>Ga0302311_10001112_pt1 | contig 32331 bp, 18 predicted proteins | sample III_Palsa_N1_3_FD_200449 | JGI IMG/M metagenome (GOLD analysis project Ga0302311, IMG submission 200449) | Peat permafrost microbial communities from Stordalen Mire near Abisko, Sweden - III_Palsa_N1_3 | ecosystem: Environmental > Terrestrial > Soil > Palsa > Peat permafrost | place: Sweden... | reverse complement strand
TGCCTATGACGTCTTCGGCAACGGCAAGACGGCGGTCCGCGGGGCCTTTGGTATGTTCTACGGCATTGTTTCCGGCAACCTGTGGAACGCGTCGTCCAACTTCATACCGTTTGCCACGCGCACTACCTTCGCCAGCACGAAGGTCTATACGCTCTCCGACCCTTACCATAAGTGGACGGGAGGCGTGAGCCCCTTTACCAACTATGCGACGTACGTTCCGAGCCCCACCTTTGCTCCGCTGCTGCCGAACACTGCGGAGGGTATCGACCCGAACTACAAGTGGCCGTACGAGTATCAGTTCAACCTTGCCGTGCAGCAGCAGATCACCAAGGACTTCGCGATGACCGTCAGCTACGTCGGAAGCACGTCTCGTCACATACCGTTCGATGCCAACGAAAACCCGGAGTGCACCGGATCGGTCACCAGTCCGACCGGTGGTCTGTGCTCCGCCACCGCGAACGACAACAAGCGCCCGTTGTACGCCACTGAACAGCTCCAGGCCGTGTATATGATCACAGCCGGGCAGACAGCGAACTATAACGCCCTGCAGGTGGAGCTTGAAAAACGGCTCTCGGCCCATTTTGCTGTGAAGGGGTCGTACATCTGGTCCAAGACGATGATGAGTGCCTCCCTCCAGAACACCACCGCGCAGAACAACCCGCAGAACTTTGAAAACCTCAGCGAAGAAGCGGGCCGCGCGGATAACGATATACGCAACCGCATTGTCGCCTCCGTCGTGTGGAAGCCGGATTACTTCGGCGGCTTCAATCACATAGTGCGGGATTCGTTGAACGGTTGGACCATCGGCGCGGCTGTCTTCGTGCAGAGCGGTTCGCCGTTTACGATCACGACCGGAAGCGACACCAACCAGGACGGCAATACGACGGACCGTGTCAGCCTCATTCCCGGATCCAATCCGTATGCGACGTACAGCAATCGCGGGCAGGAGGTGGCCCAATTTCTGAACCCGGCCGCCTTCTGTAAGGCGGGAGCTGCCCTTGGCGCGGGCTTATGCCCCGGCTTTGGGCCGAATCCGGGGCCATATTATGAGGATGGCAACACCCAGCGCGATGGCTTTACCGGGCCCGGCTTGAGGAACGTCAATGCCTCGCTCTTCCGCGACTTTGGGATCTATGGCCGCGTCAAGCTACAGATGCGCGCCGAAGCCAACAACGTCTTCAACTTTGTCTCACTCAACAATCCGGGAAGCCTCACTCTGTCCAGTTCGACCTTTGGCGAGATTACCGGCGCCCAGGGGATGCGCACCATGCAGTTCGGCGCGCGTATCCTGTTCTAAAAAGTTGACGACTCTGCCCTTGCAGCGCCTGCGATGTTGTTTGTCTCGCGGGCGCTGCAAGGAGTTTTTGCGATGGGCCAAGGTATGTCCGTGCCTCGCCGGCTTGACCATCCCGCGGATGGGGACTACAAAGGCGGAGTGATGAGTCCACAGAGTTGGAAGGTTATGGAGTTGCATCGCGGCGTTGGCGCGGTGTTGGGGATTGCTCTTGCGGCGGGTCCGATGCTGCCGGCGCGGGCGGCTGCACCGAAGAAGCAGGTGCCTGTGCCGAAGACGTTTTTGATCGACGGCACCGCGTTGGCCAAGGCGCGGATGGATGGCGATGCCGAGATGATTCGGCTGGCGAAGATCCAGGGCGACCGTGCGATGCAGGATGGGCCGGTTTCCGTGATGGACAAGAAGGCCGTGCCGCCGAGCGGGGACAAGCACGACTATATGAGCCTGGCGCCGTACTTCTGGCCGAACCCGGCGACCAAGGACCACCTGCCGTATATCCGCAAGGACGGGCAGCACAATCCGGAGGCTTCGGCGATACCGGACCACGAGAACTTTACGCGGATGGCCGAGGATGTCCATGCGTGGGCGCTGGCGTACTTTCTTACCGATGACGACAAGTATGCGAAACATGCGGCGGAGTCGCTGCGGGTGTGGTTCCTGGCTCCGGCGACGCGGATGAATCCGAACCTGAAGTATGCGCAGGCTGTACTGGGGGTGAACGATGGCCGGGGCACGGGTGTGCTGGAGTCGCGTTGCCTGACCGATGTGGTGGATGCGCTGGCGTTGCTGGCGGGGTCGAGCGACTGGACGGCGAAGGATGAGGCCGGGATGCATGAGTGGATCGACGCTTACTTTACGTGGTTGACCAGCAGCGCGAATGGCAAGGCGGAGCACGACGCGAAGAACAACCATGGCAGCTGGGACGATGTGCAGGAGGCCTCGCTGGCGTTGTATCTGGGCAAGACGGATTTTGTGAAGGACCTGGTGGAGACGGCGAAGACCAAACGGATCGGGCTGCAGATACAGGCCGATGGGCAGCAGCCGATGGAGGAAGAGCGGACGAAGTCGTTTGGGTATTGCGTGTTCAACGTGGATGCTCTGATGCAATTGGCGACGCTGGGGGATGAGGTAGGTGTCGATCTGTGGGGTTATACATCGCCTGCGGGCGGATCGATACGCAAGGCACTGGATTACCTGATCCCGTTTGCCGCCGATCCGAAGGCGTGGGGACATGAGAACATTGCGGGTATGACGCCGGATGCGCTGCGGGCACCGCTGCTGATGGCTGCGGTGCATTACCACAGCGTTGCGTATAAGGAAGATGCGCTGCATATACGTGCCAAGGACGATCCGCTGCAGACGCTGCTGGTGCTGGAGTTCATGCCGCTTCCGGCAGGGAGCAAAGGGCTGTGATGTTCAAGCGAATGACACGGCGGCGGTTTGTCGGCGGCTTGGCCGGTGCTGCTGGCGCGCTGGCGGTTGGGGCTGTGCGCGCTACGCCTGAGGAGAGCGGCTATGGGTTGGTGGCGAAGGTCGACCGGGCGAGGATACTGAAGGCAGCTGATGCGGCGTTGACGCAAGAGCCGGTGACGGTGACGGCGGCGCATAGCGAACGGAGCCAGGGAGGGCTGCATGATTATTTTTCGCAGAGCGACTATTGGTGGCCCGATCCGAAGAACCCGGGCGGCCCATACATTCGCCGCGACGGGCTTTCCAATCCGGAGAACTTTCCCAACCATCGTGATGCGCTGATACGGTTGAGCGTGATGGCGCCGGCGCTGGTCGCGGCGTGGCGGCTGACCAGGGACAAACGATACTCCGCGCACTTTGTGAAGCATCTGAAGGCGTGGTTCGTGGATGAAGCGACGAAGATGAATCCGAACCTACAGTATGCGCAGGCCGTGCTGGGGGTGTCTCCGGGGCGAGGGATCGGCATTATCGATACGTTGCAGTTGGTGGAGCTGGTGCGGGGAGCGCGGGTGCTGGAAGCATGGAAGGGTATAAGCGCCGCCGATGCCGATGCAATACGTGCGTGGTTTGCGGCGTATGTGACGTGGATGACGACGTCGAAGAACGGGAACGATGAGGAGCATGAGAAGAACAATCATGGGACGTGCTGGATTCTGCAGGTTGCGGAGTTCTCGCAGTTTGCCAAGCGCCCGGATTTGACGGCGCATTGCGTCGAGAGGTTTAAGACGGTGATCGTTCCCGATCAGATTGCGAAGGACGGCAGCCTGCCGCTGGAGCTGGCGCGGACCAAGCCTTATAGCTACAGCCTGTTCGATACGGATGTGCTGAGCGGGGTGTGCCAGTCGCTCTCGACGCGGGCGGATAATTTGTGGGCGTTCAAGGGGCCGAACGGCGTGGGCGTGGGCGATGCGGTGGCGTTTATGGAGCCGTATATCGCGGATAAAGCGAAGTGGCCGTTTGCGAAGGATGTGGAGTACTTCGATGACTTTCCTTCGCGGCGGCCGAGCTTGTTGTTTGCGGGTGAGGCGTTGGGGAAGCCTGAGTGGGTGACGGTTTGGAAGCGGTTGGATGCGGAGCCTACGGTGCAGGAAGTGATTCGTAATTTGCCGATCCGGCAGCCGTTGTTGTGGGTGGATCCGGTGTTGCGGGGCTAGTGTTTACCGCCAGCCATGCGGTCGAGTTCGGAGCCGGCGAGGAGGAAGCCGCCTACGCCGTAGACGTAGCTGGCGGAGGGCTTGAACTTGCCGGGCTGGCCGTCGATGGGTTGGATGGAGCCGAGGCGTCCGTCGGCGTAGATGTGGGTGAGCATACCGGCCCAGGATTTTTCAACGACGGGCTCATATTTCTTGCGGTCGAGGATGTGCTCATTGATGCCGTAGGCAATGGCGTAGGTGAAGAAGGCCGAGCCGGAGATCTCAGGGAGATCGTAGGAGTCAGGATCGAGCAGGCCGGAGCGCCAGAGGCCGTCGGGGCTTTGAATGGCGGCGAGCGCGGCGGCCATCTCCTGTAGTTTGGCGACGAACTTGGGGCGTGAGGGGTCATTGGCGGGGAGGTCTTGCAGCATCATGACGAGCGCGCCCACGACCCAGCCGTTGCCGCGGGACCAGAAGAGCGGCTTGCCGTTGGCTTCGGTTTGCTTGAAGTAGCGATCGTCGCGGAAGTAGAGGTGCTCGGTGGGGTTGTAGAGGCTGGCGGTGGTGATGTCCCACTCATGATTCATAAAGTCGATGTACTTGTGGTCGCCGGTGATCTGGGCCATGCGGACGAGGACGGGTGGCGCCATGTAGAGGGCGTCTGCCCACCACCAAAGGTTTTTTGCGGGATCGTCAGGACGGGCGATGAGACGGTCGAGGATGGCCTTGGTGTCGGCGATCTGTTCGGGCTTGCGTTCCGCGGGCGGTTCGGAGAGATATATCTCGAGATAGGCTTTGGCGAGTGCCATGTCGTCGGCGTGCGGGAAGCGGTTGCCGATCAGTTTCCATTGTTGCTGCTCGGCGTAGTGGAAGACGGCGTCGCGATAAGCTGGGTCGCCGGTGGTTGCGGAGGCGGCGAGGAAGCCGTCGTAGAGCGCGGCGAAGGTCCATTGCGAGTTGAACTTCGGTTCGGCGACGCGGAGTTGCCAGTCGGCAACTTTTTTCATAGCGTCCCGGATGGTGGGACTTTTGAGCTTGGGCGAGAGGCCGTGTGCGAGCGGGCCGGGATCGTCGGGCGCATCGCCTACGGCAGCACGCTTAACCGGCGAGGGAGCCGCAGCGGCAGGCGTTGGTTGCTGCGTTGCCTGGGCCAACGCGCTGGGCAGCGTAAACAGAGGCAACGACAAGGCGAGGGTAGCCGTAAAGGCGATTCGAGAGAGCGCATGGAACGTGCGGGAGAGAGGCGGCATAGTAGGTTCCTTCAGGTAGAGCGACTAGCTCAACTCTAGTTTGACAGATACAGCGACGGGTCTTTATATCATTCGGACGAGACGGAATAGAAGCGTTGATTGTGCGGGGCGATAGGCAAACCTCAGCCATTGTCGATACAGTGAGGCGGGAGAGATAACGATGCAGACACGCAGGAGTTTTTTGAAGAGCGGAGCAGGGGTTGCAGGGGCGGCGCTGCTGCGTGGCAACACGATGCAGGCTGCGATTGCGACGATGCTGTCGGCTGACCCGACGACGGTGCGGCGGCTTTCGGATGGGTGGGAGTATCTGCAAGGGTCGCTGGGCGGTGCGTGGGAGGTTTGGCACAGCGAGGAGACGGCGGTGTGGGCGAAGGTTGCCATGCCGCATAGCTTCAATGCGTATGACGGGTGCGATCCGGATGTTCCTTACTATCGCGGCAACGGCTGGTATAGGACGCACGTGGAGATTGCCAACCCTTATGCGGGCGGGCGGACGCTGCTGCACTTTGAGGGTGCGGGACAAACGGCTGCGGTATATGTAGGCGAGAAGCTGGCGGGTAAGCATGTAGGTGGGTACGACGAGTTTGTGATGGACATCACGGATACGGTTGCTGCACTGCCTGCGCCCGTTGTCGCGAAGGGAAAGAAGGTGGAGGCGGGCGTCCCTATCTCTGTGCTGTGCGATAACTCGCGCGATCTCGACCGCATACCGAGCGACCTGAGCGACTTCAGTTTGTATGGCGGAATGTATCGGCATGTGAACCTGGTGTATGTGCCGGCGGTGTCGTTGAGCAGCGTGCATGTGAAGACGGAGATCGCGGCGGCCGATGCGATGGCAAAGGTTACAGTTCTGGCGACAACCTATGCGCCGGTTATCGATAAGGCTGCTGTGACGCTGTTGGTCGAGGTCGTCGATGCGAGCGGTGCGGTCGTGCATCGTGGCAGTAAGTCGACTCTGGCTTCGCCGGAAGAACAAGAGCTGGTCAGTTTTGAGATTGCGAAGCCGAAACTGTGGAGTCCGAAGACGCCGCATCTTTATCGCTGCACGGTAACGTTGCAAAATCCAGGCGGCGAGTATGTGGCCGTGGAGAGCTTTGGGGTAAAGCATACCGAGCTGGTGGAGCATGGGCCGTTCAAGCTGAATGGCGAGCGGCTGATGCTGCGGGGGACGCACCGGCATGAAGACCATGCTACGTACGCCAATGCGATGCCGGATGAGCTGATTGAAGACGAGATGAAGCTGATCAAGTCGATGGGGGCCAACTTCATCAGGCTGGGTCATTATCAGCAGTCGCGGCGGGTGTTGGAGCTTTGCGACCGGCTTGGAATTTTGGTTTGGGAGGAGATTCCGTGGTGCCGCGGCGGCATTGGCGACGATGCGTTCAAGAACATGTGCCGCGAGAAGCTGCGCAACATGATCGGGCAGCACTTCAACCATGCGAGCGTGTTGTTCTGGGGATTGGGCAACGAGGACGACTGGCCGACGGAGTATCCCGAGGTCAACCAGGAGAACATCCGCACGTTCATGCAGGAGCTGAATGGACTGGCGCATAAGCTCGATCCTTCGCGGTATACGTCGTTCCGGCGCTGCGATTTTGCACGCGATATACCGGATGCTTACTCGCCTTCGATATGGGCGGGGTGGTACAGCGGGACGTATCCGGAGTACCAGAAGTCGCTGGAGACGCAGCGGGAGCGGGTGAAGCACCTGGTCCATATTGAGTGGGGCGCGGACAGCCATGCGGGACGGCACTCGGAGAACCCGGACAAGGTGCTGGCAAGCATTGCGACGGGTAAGGGCACGGATGAGCGCGGGCTGGCCTATCTGGCTACGGGCGGCGATGCGCGAGTATCGCGCGATGGGGATTGGTCGGAGACGTATGCGTGCAACCTGTTCGACTGGCACTTGAAGGTGCAGGAGACGCTGCCGTGGTTTGTGGGTTCGGCGCAGTGGATATTCAAGGACTTTACGACGCCGCTGCGGGTGGAAAATCCGGTGCCGCGGGTGAATCAGAAGGGCCTGGTGCAGCGCGATATGGCGAAGAAGGAGGCGTTCTATGTCTTCCAGTCGTACTGGGCTGAGGAGCCGATGGTGCGGCTGTATGGACATAGGTGGCCGGTGCGGTGGGGCGAGCCCGGCGAGATGAAGATGGTGAAGGTGTACTCGAACTGCGAGACGGCGGAGCTGTTTGTGAACGGCGTTTCGGCGGGCGTGAAGAAGCGGGACAGCCAGGATTTTCCGGCGGCGGGGCTGCGTTGGATGACTCCGTTTGTGGCGGGCCCGAATAGGCTGCGCGTGGTGGCGAAGCGCGGCGCAGTCAGCGTTACGGATGAGATTGGATTCGAGTACCAGACGGAGAAGTGGGGCGCGCCGGCGGAGTTGCGCTTGATGCAGATGGACCGTTTCCCGATGGGGACGGCTGAGCAGGTGAGGATCGAAGCGAAGTTGTATGACGCCAAGGGGGTGCTTTGTCTGGATGCGAAGAACCCGGTGAGGTTTTCAGTAAACGGCACCGGTACGCTGGTCGATAACCTGGGAACGCCGCAGGGATCGCGGCTGGTGCAGCTTTACAACGGCCGCGCGCAGATTGCGGTGAAGCTGCAACGGAATGGCGGAAAGAGCAGCGCTGCTGTGGTGATGGATGGCGTGCCGACGGCGACTTGTTCGATCGGCTAGAAGCGCAGGGAGAGACAGCTAAGGCCGCCGTCCATCTTTTGGAACTCCGACATGTCGAGCACGAGGGGATGGAAGCCGTGTTCGATGAGGTTAGCTGTGAAGCGGGGGAAGCCGGCGGCTATGAGGACGCGGTCGTTCACGCGTACACAGTTGGCGGCAAAGCTCTCTTCTACTGAAACGCGGATGAGGTTGTAGTTGGCAAACTGGAGCGCGAAATGGGGGTTGGCGGCCATCTCTTCCATGACGACAAGGGTGTTGTCGCCGATGTACGAGATGCCGCTTTTGAGATGAAGGATGGTAGTCATGCCGCGTACGTCGATGGTGGACGAAGTGTATCCCTGAGCGGCTAGATGGACGGCGAGCTGGCGTGTGCCCTCTTCGTTGGTGCGGTGGGAGAGACCGAGGAAGAAGTGGTCTTCCGTCTCGCAGATGTCTCCGCCGTCGAGCGTGCCGGGTGCGTCGATCTGCAAAAGGGTGGGAAAGAAGCTGCCGAGTGCGTGGCTAATTGCTGCGACTTCGCCCGTTCGGCTGGCTGCGCCGGGGCGCGTGAGGATTGCGCCGCGCGGAGTGATGACGGCAGTATCTTCCACGAAGGTCGAGTCAGGATGATGGAGGTCGGTGGCGAGTGTGGTGATGGCCAAGCCGCACTCTTGCAGGGCTTTGCAGTAGAGCGAATGCTGCTCCAGCACCTTACCGAGCTGTGGAACGCCAAGATCGACGGTGGTGAGGCCGTCGGCAAAGTTGCTGCCGGGGGTGCGGACGATGGCGTTCTTGAACAAGCAAAAAATTCCTCTCCTAGATGGTTGCACAGATGGTTACACAAGTCGGTTCGGGCCCCTGTTTCAGGCCAACGCGAGAGAAGTTTTGCCAAACTATAGGGCTTTCGCGCTATACTTGCGGCAAAAGAGGGGAGATTAACGCGCATGTCGATGGTTGCCAATCCGACGATCTCCCTGCCGAGCAGCAGCCGTCCCAACCTCTTCTCCGGCGACTAACTCCCGACCAGTCTCAGCCTCCTCACGCCCCAGGAAAGTCGTAAGCCTCCATGATCTATGGAGAGCGTAACGGCTCCAGCCAGCGATTAGCGCTCGCGCCTGCGGGATGACGCACAAGTACAACACTTGCTGATTCGAAGGAGATTCGTATGAGTACCTTAATGCAGGAGACCACCCGCATTGCCACTCCAGAAGTGCATGCCAGAGTCGGTCCGAAATTAAGTACGACGCTGCCCGGACCGCGTGCGCAGAAGATCGTTGCGCAGGACGAGGGCCTGATGTCGCCGAGCTATACGCGCAGCTATCCGCTGGTGGTGAAGCGCGGCTATGGCTGTCGTATCGAAGACGTCGACGGCAATGAGTTTCTGGACTTTACCGCCGGCATCGCCGTCAACTCGACGGGGCACTGCCATCCGGAGGTGGTGAAGGCGATCCAGGAGCAGGCGGCGAAGCTGATCCACATGTCCGGCACGGATTTTTATTACGACCTGATGCCGCAGGTGGCCGCGCGGCTTTCCGCGATTGCGCCGATGCCCGGGCCGCACCGCTTCTACTTTGGGAACTCGGGCGCGGAAGCCGTGGAGTGCGCATTGAAGCTGGCGCGTTATCATACGGGCCGGCAGAACATCATCAGCTTCTTCGGCAGCTTCCATGGTCGCACGATGGGCGCGCTGTCGCTGACTGGATCGAAGGTGCAGCAGAAGCGGAGATTCGGGCCGTTTATGCCGGGCGTGACGCACATCAAGTATCCGTATGCGTATCACGAGCCGCATTTGGATGGTGCCGGACCGCGCGAGATAGAGGCGTATGGGCTGGCGTGTGCGCGGTATCTTGAAGAGGTTTTGTTCAAGAAGACAGTCGCGCCGGAAGAAGTGGCGGCGATTTTTGTCGAGCCTATCCAGGGCGAAGGTGGCTTCGTTGTGCCGCCGGACATCTTCCTGCAAGAGATTCGCCGCATCTGCGACCGCCACGGAATTTTGATGGTCGCCGATGAGGTCCAGTCGGGTGTTGGGAGGACAGGCAAGTGGTGGGCGATCGAGCACTCCGGTGTGCAGCCCGATATTGTTTGCATCGCGAAGGGCATTGCTTCCGGCATGCCGCTGAGCGCGTGCATGGCGAAGGCCGAGATCATGGACTGGGTCCCGGGGAGCCATGCCAGCACCTATGGCGGCAATCCGATTGCGCTGGCGGCTGCGCTGGCGACGCTGGATATTATCGAACGCGAGGCCATGGAGAATGCGGCAACGGTTGGCGCCGCGGCGCTGGAGCGGCTGGGAACGTGGGTCGAGAAGTATGAAAGTGTTGGCGATGTGCGTGGCCGCGGGCTTATGATCGGCGTCGAGCTGGTCGAGGACAAGCAGTCTCGGAAGCCGGCCGGCGCTATGCGCGAACGCGTTGTCGATCTGGCCTTCGAGCGAGGGTTGCTGCTGCTGGGTTGCGGAGAGAACTCGATTCGGCTGTGCCCGCCGCTGATCGTGACGCAGGCGGAGACTGACGTTGCATTGGACATCCTGGAAGAGTGCCTGGTGCTGGCTGCTCGCTAACGGAAGAACACCGGAGCGAGACTCCGGAGAAGGAGAAGGAAGATGCTGACCAAAGAAGCTGTACTGCAAGGAACGCTGGAAGAGGTAGTTGGTGCCGAGCGCGCGCACCGTTTGTTTGAGGTGCTGGAAGTGCCTCAAGGGTTGTTGGAAGAGACGGGCACGACGATCTCCCGCGCGGGTATTGCGCAGGCGCTGAACATGATGCTGTTTGAAGACCTGTTGGAGCGCGTACCGGATGCGAAGCTGTATGCGGACGACTGCGTTCTCGATGGCAAGAAAATCATGCACGATCATGGGGCAGTGCGTACCGTGAAGCTTGACGGCATGGGTGAACTGCCCGCTGGGGAAGAGGCGATTACGCGCATCCTGCGTCCGCTGGGATATGCGCTGAACGGCGTCTATCCGCTGGAGCGGCTGAAGATGACCGGCCGCAGCCATGCGCAGGTGGAGTACCCCGAAGGCCTGGCGCAGTTCTTTATCAGCGAACTGCATCCGGAGCGCTTCTCCACGGAGTTTCAGGCTGCGGTGGGGCGCGTGACCTCGACCTCGCGCGATCCGCTGACGCCTGAAGCAAAGACGCTGCTTGCCGAATTGGAAGAGAGCCGCTCGTTGCCGATCGACAAAGCAGTGAAGCTGCTGCCTGTGCTGGCGAAGGTGTTCACGCGGCAGCATGAGGAGGAAGCGCTTGCCGACTATGAGATTTTGCTGGCGGAGTCCGCGGAAATGGCTTGGATCTCGACGGAGGGAAACTCGTTCAACCATGCGACCGACCGCGTCGCCGACGTCGACCAGTTGGCCGCTGAGCAGAAGGCGCTGGGCCGCGCGATGAAGGCGACGGTGGAGACCTCGCAGTCAGGCCGCGTGCGCCAGACTGCGTTTCTGGCGGCGCGTGTAATGCGGAAGTTTCGTACTGAAGACGGCAGCCTGATCGAGAAAGACGTGGCTGGATCGTTCTATGAGTTCATCACGCGGCTGCCGTTGCCGGAAGAGGGCAAGCTCGACCTGAGCTTCGATAGCAGCAATGCGCAGGCGATCTTCAAGATGACTGCGACAGGAAAGTAACGATGTCCGCTTCGCCGTTCGTTCTTCTTCCCAGCTCTCACGCGCGTTCCAGCGATGTCTTCGCTGGCGCGACCGAGTTGGAAGTGCAGCTACGCCGCAAGGTCCGCGGAGAGGTCCGCTTTGATGCGGCCTCGCGCGCGCTGTATGCGACGGACGCCTCGAACTACCGGCATATTCCCATCGGGTTGGTAGTTCCGCTCGACGAGGAGGATGTGATCGCCGCGGTCGCTGTGTGCCGCAGCTTCGACGCGCCGATCCTCTCGCGCGGCGCCGGGACAAGTCTCGCGGGCCAGGGTTGCAACGCTGCGGTGGTCCTCGACTTCTCGAAGTACATGCACCGCATCGGCGTCATCGATCCGATTGCGAAGACGGTGCATGTTCAGCCCGGAGCTGTGCTCGACCGGGTGCGCGATGCGGCGGAGAAGTTTGGCCTGACGTTTGCACCCGATCCTGCGACGCATAGCCGCTGTACGCTGGGCGGGATGATCGGCAACAACTCGTGCGGCGTCCATGCACTGATGGGCGGTAAGACGGTCGATAACATCGTATCGCTCGACCTGCTGCTGTATGACGGGACGAAGATGCGCGTTGGTGCGACCGACGATGCAACACTCGATGACGTGATTGATGGCGGCGGCCGCATCGGTGAGATCTACGAAGGCCTGAAGGAATTGCGCGATGCTTGCGCGGACAATGTGCGTAGTGGGTTTCCGCGTATTCCACGGCGAGTCTCTGGGTTCAATCTGGATGAGCTGCTGCCCGAGAACGGGTTTCATGTTGCGCGTTCGCTCGTCGGCAGCGAAGGCACCTGCGCGATCGTGCTAGGAGCGACGTTGCGGCTGGTGCATAGCCCAAAGTTTCGCACGCTGGTGGGCGTTGCCTTCGCGGATATGTTCCTGGCCGCCGATGCTGTGCCTCAACTTCTCGCACATCCGCTGATCGGTCTCGAAGGCTTCGACGGCAAACTGACCGAAGCCCTTCGGCGCAAGCAGAAGTCGCTGGACGATCTCGACCTGCTGCCTGCGGGCAATGGCTTTCTGCTGGCTGAGTTTGGCGGCGACAGCCAGGCAGATTCCGACGCACTGGCGCAGCACTTTGTTGCGTCGCTGTCAGGGCTGCAGCCTGCACCGGGTGCTCGCATCTACACGTCGAGCGAGGCCGCGCGCGTGTGGCATATTCGCGAGTCCGGCCTGGGCGCAACGGCGTTTGTGCCCGGACAGGGAACAGGTTGGGAGGGTTGGGAGGATGCCGCGGTTGAGCCGGCTAAGCTGGGTTCTTATTTGCGTGCGATCAGTGCCCTGATGGACGAGTTCGGCTATCGCAGCCCGATGTACGGTCACTTCGGGCAGGGCTGCGTACACATGCGTCATAACTTCGATCTTGAGAGCGAGCCAGGTATTCGGGCCTATCGAGAGTTTGTGGAGCGCGCTGCCGATATCGTGCTTGCGCATGGAGGTTCGCTCTCCGGGGAGCACGGCGATGGGCAATCGCGGGGTGCACTGTTGCCGAAGATGTTTTCACCGGAGTTGATGGATGCATTCCGCACGTTCAAGCGGATATGGGACCCAACGAACCGCATGAATCCCGGCAAGCTCATCGGGACGCTTGAAGAGCCGGTTCATGAGGTGCACGAAGACCTTCGGCTGGGCGCTGACTACAATCCGTGGAAGCCCGAGACACACTTTGCATTTGCAGAAGACAATGGCTCGTTTGCCTCCGCGACATTGCGTTGCGTTGGGGTTGGAGCTTGCCGCAAGACCGATGCGGGGACGATGTGCCCGAGCTTTATGGCTACCGGGGAAGAGCTGCATTCGACGCGAGGCCGCGCGCATCTGCTGTGGGAGCTGATGCAAGGCGAGGTGCTTCCCGACCAGTGGAAGAACAAGCAGGTGAAAGAGTCGCTCGATCTCTGTCTGGCGTGCAAGGCCTGCAAGAGCGAGTGTCCGGTATCCGTCGATATGGCCAGCTACAAAGCCGAGTTTCTCGCGCATCACTATGAGGGCGAGAGCCGGCCGCTTGCGCACCATGCCTTTGGAAGGATCGATGTCGGTGCGCGGCTGGCTTCGCTGGCACCCGGCGTCGCTAACTTGTTCGGACGGTTGCCAATCGTCAGCGGTGCGATCAAGGCCGCCCTGCATATCCATCCGAAACGTACGCTGCCTCGCTTCGCCCGGGCTTTCACACGCAATCGCCGTATGCAGTCAACAGTGGGAGAAGCAGCGCTGCCGGAGGTCTTCCTTTGGGCCGATACGTTCAACAACTACTTCCATCCTGCGACGATGCAGGCGGCGCATGCTGTGCTTGAATCGGCCGGCTTTCGTGTCACGCTGCCGACACAGCATCTGTGCTGCGGCAGGCCGCTGTATGACTTCGGCATGTTGGGTACAGCGAAGCAATATCTGTTGCGCGTGCTTGATGCGTTGGCGCCGCAACTTGCGGCGGGAACGCCTATCGTCGTGCTGGAACCAAGCTGCGCTTCCGTATTTCGCGACGAGCTGACCAATCTTCTGCCCAACGATACCCGCGCCGCAAAGCTTCGCGACCAGACGCTATTGCTGAGCGAGTTTCTCGTGCGACATGCTCCGCACTACCGGCCACCGCAGATTACGCAGAAGATGATCGTGCACGGACACTGTCATCATCGCGCAACCATGGGCATGCACGACGAGATGACCTTGCTGCGTGCGACGGGCGCGGAGGTTGAGTTGCTGGACTCCGGCTGCTGTGGGATGGCCGGCCCCTTCGGCTTCGAGCGCGAAAAGTTTGAGCTCTCGCAAAAGCTCGCGGAGCGGGTTCTGCTGCCCGCGGTGCGGCGTGAATCGGAGAGCGCCATGATCGTGAGCGACGGCTTTAGTTGTTGCGAGCAGATTACGCAGAACACATCGGCCCGGCCGCTGCATCTTGCCGAGGTGCTGGCACAAGGGCTGGAGGGCAAGTAAATGAGGAGAGGCAGAGCATGACAGTCGATACGATTTCACTCGAACATGAGGTTCAGGACCTGCTCTCGCAGCTTGGAGTACCGGCTGCGGCGTATACGCAGGGCGAACTGATTGTGCGCACGCCGGTTACCGGTGAGGTGATCGCGCGAGTTACAACGACAACGGCGGCGGCGGCAGAAGAGGCGCTCGCAGCAGCGCGACAGGCGTTCCTTGCGTGGCGCAGTGTGCCTGCGCCGAAACGTGGAGAGCTGGTGCGGCTATTGGGGGAAGAGCTTCGTGCGGAGATTGACGCATTGGGACGGCTGGTGACCATCGAGACCGGCAAGCTGCTCTCTGAAGGCTTTGGCGAAGTACAGGAGATGATCGACATCTGCGTCTTTGCGGCCGGGCTTTCGCGTCAGCTCGCAGGACTGACCATTGCTTCTGAACGCGCGCAGCACCGCATGATGGAGACGTGGCATCCGTTGGGTGTGGTCGGCGTGATCTCCGCGTTCAACTTTCCGGTGGCGGTGTGGTCGTGGAATGCTGCGCTGGCGCTGGTGTGCGGTAACGCCGTGGTGTGGAAGCCGTCGGAGAAGACGCCGCTGACCGCCCTTGCGACGCAGGCGTTGTTTGAACGCGCGGCGGCGAAGTTCGGAGGTGTGCCAACGGGGCTCTGCGCGCTGCTGGTGGGCGATGTAGAACTCGGACAGATGCTCGTAGATTGCTCGCATGTGCCACTGGTCTCGGCGACCGGCTCAACGGCGATGGGGCGCGCTGTTGCGCCGCGGCTCGCGGGGCGTTTTGCTCGCGCGATCCTCGAACTCGGAGGCAATAACGCGGCCATTGTCGGCCCCAGCGCCGACCTCGACCTCGCGCTGCGGGCGATTGCTTTTTCTGCGATGGGCACCGCAGGTCAACGCTGCACGACGCTGCGCCGCCTGATCGTTCACGAAGAAATTTACGATGATCTGATTGCGCGGCTCAAGAAGGTTTATCTGTCCGTCGTCGTCGGCGATCCACGCGATGCAGCTACGCTAGTCGGGCCGCTGATCGATAAACGATCCTTCGATGCGATGCAGCGTGCGCTTGGTGAAGCACGTACTAACGGCGCGAAGATTACCGGTGGAGAGCGTGTTGCGGTGGAGGGGAGTTCCGACGAAGCCTTCTACGTCCGCCCGGCGCTGGTCGAAGTTTCGCAGCAGACGGAGGTAGTCAAGCGCGAGACCTTTGCACCGATTCTCTATGTGCTCAAGTACCGCGAGCTGGATGACGCCATCGCGTTACAGAATGATGTTCCGCAAGGGCTTTCGTCGTCTATCTTCACTCTGAACGTGCGTGAGGCTGAGCGTTTTCTTTCTGTCACCGGATCGGACTGCGGCATCGCCAACGTCAACATCGGCACATCCGGCGCGGAGATCGGCGGAGCGTTCGGCGGTGAGAAGGAGACTGGTGGAGGCCGCGAGTCAGGCTCCGATGCCTGGAAGCAGTACATGCGCCGGGCCACCAATACGATCAACTATGGAGCTGACCTTCCGCTGGCGCAGGGAGTGAGCTTCGAGATTACTTAGTATGTTTCAGGAGCAGGGAAGGCTGCCTTCTCGCCAGCGGCGTTGAGAGCACCATGCTGGTTGTGGGACTGCCGTAGGGCAACAACTTTTCGATCAGCTTTTCCATCTCGGTGACCGAGGAGAGCACGACCTTCAGCAGAAAAGCGTCGCTTCCGGTGAGGTGATGGCACTCCTGAACGGCGTCGAGCGTGGGCAGGAATTTAAGGAACTGGCGATATCTTGGGCCGTCGCAGGTAAGGCGTACGAAGGCAGTGATGGAGAAGCCGAGGGCCTGTAGGTTGATCTCTGCCCGATAGCCGCGGATGATCTCCAGGCTCTCCAACCCGCGGACGCGTTCTGCTGTCGCCGAAGCGGAGAGCCCTATTCTCCGGCCCAGTTCCGCCAGGGGAAGGCGAGCGTCCGAGCTTAGTTCCTGCAGAATTTTTCTGTCGATTGAGTCGATGCCGTTTTGTTCCACGATGTTTGTCCTCCAAATACGCGTGAAAGATCGAAGACGCTATTCTGTGTGAAAATGCCAGGACACAGTGACTATCATCACAATATGCATCTTCAACAGATGAATCAACTAGATAAATCCTTGAAAACCGTTGAATGCATATTCAATCTCTGCCCCTATTTGCTTAGCATCGACAATATGATTAAGCTCGATGGCTCATCTCTCACGCTTGAAGAGGTTGTAGCAGTTGCTGAAGGCGCAGCTCCGGTGCGTATTGCTTCGGCCGCGCTTGTACGGATGCAAATCTCTCGCGATCGGGTGGACGCCGCGGCTTGCGGCACAAAGGCGGTCTACGCGCTCAATACAGGAGTGGGTCTACTGGCCAACATCCGCCTCGACGAAGACCAGATTGAGGCGATGCAGATCAACCTGGTCCGTTCCCATTGCTGTGGCGTCGGTGCGCCGCTGCCGGCGGCTGTGGTGCGGGGCATGATGCTGATCCGCGCCAACGTGCTGGCGAAGGGGCTTTCGGGAATAAGGCCTGTTGTTGCCGAGCGGATATGCGATCTGTTGAACCATGGGATTACTCCGGTGGTCCCCTCGCGAGGCAGCGTGGGCGCGAGCGGCGACCTTGCCCCACTCGCGCACATGGCACTGACGCTGATCGGTGAGGGCCGCGCTGCGTATCGCGGAGAGGTTCTTTCCGCAGCAGATTGCCTGGATCGTGCGGGACTGAAGCCACTGGTTCTGCTGGGCAAAGAGGGGATATCGCTACTCAACGGCACGCAGGCGATGCTCTCGATCGGCTGCCTGCGGTTGAAGGAGCTTGAGGGCCTGTTCAAGGCAGCGCAGACTACGGCAGCGCTCAGCCTTGAGGCGCTGCGCGGAACGGCAGCCGCCTTCGACGCCCGCCTTCATGCAGCAAGGCCGCATCCAGGACAAGTGAAGAGCGCAGTGCACCTGACGGAGCTATTACAGGCCAGCACGATTCCCAGGACGCATGGCGAAGGCAGCCGCATTCAGGATGCCTATTGCCTGCGCTGTATCCCGCAGGTGCATGGCGCGGTGTGGGACACGCTCGCCTATGCGCGCCGTGTCTTCGAGATTGAACTGAACGGCGCGACCGACAATCCGCTGGTCTTCGACGATGCGATTGTCTCGGGCGGAAACTTTCATGGGGCGCCGCTGGCGTTGGCGCTCGATTATCTTGCGATTGCGCTGTGCCAGCTTGCGGGCATCTCGGAGCGCCGCACGGAGCGGCTGCTGAACCCCAGCTTGAATGAGGGGCTGCCGGCATTTCTTGCGTCGAGAGCAGGCATCGAGTCAGGCATGATGATGGCGCAGGTGACCGCCGCAGCGCTGGTGGCGGAGATGCGCGTGCTGGCCTCACCAGCGTCGACGGGCTCTATTCCTACCAGCGGCAATCAGGAAGACTTCGTCAGCATGGGGATGACCTCGGCGCTGAAACTGGAGCAGGCAGCGGGGCTTGCGCGGATGGTGATTGCGATCGAGTTGTTGGCGGCAACTCGCGCTTTGGATCTTCGCGGAGACACCAGCACGCCGCCGCTGGAACAGGCCAGGGCCAGCTTCCGCGCACGGATTCCAGCGTGGCAGGACGACTGCGTGCTCTCGATATGGATGGAGGAAGCTTCAAGCTTTCTTGCTGCAGGCGGCCTGCAAGACCTTAGTCTGGAAGCGATCAAGATCGAGGAGGCAGTCCTGTGACGCAAGCGTACTCTCCGGTCCGTGCCTCGCGCGGCAATACGATGACGGCTAAGGGATGGATCCAGGAAGCAGCCAAGCGGATGCTGATGAACAATCTCGACCCGGAGGTAGCCGAGAAGCCGGAAGAGTTGATCGTCTATGGCGGCCGAGGCAAGGCGGCGCGCAACTGGGAGTGCTATCACACGATCGTTGCGACGCTGGACCGGCTGGAGAATGATCAGACATTGCTGGTGCAGTCTGGCAAGGCGGTTGGCGTGCTGAACACGCACCGGCTGGCACCGCGGGTGTTGATCGCGAACTCGAACCTTGTGCCGCATTGGGCGAATTGGGAGGAGTTCGATAGGCTGGATGCAGCGGGCCTGATGATGTATGGGCAGATGACTGCCGGCTCATGGATATATATCGGGACGCAAGGGATTTTGCAGGGTACGTACGAGACGTTTCGCGGCGCGGCGAAGCGGCACTTCAACGATACGCTTGCCGGAACAATCACGGTGACCGCAGGCCTTGGCGGCATGGGAGGGGCGCAGCCGCTGGCGATAAAACTTGCTGGTGGCGTTAGTATTTGCGTGGAGGTGGATGCGACGCGGATCGAACGCAGGCTGCAAACGCGCTATCTGGACAAGGCGACGAACTCGCTCGATGAAGCGATCCAGTTGGCGCAGGCCGCGAAGAAGAATAGCGAGGCCGTGTCTATCGGGCTGTTGGGCAATGCTGCCGAGGTGTTGCCGAAGATGGTGCAGCTTGGGTTCATCCCCGACCTGGTTACAGACCAGACGAGTTCGCATGATCCGTTGTGGGGGTATCTTCCGGCCGCTCATGCGGATGAAGATTTGAACACGTTGCGTGCTTCGCAGCCGCAGCAATATACGAGCCGCGTGCAGGCTTCGATTGCGCAGCATGTGCAGGCCATTCTGGAGATGCAGCGGCGTGGCGCCATCGCCTTTGACTACGGCAACAACCTGCGTACGCAGGCGAAGATCGCCGGCGTTGCCGATGCTTTTTCGTATCCTGGATTTGTGCCTGCGTTTATACGCGACTCATTCTGCGAAGGCCGCGGACCCTTTCGATGGGTCGCTCTGTCCGGCGATCCTGCCGACATTGCCGCTACGGATCAGGCGATGCTGAAACTCTTTCCGGAGGATGCACGGCTGAAGGAATGGCTGACCTTTGCGGCATCGCAGATCGCGTTTCAGGGGCTGCCGGCGCGCATCTGCTGGCTTGGCTATCGGGAGCGGGATCGCGCAGGATTGTTGTTCAACCAGATGGTCCGCGACGGCAGGCTCAGCGCGCCAATCGTTATCGGCCGCGATCATCTCGACGCAGGCTCTGTCGCGAGTCCGTTCCGCGAGACGGAGGCTATGCTCGATGGATCGGATGCGGTCTCGGACTGGGCGCTGCTCAACTTTGCCACGGGTATTGCGAGCGGAGCTGCATGGATGAGCTTTCATCATGGTGGAGGCGTAGGGATGGGATACAGTCAACACGCGGGGCTCGTCGCGGTCGCGGATGGCAGCGATGAAGCCGATGAACGCCTGCGTATGTGCCTGACGAACGATCCAGCGATGGGTGTGATTCGCCATGCCGACGCCGGATACGAACTTGCCAAGGCGACCGCGCAGCAACGCGGTCTCGATATGCCGAGCCTGCCATGAACGCCGACGTACTCATCTCGGGAATCTCTCAGCTGGTTACCGCAGAAGGTCGTGGGCCGAAGCGCGGCCACACTATGCGCGAATTGAAGATGATAGAAGGCGCGGCGATGGCAGTGTCTTCGGGGCGCATTGTCTGGACAGGAAAAGAGTCCGACTGGACGGGTCACGCTGACGTGATGGTTGATGCCGTTGGCTGCGCGGTCGTCCCGGGATTGGTCGACCCGCATACCCATGCCGTGTGGGCCGGAGACCGCCTGCGCGACTTTGAGGCACGAACCTGCGGAGCGAGCTATGAGGAGATACTCGCCGCGGGTGGAGGGATTCGAAGCACGGTTCGCGCGACCGCTGCGAGCTCGTTGCAAACACTTGTTGAGCTGGCAAAGCCGCGGCTCGACGCGCTGGTGCGCTCCGGCGCAACCACGATTGAGGTGAAGTCCGGCTATGGGTTTACGGTTGCCGCCGAGCTCGTCATACTGGAGGCCATTCAGTCTTTGTCGACAATCTCGCCCGCTCGAATTGTGGCAACGCTTCTGATCCATATTCCGCCGGTCGATACCGCGGAAAGAACAAGCTATGTGCAGCAGGTGTGCGAGGAGCTTATTCCCGAGGTTGCTAAGCGCAAACTGGCTGTTGCGGTAGATGTGTTTGTCGAGAAAGAGGCTTGGCAGGTCCGTGAAGCGGAGACGATCTTTGATGCGGCAAAGAAGCATGGCCTTGCGATCAAGCTGCATTGCGATCAATTTCACAGCATCGGCGGAGTTGAACTTGGAGTGCACTTAGGCGCGTTGAGCGTCGATCACCTGGAGACTTCCGGGCCGCAGCAAATTAGCGCGCTCGTATCAGGTTCGACGATTGCGACGATACTGCCGGGAGTGTCGCTGCACCTGGGAATAGCCGCGGCGCCGGGCCGCAAGCTGATCGATGCAGGGGTTGCTGTCGCGGTTGGCACCGATCTCAATCCCGGGTCGAGCCCTTTATTCTCGGCCTCGGCGGCGCTGGCTTTCGCTGTTCGGCTCAACGGGCTGACCGCGCAGGAGGCGCTGGTAGCTGGCACAGTCAATGCTGCCTGCGCTTTGGGGCTTGCGGATGCAGGCCGTCTCGAAGTAGGCTGCCCAGCAGATTTCACCGTGCTCCACAGCGGCGATTGGCGCGACCTGGTGTACACGCTGGGAGCGAATCCAGCCCGCGAGACCTGGATTGGTGGAAGGAAGGTTGCAGGATGAACACTCTTTATTGTCCGGAGCTGCTCTATTCCGATGGAAGATTCAGAAACGATGGTGAACTCCTGGTTAGCGAAAGCGGCCAGATACTCGAGATGCCGGAAGAGTTCGATTCGTCCTCGGCAACGGTCGTTGAGCTTGCAGGTAAGGCGTTGCTTCCGGGATTTGTGAATACTCATTCACATTCGTTCCAAAGATTGATTCGTGGGAAGTCGGAGTCCCGGATCGTTAGTGGAAAGGACTTCTGGTCGTGGCGGGGCACCATGTATCACGCCGCCAGCCAGCTTGATCCGCAAGAGGTTTACGACGTCGCGCGCATGGCATTTCTTGAGATGGTACTGGCCGGCACTACCACGGTGGGAGAGTTCCACTATCTGCATAACGCGCCGGACGGCTCTCCTTACGAAGACCCAAACATATTGAGCAAGCAGGTCATTGCAGCCGCTCAATCCGTGGGAATTCGCATTGCGCTGTTGCGCACGGCCTACCTGCGTTCGGGGTATGAACTGCGGCCCGATCCCGGACAGATGCGCTTCTACGAATCGTCGAGCGGCTTCCTTGAAAATATGCGCTCGCTTGTTAGCGAGGTCTCCGCAACTTCTCCTGAGGTGCAATTTGGTGTTGCTCCGCATAGCATTCGCGCTGTTCCGTTGCCGGATTTGAAAGAGATCGCGCGGTGGGCGAGAGAGAACAAGCTCCCCTTGCATATGCACGTGGCTGAACAGATTGCAGAGAACATCGCGTGCAACCGGGAGTATGGGATGACTCCGGTGGAGTTGCTCAGCAAAGAGCAGATATTGGGCCCGGATTTTACCGCGATTCACGCAGTACACATCACGGCGCATGAAGTGGCGTTGCTGGCTGAAGCGCACGCGACGGTGTGTTCGTGTCCAACCACGGAGCGGAATCTTGGCGATGGCATCGTGCGTGCCGACCACCTGATGAATGCCGGGATTCGCATGGCACTGGGGTCCGATAGCCAGGCCCAGATCAATCCGCTGGAAGATGCACGCGAGCTCGATTATCATCTACGGCTGGAGTATCAAGAGCGCGCCATTCTGGACCAGATCGCCGATAAGCCGCTGGCCTCGCGGCTCTTCGACTGTGCGACGGTCCATGGCGCCCGTTCGCTCGCCGTGCCGAGCGGAGAGCTGAAGCCGGGTGCGTTTGCCGACTTCTTTACCGTCGATCTGAACGATGTATCCATAGCAGGCAACTCCGCGGAAGATCTGTTGCCCATCATCATCTTCTCGCTGAATCGTTCCGCCATTCGCGACGTGGCCGTGAATGGCAGATTCATTCTTCGCGACCAGCAGCATGTTGCTCAGGACGAGATCGTCGCGCGCTACAAAGAGGTCCACCTCAAGGTCTGGTCGAAGCGAGCGGCCCACGCATGACGACGGTTGTGGAACATCTCTCGAATCTCATTCGAATTCCTTCGCCATCCTCTCTATCGAACCGGTCAATCATCGACTATGCCGTGGAAGCATTGCACCAGGCGCAGTGGACCACGCGGCGATTGGCTTATCGAGATGCAGCAGGGATTGAAAAGATCAACCTGCTGGCAGCTCCTCTGGGCCAGAACGTGGATGATCCGGTCGCAGAGCTGGCATTTATGTGCCATACCGATACCGTGCCTTATGCGGCGGATTGGTCAGAGGCGATTGAGCCGTTCGTCGCGGATGGGCTGCTTCACGGTTGTGGAGCGTGTGATGTAAAGGGATTTCTCGCTTGTCTGCTGACGGCCATCGAGGAGATAGAATCCCTAACGTTTAGGGATGGACTGCGGCTGATACTTACAGCGGACGAGGAGATAGGTTGTATTGGTGCCAAACATCTGTTGGCATCGGGTCACATCAAGCCGAAGCGCGTTGTCATAGGCGAGCCAACGTCGCTTCATCCGGCACGAGCGGGCAAGGGGTACTGCCTGGCGGAGGTCACAGTCTATGGCCACGAAGCGCATAGCGCCCATCCGCAGCAGGGCAGCTCGGCAATCTATCGAGCGGCCCGCCTTATCACTGCGATCGAGGAGTTCGGGCTGCGGTTCGCTAAAAAGCAAAATGATTTCTTCAATCCCGGATATACGACATTGAATATTGGGACAATTCAAGGCGGGACGGCGAAGAATATCGTCGCGGGGAGGTGCAGCTTTCAACTGGAGTGGAGGCCCATTCCGGGTGAAGCGCCAGATGCCGTGCCTGACGCTGTCGCCGAGATCGCAGCCGAGTTGCGAGACGCCGACCCGGACTTTCGTTACGAGCTAAAGGTTGTGCGGCAGCAGGCAGGATTCGAGACGGATGCAGGCTCCGAACTGCTCCGGTCTATGGAGGCAATGACCGCGCGATCTGCTATCTCCATCCCATTTGGCTCGGAAGCGCCTCTTCTAGCTACAGTGGCGCAGGAGGTGATCGTCTTTGGGCCCGGGGACATGCGGACCGCGCACAGCAGCCGCGAGTGCGTGCCGCTGAGCGAATTGAACGAAGCAGTCCTTTGCTTGAAGTCGCTGATGACAGTGGCGGTGACGCGCCTCTAACGATTCACCGCGCGACCAGCACGCATGTCTCATAGCCCATTAAGGCCACGGTTACTTCGAGCCCACCGGCAGTTCGCGTAACGGCCAGCGGCGAACTCGCACCGGTCTGCGGGTCCCATACTTCGACTCGTGTGGCTTGAGTTGCCAACGCCGCCGTATGGGTGGAGGCGTTGGCGCCCTCATTGAACAGGAGAAATACATCTGCATCCTTCCAGCGGCGCTGCATCACGCGCCATGCTGCGTCCGGCTTATCGAGAACTAAGCTCCGTTCAGGAATTGCTGCCATGACTGCCAGCAGGATCGCCGGAGGAATAATCTGCGGTGTGGGTGAATGCGCTGGAGGATCGTCGGATGGAGTAGGAGTTGGTGACAGCTCGCCTGGAGCGAGTGTAGCCCACGCGAACTCCGCCGCCGGCGCTGCGCGCGCGGTCAGAATATTTTTGTCTGCGATGAGCGAGGGCGTGCGGCTTAGGAACAGTACATGCCCACCTGCATCCGCGAAGCCATGCAGCCTGTCTACCGCAGCTTGTGACAGCAGCGACGCGCTGGGTACGATCACGGTGCGGAAGCGGTTGCCGCTCATGGTCTCGAACGTGCCGTGGCCTGCGATCAGATCCTTTGCGAGGGCGTCTTCGCTGACGATATCGAAGTTGATCTGGTGCTCGGAGAGCAGCCTCTCCGCGGAGACGAAGGCCGTATCGGCCGCTGCATCGTTCATCCACAGGGAGCTGGAGGGAAGGTATAGCGCGACCTCGGCGGTTGGCCTGCCCATCGACATGAGGTAGCTGAGCCGGCGTACGTAGTCCATCAACGCGGGAAACTCCGGAGCAGCCATGTACGACATGGGTGGGCGACCGCCGACGCCGGATGAAGGGAAGTACATCAGCTCCGCGAGGTTGACGCCGCGCACGATCTGCTCGTTGAGGATGTAGCGTGTTTCGAGCGAATCAGGCATGGGCCGGGCGGAGGCGAAGCTTTCGGTGAATGCCCTGGGCTTGCCGTATACATGCGAGACGGATGAAGCGAGCCGCGGATAGTCGGAGATGGTGTCGGTCCATATCTGGTGACGCGTCATGTCGATGCCGGGGACCTGGACGGAGCGCATGTCGCGGAAGAATTCGCCGTCGGTGCGCGTGCCATTCAACTGCCGCTCCTCGAAGTCGATGTGGACCTGATACTCAAGATGGTTTGCGGCGCACCAGTCGGATTGGACCTTGAAGAAGCTCTCCGCGAACAACACTGAGAAGACGTCCCAATAGTCTGCGCGCGCGCGTGTCTGCTCCGCCGTCATAGCAAGTCCCTGAGGCAGAAGGAAGGTCGCGAGATAGGGCCGAATGTCATAGCCCTTGATCTGCTGGAAGCGGGAGAAAAGCGCCTGCGTCCAGGGCAGGCCGGTGACGGAGTAGTCCGGCTCATCCCCGCGAAAGCCGATAATGGTTTTGCCGAATTCGTCACCGACATACTTCTTGTACTGCTCGTGGGTAAAGGCGAGGAACTGTTTGGTTGCGTCTGGATTGAGATAGTCCTCGAGCGATTCAGAGTGGTCCTTGGCCTGGACGTTATTGGTGTTGGGGCGCGGCTCGGTGGCCAGCTTCGGGTTCAAGGCGGAGCGCGTCGCGGAGGTCTCAAACCGATGCGCGACTACCATCACCTGCCACGCGCCCGCGGGTGCCCTCCATGCGATTTTTCCGTCGATCACCGGTACTGCGGCCATCTCGCCATCGTCTTTGATAGCCGTCACGGCAACGGTGTCTGAAGTCACGGCCTGGTTGAGCGACTCGCCGCCCTTGAGAGTAATGGTCTGAGCGATGCCCAGCGTCTGCATGCGCAGCTCAGGCTTTTCTTTTGTAAATTTCCCGCCGGCAAACCCGCTGGGGTAACCGTCGTCGTCCACAATCCATACGCGCATGTCGCGCTTCTTCGCTTCAGCCACAAGCACCTGGAAGAACTTGAAGTACTCCGGCGAGAGGTACGCGAAGGGCATATTGACACCGGCCTGCACGGTCACAGCGCGAAAGCCGAGTGCTTTGATTGCGTCGAGATCGCGCTCGATCTCCGCCCGATTGAGCGCGCCGCCCATGTCGAAGTAAGGTTCGGGGCCATACTCGGAGGGCGGGTTCTTCCATGTTGCGGCGACTTCGGCAGCAGTGGGCATTTGCAAATGTTGCCAAGGCTGTACCGTCGAAGTTTGCGCCTTAGCTGCACCTGCCGATAGCAGTGAGAGAACACACAACGAGACGGCGGATAGTTTCTTCACGAGGCCATTCTAGTTGTCGCCATACTTGGCCAGCCACTTCAGCTCCTCGCGGACCTTAATGTAGCCATGCCACGGGTCCTTGTCGAGAGAGTGGCCTTCCGCGGGGAAGACCAACAGCGTGTGCGGGACCTTAAGCTTTTCCAGCGCGCGCTCAAGCAGGCTCTGCTCCAGGTAGCTGACACGGACATCGGCATTGCCGCCGACGATGTGGGTGGGCGTTGTGACCTTGGTGATCTGGAAGAGAGCGGCCTCGCTCTGATAGAGATCAGGCTTCTCCCAGGGATAGCCGGAGAGGTACCAGGCATCGTCGAAGCTGTCGTCGTCGTTGCCCCAGTTAGCCACGTGCTCGACGGCGCCGGCGCCGGTGACCGCGGCTTTGAAGCGCGTGGTCTGTGTGATGAGCCAGTTGGTCATGTAGCCGCCATAGCTATAGCCGCCGATGGTGAGATGGTTGGGGTCGGCGATGCCGTCCTTGACCAGCGCGTCGACACCGCTGAGGATGTCGCGGCCGGGCACCGAGACGAGGTGCGGCTGGATGCCGAGGATGAAGGCATCGCCATAGCCGCTGGAGCCGCGGTAGTTGGGACGGAAGACCAGCCAGCCATTGGCCGCGGCGAGCGTCGCGTAGTCGTACCAGTCGGCGCCGAAGCGGTTGCTGTCGGCGTCCGCGGGTCCGCCGTGGATGAACGTCAACATGCGCAGATGCTTCGCACCCTTCTTGCCGGGCGGATAGATCAGAACGCCTTCGACCGGGGTGCCATCGTCGGACTTCCAGTTATAAGGCTGCCACTCGACTTGTGCGCGCTCGGCAAAGACTGGATTGAAGGCAGTCACAGGCTTTACGTCGTTCAAGGCGGTAAGGGTCGACGCTACAAAGACCTGGGTCGGCTCGGTGATGCCAGAGTGCGTAAACAACAATGCCGAGCTGTGCTTCGCTGCATCGAGGCGAGCGTAGTTTCCTGGCACTGTCGCGAGGCCCTCAAACTTTGAGCCATCGATGCGATAGACGTGCTGATCCATGCTCTTGAGGCCGGCGGCGAGGACCGTGCCATCATCGGTCACCGTGAAGTCCATCCAGTCGCCGTCGAAGTCACTACCAAGACGAGTGATCTTTCCGGACTCAACATCGAGGGAATAGATGCGGCCTTGCACGTCGGTATATGGCCCTTCGACCGAGCCGCTGGCAGCGGCGATAAGAAAGTCGATGCTCTTGCCTGAGGGGTCCCATACAAGGTGGTCTTCGAGACCTTCGTTATGCGTGAGTTGCTTTACTTTGCCACCATTTGGGCTACCCTTGGCCGAGACCAGAAACAGCTCTGAGTCGGCGGGGTTCTCCAGCCGGTGCGAGATCGAATTTGTCTCAAAGGCGATCTGTGTTCCTGAGGGCGAAGGCAGAACTTCGGCGATCTCCAGCGGACTGTGTGCGATCACCACCGCATCGGCCGGATACTGTGGCTTGTCGTCCGCGGGCTTGTCCTCTTGATGCGCTTGCGGCGTTGCTTCGCTGGCCTTGAGAGCAGAGCTGACCGGCAGCGCCAGCAACACATCGCCGCGCTCCTGTTCACGCCAGCGGATCACGTCCTTCCACTCCTCTTTGCGCGTGTCTTCCGCATTTTTTGCCAGCGGATCAGTGATGGAAAAGTAGATGCGGGCGCCATCCGGCGACCAGGCAAAGGCGTGGGTGTCGAGGTCCTCGGTGTAGAGCGGGTAGGCCTCGCCACCGTGCATCGGGATCAGCCAGATGCGGGTGGCTTCTTCAGTGTCTTTAGGATCGCCGCCGTCGTCGGCGCTTTTGTCTCCGCCGGGGAGCGGACGGTCGGAGAGAAAGGCGATGGTGTTGCCATCCGGCGACCACTCGGGCGAGCCGTCGTGTCCGGTGTGCGTCAGCGGAGTGACCGTCCCGCTCTGCCGCGTCCACAGCCATAGGTCCTCTTTGTAACGGCTCTGCTGCCAGTCCGAGTCCGTGGTGACGATCACTGCTGCCGAGCCGTCGGGGGAGAGGCGCGCCTCGGTCACGTCGGTGGCATTCATATATTCGTCTAGGGTGATCGCCGGTTTATTTTGCGCGATGCTGGACAGCGGCAGAAACGCCAGGGCGAATAAAGAGATATATCGAGAGATTTTCATAAGATGTAGAAGCCAGTCCTAGCGATTATTTTTTAAAGTGGCCTATTTTGATTCGCTCACGTCGTGGCCTAGATGCTGGTAGTTCATAATTGCGTTGAAGACCAGCGGGTAGCTGCCCACGGTCTCTCCGCGATAGACCGGATTGTTGGCGAATAAAAGAACATTTCCTTCACCCAGGTGCGCGTCCACGACGATGGCATGTTCCGCGATCGAACCCGCCTTATCGAGCAGGCCGGACAGCAGCAAATCCTTCGAGTCAGAGAAGCGCAGAATCACATCGGGCCGGTATTGCGCTGGAATAAGCAGCGGATTGTTGCGCATCTGTTCTTCGTTCAAAGGCCTCGGCTCCCAGCTCTCCTGCTTCGCAGGCGGCTCCGGCTCCGCGGGCTTTCTTGCCTGCACAACATCACTGTCGTCTATGCTGCCGCGTCCGCTGGGACGCTCCTCGTACGGGTCCGTCAGGGAGCGATGGCCGGAGCGCCCAACGATATTGCTGACGTCGAAGACCATACCTTCGGAGCTCATCACGGGGACCGCCGTGCCATAGCCCCACGCCACGGGATTGTTGGGGGAGACGAAGACCGTGTTCAACACCGAGCCGACCACATGGGCATCGCCGCCGTGGGCCACAGAGACACCCGGAGCGAGGCCGCTATCGATTGCAAACTGGGCCGTATCTTCGCAGGTGATCAGCAGGCCTCCCTGCTCCACAAACTTACGCAGGTGCTCGAGACCCTCATAGCCCAGACCGGGCCGCGTGTCCGGGGTCCCATCGGGTACGCCGAGGTTCGGCGTCAACTCCGACTTCTGCCACGGCACCGCGTTGCCATACATCGGCAGGCCGTCCACGATCTCCTGGGTCGAGCCGCCACCGATGGGCGCGAAGAGAATGACATCGTACTTGCCGCGCAAGTCATCCTGCGCCGCCACGGTCTGCGTGCTGATGTATTGATACGGCACGCCTGCGTTGTCGAACGCATAGCGCCACCAGCCCTCGGTCTGTGTATCCAGCCAGGTATGCATGAACGCAATGCGCGGCCTTGCGGCGGGATGAGTGGCGACCGATGGAGCCGTGGCCAAACGCGTGCCGTCCAGCGAAAGTGCTTTCATAGCTGGTGCAAGAACCTCGTCAGAGGCATCGCTGATCAGCAGCGACCCAGCGCCGAAGTGCTTGCTCTGTGCGTCGAAGGGCTTCTCGGCAATCGCTACATGTGCGTCCTTCAGCTTGTAGAGCAACGCCAGCAGCGAGGTCTGTCCCGTGTTGGCGATGGCCACGATTGAGCCTGTACCTGCCAGCCTTCCGGCAATGCTGGAAGAGTCTTTCAGCGGTGTCATCTTCGCGCTTAGAAACGCAGGGTCGGTGACGCGGACGACCTTCAGGTTGAAGAGCTCGCTGAACGACCAACCGGTGTCGTCATAGGGAAACTTCTGTGGATCGTCCGGCGCCCAGTACTCGCGGTCCAGCAGGGAATCGGCGACGCGCGAGTAAGGCTGATCGAGACGAACCACGAGGCTTCCCGCCGGCAAAATCTCCTGCGTGGGCTTATCGCCATGCTTTGCCGGGGGCAGCGTCGTAGTCACCGCGGCCGTAAGTTGACTTACCTCTACATGCTGCCGATGCAGTATCTCCAGCAGTTGCAACTGGCGATTCGCTTCAGCGTCGCTGATGGGTAAAACATAAGCTGCCGGCCCTTCGACCGTAGGCTTCAGCACCGAATGCTTGCTCTTGATGTAGTAGTTCTCCAGAAAATGACGGGTATTTTTCGAGAAATAGGAGAGCGTCGAGAGCAGCGCGCTTTCCTCGTAGTTATTGTTATCGCGCTGCGACCAGGTTACGACCGGCAGCGGAGGATTCTGCCGGTACCAGGTGCGCGAATATTCTTCGGGATCGAGGATGCGCTTCTCTGTGTCCGCTCCGTCGTTGCCGAAGGTCTCATAGAGTCTGCTGATTCCGTTGTGCATGGCGGCGAGAGACATCAGGTAGCCCGAGCCCCAGGTGTCAAAGTCTCCGTGAGCGAAGGCACCGGGCATGCCGAAGTTCTGTAGCTGTGCGACGTTGTTCCAACCCAGCTCCTCCCACTCATCGGCCAGCATGGGGTCGATCCATGGGTTGTAGGGACCGTCGCCGATGGTGTTGTCGTAGAGAAAGGGCACCGACTCATGCAGGTCGTGCAGCACGATCGCGTGCCAGCCAAGATAGGTGTCGAGCACGTTCCTGCTGAGCTCCAGGGTCATCGCCATGGCATCGCGGTTATTATCGTGTGCGACATAGTGTCCCCAGTAGGTCAGTCTCGGATATTGCTGCCCGGGATGCGCCTTGTGCCAGTTGTAGATGTCGACCATGCGGTCGCGCCCATCGACCTCGACGACCGGAGTGATCAGCACGATCATGTGCGAGCGGATGTACTTGATGTAGGGCGAATCGTCCACGGCCAGCCGATAAGCAAGCTCCATCAGCGCGGTGGGAGCGCCGGTTTCAGTGGAATGAATGGTGCCCGTGATGTAGTAGACCGGATAGGAACTATCGACCAACGCGGCGGCCTTCGTGTCGTCCATGCCGAGGGAGCGCGGGTCGGATAGCCTGGCAAGTCTCGCGTCATTTTCTTTCGAGCTTTTCAGCAGACTCTCGTCGGCAATGGCGACCGCGATCATCTCGCGGCCTTCTTCGGAGTGGCCGATCGTAGTTACCTGCACACGTGGAGAGCTGGCCGCCAGCAGGCGAAAATATTTGTAGACGTCCTCGGCATACGGCAGCTTATCGGGGGCCCCAGCAACATCGCCCAGAACCTTCATGGGCGTAGGCACGGTCGCCGATGCGGGAAGATAGTCGATCAGCGGCGAGAGGAACGACGGGTCGGTCGTGTATTGCTGAATTTTCTTCGTGTACTCCGCATCCACGGATTGATTCGGATCGCGGGCATAGTCGCCGCTTATCGTTTGCCCCGGCATCGGCGTGCCGGCGGAAGATGTCACGATCAGACAGGTAACGAGAGTCAGGAGTTTCATACAAGATTTATATAGCAGGTAGTAGGCTTGAGAGAACTATCAAAAAAATATATCCCGGCGCAGGCCAATCAATTGTTATTTACAGTCATACCCAGATGAGTAAGTTAGCTGAATTATTCGGATGTATATCTATTCATAGGTCAATGAATAATCATTCCTGTTGACGTACTGTTCCTGCCCTGCCATGCTCCATGTTATACGGAGGCAGTGCCGAGATGAATGCCGGGTTGGAGATCGAAAGCGACATTCCATCTGCAACTTTCCGTAGTTTGCCCACTCCTGCGCTGCTGATGTGCCCTCCTACGTTGTATGAGGTCAGCTACGTTATCAACCCCTGGATGCAGGGCAATCTGGGCAGCTCCTCACCGCTGCGCGCCATGCGGCAGTGGGAGACACTACATGCCGTGTTGTCGCGGCTGGCGAACGTCTATCTTGTCGAGCCGGTGGCAGGATCGCCGGACATGGTCTTTACGGCGAACGCCGGCCTGGCCCATGCGGGGACCGTGGCGATCAGCAGCTTCTTTCATCGCGAGCGCCAGGATGAAGAAGAGCACTTTCGCCGCTGGTTTGCCGATGCCGGTTACAGGGTCGTCGATCTTCCCCGCGAGACTCCTTTCGAGGGCGAAGGCGATGCACTCTTCTCCTCCGACGGCTCACGCCTGTGGGTGGGCTATGGCACGCGCACACTACTGTCGAGCCATGCTGCACTGCGGCCGCTGTGGGACGTCGAGGTGACAGGGCTGCATCTGATTGACCCGCGTTTCTATCATCTCGATACGTGCTTCGCTCCGCTTTCCGATGGCTCGCTGCTGTACTATCCGCCGGCGTTCGACGATGCTTCCCTTGGCCTGATCGAGGATTTTTACTCTTCCGAACAGCTCATTGAGGTGAGCGAGGCGGATGCGCTGCAGTTTGCCTGCAACGCCGTCAATCTCGGCCACACGATTGTGCTCAATCTCATCAGCTCACAGTTGGAAATGGCCCTTCGCGCACGCGGCTTCGACGTGATTCAAGTGGAGCTGGACGAGTTCCTCAAGGCCGGTGGGGCGGCCAAGTGCCTGGTTATGAAGCTGACCCCGGAGTTGCATCCGCTTCCCGCAACCGAGCGCGGACCCGCCGAAGTGCTGCATTCGGAGGCTGCAACCGCTGCTGGTCTTATCGCGCTGGAAGACGAGTACGGAGCGCACAACTACAACCCGCTGGATGTGGTGATCGAGCGCGCGCAGGGTGCCTGGGTCACCGACGTGGATGGCCGGAGCTATCTCGATTTTCTGGCGGCGTACTCCGCTGTCAACCAGGGACACTGCCATCCTGCGATCCTTCGCGCGATGGTGGAGCAGGCGCAGAAGGTCACGCTGACTTCGCGCGCCTTCCGCAACGACCAGCTGCCGTTGCTGCTGCGCGACTTGCACGATCTGACTGGCTTTGCAATGGCGCTGCTGATGAACTCCGGCGCGG
>Ga0302311_10001110_pt1 | contig 32393 bp, 28 predicted proteins | sample III_Palsa_N1_3_FD_200449 | JGI IMG/M metagenome (GOLD analysis project Ga0302311, IMG submission 200449) | Peat permafrost microbial communities from Stordalen Mire near Abisko, Sweden - III_Palsa_N1_3 | ecosystem: Environmental > Terrestrial > Soil > Palsa > Peat permafrost | place: Sweden... | reverse complement strand
GATCCGGGGCTTCCGCCGCGATCCGGACCCGGCGCCCACCCGCCATGTGCTGGTCGACCCCGGGCTGCGCCGGCTGCTCGCCTCCTGTGCGCTGATCAGCGTCGCCTACGTGATGCTGGAAGTGCTCATCCCCTCCTTCGCGGTGGGGCACCACGACCCGGCCGCCGGCGGCCTGCTGATGTCGGCGTGGGCAGCGGCCAGCGTCCTGGGCGGCCTCGCCTATCTGCGGCGCGACTGGCGGTCCGGGCTCACCCGCCGACTGCTGCTGCTGTTCCTGGCCAACGCCGCGGGCTTCGCCGCGCTGGCGCTGGCCCACGCGGTGTGGCAGCTGGCGATACTGCTCTGCCTGGGCGGGGTGCTGATGGCCCCGGCCACCTCCGTCGAGTACGAGCTGATCGGGCAGCTGACCCCGCCCGGACGCGCCACCGAGTCATTCGCCTGGTTCGCCAGCGCGAGCTATGCCGCAGGCGGACTCGGCGGCGTGGTGGCCGGTCTGCTGGTGCAACCCCTGGGCCTGGACGGGGCGTTCCTGGTTCCCGGCGGGTTCGCGCTGCTGGCCGCGGTGCCGGCCTGGCGGGTCCACCGGCTGCTGAATACCGCCGGGTAGGCTGGCGGGGTGGCGCGCAAGAGTGTGGAACTGCGGCGCGAGGAGATCCTCGACGCGACCGTGACGGAGATTCAGCGGCGGGGCATCGCGGCGACCCGGGTGGCGGACGTCGCCGGGGCCCTGGGAGTCAGCAGCAGCCTGGTCTTCTACCACTTCGCCGACAAGGAGCAGTTGCTGCAGTCGGCGTTCGAGTACGCCGCGCGGACGGATATCGACGCGCTGCACGCGGCCTGCGCCCGCCGGGCGCCGCTGCCGGACCGGTTCCGGGCGGTGCTGCGGATCTACGGGCCGACCCGGAGGGCGCCGGGCTGGCGGCTGTGGATCGACGCCTGGGGCGTGGGCCTGCGCGAGCCCCGCTGGCGGGCCACGGTGCGGCGGATGGACGAGGAGTGGCGGCGCTGCATCGCCGCGCTGGTGGCCGAGGGCGTCGCTGCCGGGCAGTTCAGCTGCCCGGACGCCGACGCCGCAGCCTGGCGGATCACCGCCTTCCTGGACGGCGCGGCCGTTCAGCTGGTGGCCCGGGGCGGCGGCCCCAGGCGCGCGGACATCACCCGCTGGGTGCACCAGCACATAGCGCGCGAGCTCGGTGTCGACCCCTCCCTGCTGGCCGCCCGGCGTGCGGGGCGCCCCCGGAGCGGTCAGACCCACATCCGGTCGTAGTAGGAGCCGGTCTCGCCGCGCATGGAGTAGTCCTGCACCCGGGGATGACGCAGGGCCATGAATTCGAGAGAGGCGATGAACAGCCCCGGTGGGTCCGCCACCAGGGCCTCCTCGGCCCGGGCCAGGACGGTGTTGCTGTCCGCCGTGGTGGGCCGCGTCGCCGCGTCGGCCAGCAGGGCGTCCAGTGCCGGATTGGCGTAGCCGGTGTAGTTGCTGGAGCCGTCGCTGGCGAAGCAGTTGGACGCCAGGTCCAGGGCGCTGTCGATGACGATGTACCACTCGCTGGGGTAGATGTCGCCCTGCTTGTCCTGGGTCGCCGAACTGAACGCCGCGTCGGACATCGTGCTGATCGTGACCGTGACGCCCACCTCCAGCAACTGCTGCTGGAGCACCTGGCACAGGAGGTTCCACGGGTCGTCGCCACTGGTCAGCAGTTCGAGCCGGAGCCCGGAGAGCACCTTCCTGGCCGCCTCCGTGTCCTGGGTGAAGGGCTGTGCGGTGCGGTGGTAGTCGGGCAGGTTCTCCGGGAAGGGCAGGCCCCAGGGGAGCATGCTGCCGTAGGCGAGGCGGGTCAGCTCCGCGCGGTCCACCGCCTGGTTCAGGGCGCGGCGCACGGCGGGGTCGCGCAGCTCGCGCTTGTTGTAGTTGAACGCCAGCCAGGCGGTGCCCTGTACCGGGATGTCGACCACCAGGTTCTGGCGCGCGCCCGGCTGGGAGTTGACGACCGGGCCCAGCGAGACCGGCAGGCCCTCGCCGAGGACGTCCAGGTAGTCCTTGCCCAACTGGAGGTACTGCATGTCCGCGGCAATGCCCCAGCGGTAGGTCACCCGGTCCAGGAGCGGGGTGCCGGTCCAGAAGTAGTGCTCGTTGCGGGTGAAGACGGACTTCTGGCCGTTCTCGTCGTAGGAGGCGACCTTGAAGGGGCCGGTGCCGATCGGGGCCTTGACCGGATCGGTGCTCTCCTTGGCGAGTGCGGCCATGTAGGGCTGGCACAGCACATCGGTGAAGGTGATGCTGGGGGTGGTGAGCCGGATCTGCAGGCTGTGCTCGTCCAGGGCGCGCAGCCCGCTGAGGCTCCGGGCCTTGCCGTTGTTGACCTCGATCGCACCCTCGATGGGGTAGAGGTAGGAAGCGGCCCAGGACTCCAGGGCCGGGTCGAGCACCCGGGTCCAGGACCAGATGTAGTCCTCGGCGGTGACCGGGCGGCCGTTGTGGAAGCGCACGTCCGGGCGCAGCCGCAGGGTGTAGGTCAGGCCGTCGTCCGAGATCTCGGGCAGGGCGGCCGCCGCACTGGGCGCCGCTCCGCCGCTCTGGCCGGCGAACTGCAGCAGGGGGGTGAACAGCAGGCTGGTCACCGCCTCCCAGCCGGCCGGGTCCCAGGCCACAGCCGGGTCGAAGCCGTCGACCGGCTCGCTGGTCCAGCCGGTGACCACGCTGCCTCCGTAGCGGACCCGCGAGGAGGTGGGCGGTCCGGGCGCGAACGCGAGCGGCGCGGCGACGTCGCCGCGCACCACGGGGATCCTCGGCACGGTCCCGCCGAAGCCGCCCTCGCCGCAGCCGGAGAGCAGGCCCACGGAACCCAGGGTCAGTCCGGTGAGGAGGGTTCTTCGGGAGAGTTCCGCGGGCATGACGCCTCCTGGCGACGCGACGATGGACTGGTCGCACAGTCAAGTTAGATCGGGGCCCCATGTCAATGCCCATCCTGACTCCAAGCTCAGGATGTTCAACAGGTTGGACCTGAACAAGCAGGTGAGCACGTGTCAACCTGAGTCTTGGATCAGCATGAATGAACTTCCATGAAGCCCTTGCTGACTGCTGGGACAGTACTGGACAACTTGCTCGGGTCATTGTGGTGGGCGGTCTCCTGTGTTTGAGTTGCGGCTCAGTCTTCCGTCTTCCACCTGGGGGTTCCATGTATTCCGTTGCAGTCAGCAAGGTCCTGGTCCAGCTGGCTGACAGTGAGCGGCTGGCGGCCACCCTCTATCTCCCGCAGGCCGGCGGCGGTCCCGGGCCGGGCGGCGGCCCGGTCCCCTGCCTGCTGGAGGCGCTGCCGTACCGCAAGGACGACGTCACCGCCGGGCAGAGCGAGCACTACGAGCGGCTGGCGGGGGAGTTCGGCTACGCCGTCTGCCGGGTCGACGTCCGGGGCACCGGCAGCAGCTCGGGCCTGGCCACCGACGAGTACCCGGCCACCGAGACCGACGACCTGTGCCAGGTCGTCGCCTGGCTGGCGGAGCAGCCCTGGTGCACCGGCGCGGTCGGCTTGTTCGGCACCTCCTACAGCGGCTTCAACGCGCTGACCACGGCCGCTGCCCGACCGCCGGCGCTGCGGGCGATCTGCTCGATCTACGCCTCCGACGACCGCTACACCGACGACGTCCACTACGGCGGCGGCCTGCTGCGCTGGCTCGACCTGGTCGACTACCCCGCGTACATGGCGGCGATGTGCGCGCTGCCGCCGGTGCCGGCCGAGTTCGGCCCGGGCTGGCGCGAGGAGTGGCTGCGCCGACTGGACGAGGTCGAGCCCTGGCTGCTGCGCTGGATCGAGGAGCAGCACGACGGGGATTTCTGGCGCACCGGCTCGCTGCGGGCCGAACTGCCACCGCTGGAGGTCCCGACGATGTTCGTGGCCGGCTGGGGCGACGGCTACGGCAACGTCCTGCCCCGGGTCGCCGAGGACCTGCGCTCGCGCGGTGTCCCGCACCGGGTGGTGGCCGGGCCGTGGGCACACGCCGCACCCGAGCGGTCGCTGCCGGGGCCCGGCATCGATCTGACCTACGAGATGGTGCGCTGGTGGGACCACTGGCTCCGGGGCGGGGCCGAGGCCGGCGCCGACCTGCCCGAGTCGCTGGTCCATGTGCGTTCGTCGACCCCGCCGGGCGGGACCAGGGTCCGGGTGAACGGCGAGTTCCGGGTGACCGACGGCTGGCCGGTGCTGCCCGAGACCGGTCGGCCGCTCGGGCCCGGCGCGGGCCGGGTGCCGCTGCCCAGCGACCCCGACATCGGGGTGTCGGTGTGGAACAACTGCGCGGGCTCGCTGCCCTGGGGCCAGGCGCTGGACCAGCGGTCCGACGATGCGCGCTCGGTGGTGGTCGACTGGCCCTCGGCGGGCGAGACCATCGTTGGCCGGCCCCGGCTGCGGGCGCGGGTGCGCAGCTCCGAGCCGGTGGCCACGCTGGCGGTCCGGTTGTGCGACGTCGCGCCGGACGGCGCGTCGGAGCTGGTCTCGCGCGGTGTACTCAACCTCACGCATCGCCACGGCGACCGTTTCCCGACGCCCCTGACGCCAGGTCAGGACGTGGAGGTGGTCGTCGAGTTGGATACTGTCGCGCACCACGTCGTCCCCGGGCACACCCTGCGGCTGGCGCTGGCGACGTCCGAGTGGCCCAATGTGATCGCCTCCCCCGTCGCCGCCGAGGTCGTTCTCGACCTCGACCACAGCGAGCTTCTCCTTCCGCTGGCCCCAGGCGAGTTGGGCATCCCGTCAGCGATCGCCACGACCCCGGACCCGACCCCGGACACGGAAGGCGTGGTGTGGACGATCGAGCAGGACGTGTCGGCCGGAGTGGTCCGCTGCCGGACCGGCTACGGCTCCGAGGCCGAGCTTCCGGACGGCGGCGGCAGCTACCGCGACCACTATGTCGGCCTGGTCGAGGTCGACCTCCAGACGCGGCGTCAACTGGTCACTGCCGAGTCGGAGTTCGCGATCAGCTGGTCCGGCGGTCCGACTGTCCGGGTGGTGGCCAGGCTGGCCGTCACCGCCGACGCGGAGACCTTCGGCGTCACCCTCGACCTGACCGCCGACGAGGACGGCATCCCGCTGCGTGCACGCAACTTCGATCGCCGAATCGCCCGTGACCTGCAGTAGCCCGCGAAATTTCCTGAGTCGCGACTCAGAATGCCTTGACCCGCCAACTCCGTGGCACTTATCGTTCTTTCGCACAGAGAAATCAACTTTCATATACTGGAAGTATGAGAAGGAGCCCCCATGCAGGGGATCGAAACTGCCACCAGCCCCACCCCCCTCGACCCGGACTCGGTGGCCGCCTTCGCCGCCGACCTGGCCGCCCGGCTCAGCGCCGAGACCGACAACCGCCACCAGGGGATGCCCTCCGACGCCGAGTCCCGCGCCGCCTACGCCGCCTACGGGCAGGCCGGGCTGATCGGACTCCACTGGGCCGGGAAGCACGGCGGGCGCGAACTCCACCCGCGCGACACCGACGCCCTGGAAGAGACCTTCGGCTACCACTGGCTCCCGCTCTCCGGATACCTGCTCTCGGTCAAGACCATCGGCAACGCCCTGCGCAGGTTCGCCGAACCCGCCCTCGCGGACGCACTGCTGCCCCGGATCTCAGCCGGGGAAATGCTCTTCTGCCAGGGCTTCTCCGAGCCCGAGGCCGGCTCCGACCTGGCCTCGCTGCGGACCCGCGCGGTGCGCGACGGCGACCACTTCGTCGTCACCGGCCGCAAGATCTGGACCTCCAGCGCCGAGTACGCCGACTGGTGCTACCTCGCGGTCCGCACCGACCCCGACCCGGCGACGCCCAGGCACCGCGGCATCTCGGTCCTGGTCTGCGACATGAAGACCCCCGGCATCCAGGTCGGCACCCACCCGACCCTCGGCGGCGGCACCCTCGGCGAACTGACCCTGGACGAAGTCCGGATACCCGCGGACCAGTTGGTCGGCGAACTGCACGGCGGCTGGGGGCTCCTGATGGGAACCCTCGACTACGAGCGGGTCACCAGCGAGAAGGTCGGCATCGCCCGCCGCGTCCTGGACGAGCTCACCCCGCACGCCCGCGGCAGCGCCGACCGGCTGGCCCTGCTCCGGCTCGGCGGCGAGGTGCAGGCCTGCCGGGCCATCGGCGCCCGGGCCACCGCACTGCTCGCGGCCGGACAATCCGCCAGCGAGGCCTCCTCGATGGCCAAGCTGTCCATCTCCTACCTGCTGCAGCGGATCGCGCGCACCGCGGCCGGGATACTCGGCCCGCAGCTCTTCATCGAGCAGGGCCCCGACGCCGTCTTCGACGGCCGACTCGCCGCCTTCCACCGCGCCACCGTCGCCACCACCATCGCCGGCGGCGCCTCGGACATCCAGCGCCGCGTCATCGCCCGTCGGGGACTGCTGTGCTGACGGAACATCAGGTCGAGTCCAGGCCGGGACCGCTCAGCGGCATCAGAGTGCTCGACTACGCCCAGTACGTCGCCGGTCCGTTCGCCGCCATGCTGCTCGCCGACCTCGGCGCGGACGTCGTCAAGGTCGAGCCGCCGACGGGCGACGCCTGGCGGCACTACAACCCGCACACCCCGGGCGAGAGCACCTGGTTCTACGCCCTCAACCGGGGCAAACGCTCGGTCGTCCTCGATCTCAAGTCCGCGGCCGACCGCGAGCACTCGGCGGCCCTGATGGCCGGTGCCGACGTCGTCCTGCACAACATGCCGCCGCAACGGGCCGCGCGCTTCGGGCTGGACCGTGAGAGCGTCCGCGCCGCCAATCCGGCAGCGGTCTGGGTCTGTGTCTCCGCCTTCGGCAGCCAGGGCCCCGACACCGGTCGCCTCGGCTACGACCTCATCGCCCAGGCGCTCTCCGGCCTGCTGCTCGCCGACGCCAGGACGGAGGACGCGGTCCCGCGCCGCTCCGGCGGCATCGCCATGGCCGACCTCACCGCCGGACTGCTCGCCTGCATCAGCGTGCTCGCCGGGCTCCAGGGCCGCGACCGTACGCATGCGCCGGGGGTGGAGGTCTCGCTGCTCGGCGCGGCACTCGCGGTCCAGGTCCAGCGCTTCGTCCGGATCGGCGAGGGTCCGACGGCCGGACCGGCGGCCGGGTCGGGGTCAGAGTCGGGGGCCGAGCCGGGGGAAAGGCCGCAGCTGACCCCTGACGGGCTGTCGGAGCTGGCCCGGGGCATCTCTGCCACCGATGAGCTGGAACCCTACTACCGCTGCTACCGCACGGCCGACTCCTTCCTCGCCCTGGCCTGCCTCAACGTGGCGCAGCGCCATCGGCTGCTCGGACTCCTGCGCCTGGACGACCCGTGGGCGGCCGACCCGCAGGCCGCCCCCGGCGACGCCGACGAGCGCGCCCGACGGCTGCTGCTGGTCCAGCGCTTCGAGCAGGCCTTCGCCGCCCGACCGACCGCCGACTGGCTGGAGCGGCTGGCCGCGCACGGCCTCCCGGCCGGCGACGTACGGCAGCTGCCGGGCCTGTTCGACAACCCCCAGGTGCTGGCGAACGGCCTGGTCCAGACGCTCGACCAACCGGGCGTGGGTCCGGTCCAGGTCCTCGGCAACGTGTTCAAGGTCGACGGCGCCGCCGCGCCCTGCGCCCGGGTCGCGCCCCGCCTGGGCGAGCACAACCCCGAACTCGTCCAGTCCCACTCCCCCGAAGGGAATCCCGCATGGGTACGACAGTGACAAGGTCTGTCGCGGACGAGGCAGCCGCCTTCGCCCGCACCGTCGCCCAGGTGATGACGGACCACCCGGTCAGCACCGAATGGCGGCCGGACTCCCCCGGCGACGACCGCAGCGCCGCGCTGGCCGAGGCGCTGGTCCTGATCGGCTGGGCCGAGCTGAGCGAGGACCCGGACGCCCTGGCCGAGGACCCGGACGCGCTGGCGTTCGTCGCCCCCGCCGCACTGGAGCTCGGCCGGGGCCTGGCCCCGCTGAGTGAGGTTGACCGGCTGCTGGGCGCGTCCCCGCTCTGCGGCGGACTGACCCGCTACCCGGAATCCACCGTGGTCGGCCGCGTCCCGGACGGGCTGCGCTACGCGACCGTGCTGGAGTGCTCGCCGCTCGCCTACGGCGACGACCAGGCCGTGCACCGGGTCCTCGCCGCCGACGCCGGAGCGGAGACCGTTCCCGCGGAGCGCGAGCGTGCCTGGGTGCATGCCCAGGTCGGCTACCTCGCCGGGCTCGCGGCGGGGGCGTTCGACCTGGCTCTGGACCACGTCAGGCAGCGCTCCGCCTTCGGCGCACCGCTTGCCGCCCTGCCCAATGTGCAGGCCCGGCTCGCCGACGCGGCCACCGCCGCCACCTCGCTGCGGCTGCTCGCCGAACAGCCCCGACTCGCCCTCGACGCCCTGGCGTTCGCCGGGCAGGCGGCCGAGACCGTGGTCGCCGAGTGCCACCAGGTGGTCGGTGCGATCGGCTTCACCCTGGAGTTCCCGCTGCAGCGCTACTCGCGCCGGGTCCGGACCCTGGCCGCCTGGAACGACGCCTGGGTGCAGGGGGCGCTGGCATGAGCAGCTACCTGATCACCGGCGGCAGCGCGGGCATCGGCTTCGCCATCGCGCAACGGCTCGGACGCAACGGGCACGAGGTGGTCCTGGCCGCCCGTACCGCCCAGCGGCTGGACCGCGCGGCCGAGGAGCTGCGGGCCGAGGGCATCACGGTGCGCACCGCGGTTCTCGACGTCCGCCACCCGGAGGCGGTCGCCGACCTCATCGACGGACTGCCGCGGATCGACGGCCTGGTCAACAATGCGGCGGGGAACTTCGCCTGCCCCACGGTCGACCTGTCCCCGGGCGGTTTCCGGGCGGTCGTGGAGATCTCCCTCTACGGCACCTTCTACGCCTCGCAGGCGCTGGCCAGGCGGCTGATCCGGGAGGGGCGGCCCGGCGCGATCGTCAACATCGTCGCCACCTACGCCTGGACCGGTGCGCCGGCCGTCGCCCACTCGGCCGCCGCCAAGGGCGGCATGGTGGCCTTCACCAAGTCGGTCGCCCGCGAATGGGGACCGCACGGCATCCGGGTCAACGCTCTCGCACCCGGATTCGTCCCGACCGAGTCGGCAACAGCCAACATCCTCTCCGACGAGGGCGCGCAGCAGCGGATGCGTGACGCCATCCCGCTGGGCCGCTTCGCCGAGGCCGACGAGATCGCCGCCGCCGCCGCGCACCTGCTCACCGCCGGCTACACCACCGGCGCGGTCCTCACCGTGGACGGCGGCCGCTCGCTCGGCGCCGCGATGCACGCCGCCCCCAGCCCCCAGGGAGCAACCCCATGAGCCCTATGAGTCCTGTGGACCCCGTGCCCGCCGTGCCCGCCGTGGCCCGGCTGAGGTCGTCGACGCTGCACCCCGACCTGTTCGTCGGCGGCCGGTGGGTGGCCCGCGCCACCCGTCTGACCGTCGACGACCCGTCCACCGGCGCGGTCATCGGGTCGGTCGCCGCCGCCGGACCGCAGGACGTCGAGGACGCCGTGGCGGCGGCCCGCGCCGCCTTCGAGCGCTGGGCGTACACCGAGCCGGCCGAACGCGCCGCGCTGCTGACCGCCCTCGCCGACGCCATGTCAGCCAGGGAGCAGGAGTTCGCGTCCCTGATCACCCTGGAGATGGGCGCACCCGCGGACTTCTCGCTGGAGGTGCAGACCCGTCTCGCCATCGACGTGATCCGCTCCTACGCGGCCCTGCTGGAGAGCTTCGAGTGGTCCGAGCCGATACCGGGCGGCAACAGCACCAATCAGGGTGTGGTCGTGCGCGAGGCCGCCGGAGTGGTCGCGGCGATCACACCGTGGAACTACCCGCTCTACCAGATCGCCGCCAAGCTGGGCGCGGCCCTGGCCGCCGGGTGCGCCGTGGTGCTCAAGCCCAGCGGAGTCGCCCCGCTCAACGCCTTCCTGCTGGCCGAGTGCGCCGAGACGGCCGGGCTGCCGCCCGGGCTGCTCAGCGTGCTCTCGGGCAGCGGACGGTCGGTCGGCGAGGCGCTGGCCCGGCACCCCGGCATCGACGTCCTGTCCTTCACCGGGTCGACCGAGGTCGGTACCCAGGTGATGCGGCTGGCGGCCGGCAGCGTGAAGCGGGTCGGCCTGGAACTCGGGGGCAAGTCCGCCGCCGTCGTCCTGCCCGGCGCGGACCTGGCCCGCGCGGTGGCCGAGACGGTCGACGACGTCTTCGCCAACACCGGGCAGACCTGCACCGCACTCACCCGGCTGCTGGTCCCGGCCGACCGCTACCAGGAGGCGGTGGCGGCGGCCGTGGCTGCCGGGGCCCGCCACACGCTCGGCGATCCCTCCCAGCCCGGCCCGCACCTGGGGCCCAGCGCCTCGGCCTCGCAGCGCGACACCGTCCTGGACCATCTCAGGACGGCGGAGCAGGAGGGCGCACGGACCGTCCTCGGCGGCGCCGGGACCCCGGAGCTCCCGGCGCACCTGGACCACCTGCGCGCCGGCTACTGGGTGCAGCCGACCATCCTGGCCGATGTCACGGCGCAGATGCGGATCGCCCGGGAGGAGGTCTTCGGCCCGGTGCTCTGCCTGATGTCCTATCAGGACCTGTCGCAGGCACTTGAGTTGTCCAACGATTCCGACTACGGGCTGTCCGGGGCGGTCTGGGCGGCCGACCGGGAGCAGGCCGTGGCCTTCGCCCGGCGGATGCGCACCGGACGGGTGCAGATCAACGGCGGCGGCTTCAACCTCCATGCCCCCACCGGCGGTTACAAGCTCTCCGGGGTCGGCCGCGAGCTGGGACGCTGGGGCCTGGAGGAGTTCACCGAGGTCAAGTCGCTGATGCTGGGCGGCGACTGATGGCCGCCTCCACAGCGTGCAGCAGCAGCGACGCCAACCCGCACGCCGCCCCGCAGGCGGACGTACGACCGTGCGGCCCCGCCCCTGCCCTCGCCGTCGACCTGCTGGTCATCGGCGCGGGACCGGCCGGGCTCTTCGCCGCCTTCACCGCCGGGTTCCGGGGCCTGTCGGTCGCGATCATGGACTCACTGCCCGAACTGGGCGGCCAGGTCGCGGCCCTCTACCCGGAGAAGCCGATCCTCGACGTCGCCGGCCTTCCGGCCGTCCCCGGAAGGGAGTTGGTCAAGGGCCTGACCGCGCAGGCGATGACCGCCCGCCCGCACCTGCTGCTCGGCCACACCGCGCAGACCCTCAGCCACGGGGATGACGGCCTGCCCACCGTCACCTCCGACCGCGGCGCCACCGTCCGCGCCGGGGCCGTGGTGATCACCGGGGGGATCGGCGCCTTCAGCCCCCGCCCGCTGCCGGCCGGTACAGCCTTCCTCGGCCGGGGCCTGTCCTACTTCGTCACCGACCTGGCCGACCTCGACGACCAGGACGTCCTCGTCGTCGGCGGTGGCGACAGCGCCTTCGACTGGGCGCTCGCCGCCGCCGACCGGGCCCGCTCGGTCACCCTGGCCCACCGCCGAGACACCTTCCGCGCGCACGCCGCCTCCGTCCGCGCCGTCCAGGAGTCCCCGGCGGTACGGCTGCGGACCAGCTCACAGGTGGCGGCGCTGCACGGCGACGACCGGGGCCGGCTGGCCGCCGTGGAGCTGAGCGACCCGCGGGGCACCGAGCGGCTGCCGGTGACCCGGCTGGTCGCCGCCCTCGGCTTCACCGCCTCGCTCGGCCCGCTCCAGGACTGGGGACTCAAGCTGAGTGACCGTCATATCGCGGTCGACAGGCGGATGGCGACCTCGCTGCCCCGCGTCTACGCGGCCGGCGACATCACCGACTACCCGGGCAAGGTACGGCTGATCTCGGTCGGCTTCGGCGAGGCCGCCACCGCTGTCAACAACGCTGCCACCGACCTCGACCCCGCCGCCGACCTCTTCCCCGGCCACTCCACCGACCGCCGGGCCGAACAGGAGCCGTCGCTGTGACCCATGTGATCACCGATCTGTGCATCGGCGAGAAGGACGCCTCGTGCGTGGAGGAGTGCCCCGTCGACTGCATCTACGAGGGCGGCGACAAGATGTACATCCACCCCGGCGAATGCATCGACTGCGGGGCCTGCGCCGAAGTGTGCCCGACCGGCGCGGCCACCGCGCTGCGCGGCCTGCTGCCCGGCGAGGCGGCGGAGCAGGCGGCAGCCAACTCCGCCTTCTTCACCCAGATCCTGCCCGGGCGGTCCGCGCCGCTCGGTTCACCCGGCGGCGCCGGGCGTCTCGGACCGCTCACCACCGACGTCCCCAGGGAGACCCGATGACCACCACCGAACGGCCGGACCTCAGCACAGCGGGCCTCAGCGCGCCGGGCCTGGCCGCGCTCTCCGCACGGCTCGACCGGGGTGAGACGCTGCCCTGGTCCTGGTACACCGACCCGACCCTCGCCGACCTGGAGAACCAGCGGCTCTTCCGCCGCTCCTGGCACTACGTCGGCCGGACCGACCAGCTCGACGCTCCCGGGCGCTTCTTCACCTGCGAGGTGGCCGGGGTCCCGCTGGTGGTCGTGCGCGACCGGGAACTGCGGCTGCGCGCGCTGGTCAACGTCTGCCGCCACCGGGGCGCGCAGGTCGTCCGGGAGGACTGCGGGACCCGGAAGACGCTGCAGTGCTTCTACCACGCGTGGACCTACGGCTTGGACGGCGCGTTGCGCACAGTGCCGCGCGGGGAGCGGGAGCAGTCGCTGGACAAGGACCGGCTCGGTCTGCTGCCTGCCTCGGTCGAGACCTGGGGTCCGTTCGTCTTCGTCCACCTGGACCCGGATCCGCCGGCGCTCGCCGAGACCCTGGGAGAGCTGCCGACCCTGCTCGCCGAGGGCGGCATCGACCTGTCCCGGATGCGGTTCCACTCGCGGGTCCACTACACCGTGGAGAGCAACTGGAAGGTCGCGGTCGAGAACTACCTGGAGTGCTACCACTGCCCGGTGGCCCACCCCGGCTTCAGCGACGTGATCGATGTCTCCCCCGACGCCTACGAGCTGACGGTCCGACCGACCTTCGCCAGCCACCGGGGACAGGTCAGGGAGATCCCGCGCACCCCCGGCTACCCGGTGCAGGGCCCGGTGGTCGCCGGCCAGTACCACCTGGTGTGGCCGAGCCTGAAGGTCAACGTCAACCCGGGACAGCCGAACCTCTCCTTCGGGCCGGTCTACCCGGCGGGTCCCGGACGGACCACCGGCTACCTGGACTACTTCTTCGGCGAGGACGTCGACCCGGAGTGGATCAAGGCCATGTTCGAGTTCGACAACCAGGTCGGCGCCGAGGACGCGGTCCTGGTCGAGTCCGTGCAGCGCGGGATGGACTGCGGCGCGGTCGACCACGGCCGACTGCTCCTGGGCTCGGAGAGTACCCTTCAGGCATTCCAGCGCTACCTGCTGGACGCACTCGGGAGCAGCGTGGACGGCAAGGGAGTCGAGTAGTCGTGGAAGCAGGCGGGACCGAGGCCGGGGTCAGCGCCGGGACCGGCGCCGGTGCCGGGACGCTGGCCCGCGGTCTGTCCATCCTGCGGCTGTTCGGTCCCGATCAGCCGCAGCTGACGCAGAGCCAGATAGCCGAGGCCCTCGGGCTGCCGCTGCCCACCGTGCACCGGCTCTGCGCGATCCTGGTGGCCGAGGGGTTCCTGTCCAGGCCCCGCGGCGAACGGCAGTTCCAGCTCGGCGACCAGATCGCCCGGCTGGCGGGGGCCGCCCCGCCGGGCCCCGGCACGCCCGGTGCGGTCCGGGCCGCACTGCGGTCAGCCGCCGCCGCCACGGGCGAGTCGGCCAACCTGGCGACATTCGTCCACGGCGAGGTGGTCTACCTGGACTCCGTCGCGGGCACCCACCTGCTCGGCCCCCGCGCCGAGGCGGGCCTGCGGGTCCCGGCCCACTGCACCGCGCTCGGCAAGAGCTTCCTGGCTCAGCTCGCCGACGCCGAGGCGCTGCGCATCCTCGGCAAGGGCCCGTATCCCCGCAGGACCGCCGCGACCCACACCAGTTGGGCCTCGCTGCGTACCGACCTGGCCGAGATCCGCCGCACCGGGCTGGCGGTGTCGGTCGAGGAGTACGAGATCGGCCTGGTCTCGCTGGCCATCGCGCTGCCGGCCACGCCGGACGGCCGCCAGTACGCCATCAACGTCTCCCTGCCCAGTTCCCGCGCCACCGACCTGCCCGCTGTCGAACGCGTGCTCCGTTCGGCCGCGGCCGGTCTGGGCTGACGGCACCCCCGCGCCCGCCGGCCGCACGCAGGTCAACGGGAGCCCTGTTGGCCCGGCACCGCAAGCTGCTCGCCGACGGGGAGCCGGGGGACTCGGCCGGACACCCCACCAACAGGGGCTGGATCGCCGGACACTAGGGCGCTGAGCTCCCTTCGTGACATTGCTCCCGCCGGGCGCGGCGGTAGGCGCCGGGGCTGGTTCCCTGCCAGCGGCTGAAGGCGTGGCCCAGGGCCGCGGCGCTGCTGAGGCCGACGATGCGGGCGATCCGGCCGGTGGTCAGCTCGGTGGTCTCCAGCAGGTGGCGCGCGCGGGTGTGGCGGGCCTCGTCCAGCAGCGCCCGCCAGGACGTGCCGTGCTCGCGCAGGGCCCGGCGCACGGACCGTTCACTCAGGTTGAGGGCGGACTGGAGGTCGCCGGGGCGTACCTGGTCGAGTGCGGACTGGGCCAGCCAGCGCCGGACGCGTTCCGGTGTGCTGGCGGGGGTGTCCAGTTCGGCGAGCAGTTGGTCGGCGTAGTGGCGTTGCAGGAAGGCCAGTTGGGGGTCGGCGGGGGCACAGGGGTGCTCCAGGTCGGCATTGGGGATGACGAAGTCGTTGTCCGCGGCACAGAAGGTGACAGGACAGGCGAACACCTCCTGGTAGCGGGACAGTTCGCCGGTGGGCGCGTGGGTGAAGGAGACTGCGGCCGGAGCCCAGGTGGGGCCGGCCAGCCAGCGGGCGGCGGTGGCCATGGTGGCGATGATGGTCTCGACCTGTTGCGGGTGCAGGCTGCCCGCGGCGGCGGTTGGCCGGCAGCGTACGTGGGTCACGGTGGGGCCGCGGTGCAGGGTGATCTCGCCCGCCTGGCTGACCAGGGGGTGGTAGCGGACGGCCGCGTCGGCGGCCTCGCCCAGGGTGCCGCAGGCCAGCAGGAGGTGGCCCAGGACGTGCAGTGCCTGCGGGCGCAGGCCGGCACCCAGGCGCAGCCCGGCCTGCGGGTCGTGCCCGGCGTCCAGGGCCAGGTCCCACAGGCGGCGAACCTCGGCGAAGGGCAGTCGGGCGGAGCCGTTGTCGGCGAGCAGTTCGGCCGGCCGTTCGCCGCTGACGGCGGCCGCCACGGCTTGGGCGTAGCTGGCCGAGACGGTGGCCGTGGGATCGGGGACAAGCATGATGGTCAGTCAAGGTGGCATCGACGGGACACGTCAACCCTTCGGCTGGGTGCGGCCGTGCGGCAGGGATCAACGATTTGGCCGCGGGGATCAGCGACGGCTGGGCGCCGGGCCCCTAGGTTGCGGTGGGGCGTCGCAGGAGGGCCCGGTGGCGGCCGTGTCGCGCGTTGATCCCCGCACGGGTTCGCCGCCGCAGGGGGACCACCCGGGTCCGGGCGGGGTGGGTGGTGGCCGGCTGCGGCCGACCGGGAATCCAAGCGATCTGACGAGAGGATATTGGGATGATAGGAATGCGAGGCCGCTGGGAGCGGGTCTCCGCGGTGGTGGCCACCGGCGTGCTGGCGATGGGGGTCCTCGGCGTCGCGGCCGCTTCTCCGACAGCCGCCGCGGCTTCGCCGTCAGCCACCACCGTGGCGGCCCCGGCCAACGCGGCCGACGTCGACCTGGGCAACTGGATGAGCCAGATGGACGGTGTCATCGGCAGCCGCCCACTGGACTCCATCGCCATGCCCGGAAGTCACGACGCCGGCAGCTGGAGCATCCAGGACGGTTCGGGCCTGTGTTCCTACGGCGACAACTACACCGTTTCCAACGACTTTCCGGCGGTGGCCGCCAGCATGTCACGCACCCAGAGCGGCTCGATCGTCGACCAGCTCAACGCCGGCTCCCGCTACCTGGACCTGCGGCTGTGCGATGAGGACGGCGTGTGGCACGCCTACCACGGCGGCCCCTCCGGCGACCTCTTCTTCGACGCCGACGGCCAGACCGGGGAGGCGGACGGCATCGCCGCCTGGATCGCCGCCCACCCCCGCGAGATCGTCATCATCCAGCTGACCACCGCCGCCGCGCCGGCGGAGGCCGCCGCCGACGACGCCGACGCCGTCAACCGCCTCGCCCAGCTGATCGGCACCGACGCCCTCGCCACCGCGCCCCAGCTGACACCGCAGTCCACCTACGACGACTACATGGCCGCCGGCCGCCATGTCGTCCTGATTGACAACGCCGCTACTGTGCAAGCGCCTTGGGCCTGGCCGGGCACCGTGGAGTCCGACCGCGGCAGCTATGTCGCCTCCAGTCCCAGCTGGCTGGACTACCTCAAGTCGGCAATCACCGGCTCCAGCCCGCAACCGCTGTTCGACGCCGCCATCACCCTGGACCAGCAGACCCTGGCCGCCGATCCGGGCACCAACGCCGGCAAGTTCTTCGTCCTGCAGGGCATCATCGACCCCAGCCTCACCATCCCCGGCGCCGCCTTCGCCCAGCTGGAGGCCGCCATCGGCGCCATCCCGGCCTCCCGCGCCAACAACTACCTCCTCTACCTGGAGGACCAGCTGAACCCCCAGCTGCTGCAGAAACTGAGCGGCGACTGGAGCTTCCCCACTCTGGCCGACCACATGAACATCGTCATGACCGACGACGTCAACCAGAACAGCGGCGCCATGCCCCTCGGGACCCTGGCACACGCGGTCATCGCCGACAACACCCCCACCGTCCCGGCCGGTACCTTCTACACCACCAGCCGCGACCCCGACCGCAACTGGACCGCACCGCAGCCGCTGGACGGCGCCCACGGCGCCCCCTCCTTCGACGGCCCGCACGCCGCCCTGGCCGCCCTGCCCGACGGCACCGTGCAGGCCATCGGCATCGGCCTGGACGGCTCCCTCTACCACAACATCGGCTACACCGACGGAAGCTGGCAGGGCTGGGTGGCCGTCTCCGGCTACAACGGCGCCCCCGCCTTCTCCGGCTCGGACTGCGCCATCACCGGCCTGCCCGACGGCGACACGCAACTCGCCGCGATCGGCGTCGACGGCAACGTCTACCACGACATCCGGTACTCCGACGGCAGCTGGCAGGGCTGGGCACCAGTGGCCGGCAGCGGCGGACAGACCCGCTTCCACGCCACCAAGGTCGCCCTGGCCGGTCTGCCGGACGGATCCACCCAGCTGCTGGCCTACGGTCCCGACGGCACCATGCAGCTGAACACGCGCGCGGCCTCGGGCGCCTGGAGCGGCTGGTCGACCGTTCCCGGAGCGGACGGCGCCGCCGCCTTCACCGGCAGCGCGCTGGCCATCGCGGCCATGCCGGACGGCTCCACACAGATCCTGGCAGTCGGCGAAGGCAGCACCGTCTGGCACACCGTGCACGGCTCCGACGGAAGCTGGCAGCCCTGGCAGGAACTGCTCAGCCCCGCCGGCACACCCATGACGGCCACCTCGGTTGCCATCACCGGCCTGCCCGACGGCTCCAGCCAGATCCTGGTGGTCGGCGACGACAGCACCACCTATCACAACGTCCGCAGTCCCCAAGGCACCTGGCAGGGCTTCCAGCCGGTGGGCGGCATCGACGGCGCGGCCACCCTGCCCAGCACCACCGTTGCGATCGCCGGCCTGCCCGACGGCTCCAGCCAGAGCCTGATCACCACCGCCTGACCCGCCGACCACGCGAAACGCCCGGCCGGGATCTCCTGGCCGGGCGTTTCGCGTGGTCGCCCGCTGACTCCGGCGCCGACGGCCGCCCGGGCCGTTCAGCACCCCACAGAACACCCTTCTGTCGGCGCCGCCACCGCGCTGCAGCTGGTCCTCGTCGCACACAGGCGTCGCGAGTCCTACAGGTCCAGTACCAGGCGCTCGCCCCGGCAACGGGAGACGCAGATCATCATGGTCTCGCCCGCCGCGCGCTCCCCGGCGGTCAGCAGCGAGTCCCGGTGGTCCGGTACGCCCTCCAGCACATCCGTCTCACAGGTGCCGCAGGTCCCCTCGGTACAGGAGAACAGCACCTCGGCACCCGCCGTCCGCACGGCGTCGAGCACCGAGGTGTCCGCCGCCACCGCGAGCGTCAGCCCCGAGCGGGCCAGGACCAGTTCGAACCGCGTGTCCCGGGCGTCCGGGTCGGCGGCCTTCGGCTGGAAGCGCTCCGTGTACGGTCCCGGCCGACCGCTCTCGGCGCAGTAGGCCTCCACCGCGTCCAGCAGCGGCCCGGGGCCACAGCAGTAGACGGGGGTGTCCGGCCGCGGTTCGCCGAGGCCGGCGGCGAGGTCGAGCAGGCCGGTCTCGTCCTGGGGGCGGATCTGGATCCGGTCGCCGTAGCGGGCGGCCAGCTCGTCGCGGAAGGCCATCGAGGCGCGGGTCCGGCCGCCGTACAGGAGGGTCCACTCCGCGCCCGCCGCCTCCGCCGCGGCCAGCATCGGCAGGATCGGCGTGATCCCGATGCCGCCCGCGACGAAGCGGTAACCCGGCGCCGGGCGCAGCCTGAAGTGGTTGCGCGGACCACGGGCCCGGACCGGCGCACCGACCGTCAGCCGCTCATGGACGTGGGCGGAACCACCGCGCCCGGCGGGTTCGCGGAGCACAGCGACACGCCATGTGCCGAGGTCCGCCGGGTCGCCGCACAGGGAGTACTGCCGCTCCAGGCCCTCGCCCAGCAGCAGGTCCAGATGGGCTCCCGGTTCCCACGCGGGCAGTTCCGTGCCGTCGGCGCGGCGAAACGTCAGGGAGACGACGCCGTCGGCCTCCTCCCGGCGGTCGGCGACGACCAGGTCGGTCAGCTGCTCGTACTCAGTCATGCCGGTGCTCACTCACATGTCCTTCGGGATGGCCGAGCATCCACGTCCACATCTCCACTGGGTCCAGGTCGGTGTGCGCGGCACCGCAGTGGCAGGTGCCGTGCAGCAGGTCGGTGCCCGGAAACCACTCGATCCGGTAGACCTGACCCGTCGCTGCGCGGCCTGCCGCCGCGCCGTGCAGCGGGCCGGTCACCGGTCCGCCAGCCTGGCCAGGATCCGGCGCGCGGCCAGGCCACCGGTGTCGATGTTGATGCTGAGCTCCTGGTAGCCGGCCGGCTCGCGGTCCAGCGCCCGCTGGAGCAGGTTGAGCGCGTCGACGTCCTGCATGACCACCTGGTGGTTGAAGTCCCGCAGGAACCCGGTGACTTCGGCGTCGTCCTGGGCGAAGTCCCGGGAGACGGCCCAGAAGTCGTAGACCTGACCGGGGGCGGAGGGCGTGATGGCGTAGGTGATCTCGGTGCGGAACGACGGGGCCTCCTGCCCCACCGGGGTGATCCGGCTGTGCAGCAGGTAGAGGCAGGGCGCGAAGTACTCGATGTCCTGCAGCCGGGTGATCCGGCCCTCGATGCCGGTGGAGCGGGCGTAGAAGGGCGGGCAGGCGGCGTCCGGCATGTGGCGGCCGACCCGGACCACACCCGCTGCCTCGTCGACCTCGGTGGTGATCGGGGTCTCGGCGACCTCGGGGGTGCCGATGTATCCGCCGTGCAGGTAGGTCTCGTGCGACAGGTCGAGCAGGTTGTCGACGAGCAGGCCGTAGTCGCCGTCGATGGGCTCCATCCCGCTGACGGTGGTCCACTGCGGGTCGGCCAGGTGCGGGGCACGCGGGATCTGCTTCGCGTCGGCGAGGGCCGGGTCGCCGATCCAGATCCACACGAAGGAGTCCAGTTCCGCGACCGGGTAGGCGTTGACCCGGGCGGTGCGCGGGATCCGCTGCTGGCCGGGGACGAAGACGCAGGTACCGGAGGTGTCGTAGCTGAAGCCGTGGTAACCGCAGACGATCCGGTCCCCCTCCAGCCGGCTCTCCGAGAGCGGGAAGCGCCGGTGTACGCAGCGGTCGGCGAGAGCGACCACGCGGTCGTCCTCCTCGGTGCGGTACAGCACGACCGGTTCACCGAGGATGGTCCGGCCGAGCAGTTCGCGGCCGACCTCGCGGCCGTAGGCGGCGACGTACCACTGGTTGCGGGCGAAAGCGGTGGCCATGGGCACTCCAGTCCCTGGGGAGTCGGCACCGGCTGTACGGGCCCGGGCGGCTGGGTCCGGCGGTCCGGACGTGTCGGCCCGGGGTGACGCCGGGTGGGGTGGCATGAGACTTCCAGCGCCGGGACCGCGCCACAACGGGACTTCCGTCAGGCGGAAGCCCCACCCGGGGACCAGCCGAGCGCACGGGAGATGCCCAGGCCGGCGATCCGGACGGCGGGCACCAGCGTGCTCGGGCGGGCGTCGTCGACGTGGACCACCAAGGAGACGGCCGCCACCACCTCACCGTGCGCCCCGCGCACGGGCGCGCCCACCGACAGCGCGTCGTCGGTGACCTGCCGGTCACTGATCGCGCAGCCGGTCCGGCGGGCCTCGGCCAGCATCCGGCGCAACCGGACCGGGTCGGTCACGGTGAAGGGCGTGAACGCGGGCAGCTCCCCCGCCAGGTACTCGTCCTGGAAGGCGGGAGCACTGTGGGCGAGCAGCACCAGGCCCACCCCGGTGGCATGCAGCGGCCAGCGGGCGCCCACCTGGGTGCGCACCCCCACCGCGGAGCGGCCGGAGATCCGCTCCAGGTAGACCACCTGCTGCCCGTCGCGCACCGCGAGCTGGACGTTCTCGTGGGTGGCCTCGTACAGGTCCTCCAGGAACGGCAGCGCCGCGTCCCGCAGGGCGGGCCCGCGCGGAGCCAGGGCGGCGAGCTCCCACAGGCGCAGGCCGACGTGGTAGAGGCCGGTCTCGTCCCGCTCCAGCGCGCCCCAACCGGTCAGCAGCGCGAGCAGCCGGTGAGCGGTGGGCAGGGTCAGTTCGGCGCGGCGGCTGATCTCGGTCAGCGACAGCGCCCGGCAGTCGCGGTCGAAGGCCGCGAGCACGGCCAGCAGCCGCTCGGCGGCCGAACGGGTGGGTGGCGGCTTCATCCGCCCATCATCCTCGACCGATTGCCCTCGAATATCGACGAACGACTCCGCAACGCCGCTGGGCAACGGTGTGGTGGACACGGCCGAAGCAGGAAGCCGGTGGCCCCGGGGGTGATCATGCGGCTCTCGCGTGCTGGGAGTCGATGATCCGGCGCAGGGTGCCCGCGACCGGGTCGGGGAATGCCGCTGCGTCCAGCGCCGTGTGGGCGCGGAGCAGGCGATCGGCGATCATGGCCTCGGCTTCGGCCGCTGCTCCGGTGGCGACCAGGACGTCCCGTACCCGGGCGGCTGCTGTTTCGTCGAGGGCCCGGTTGCCCACCAGTTCCTCCAGCACACGAAGCTGCGAGGGGCTCGCGGCTCTTGCCGCGAGGGCCATCAGGACGGTTGCCTTGCCGTCCCGCAGGTCCTCCAGGCGGGACTTGCCGGTGAGCGCGGGATCCCCGAAGACGCCGAGGAGGTCGTCGCGGAGCTGGAACGCTTCTCCGAGCGGCAGGCCGACGGCGGTGCAGTGGCTCATGAAGGCGTCCTCCGCTCCGGCCATGGCGCCGCCGAGGTGCAGGGGTCGCTCCACTGTGTACGTGGCGGTCTTGTAGCGGGCTATGGTCAGCGCCTGGCTCACGTCCGCGGAAGGCTTGCCGGTGGAGGTGATGTCGAGGTACTGGCCGGTCATCACCTCTGTCCGCATCGTGTCGACCAGGGGCCGCACCGCCTGCCACTGCACGGGGGTGAGGCCGGCGGTGTGCAGGAGTTCGTCGGACCAGGCCAGCGCGAGGTCTCCGATGAGGATCGCCGTCGCTTCCCCGGCACGCTGCGACCGGGCGGCCCGGTCCGCGGCGGCCATCGGCTGCCGTGCCTGCTGACGGGTGTGCCGGGCGGCCAGGAGGTGCTGGAGGGTCTCCCGGCCCCGCCGGTGCCGGGAACCGTCCATCAGGTCGTCGTGGATCAGGGCGAACGCATGGAACATCTCCAGCGAGGCGGCGACCCCCAGTACTGGATCGGGCGGGCGGGTGTCGCGGCCGCAGGCCGCATGCCATCCCAGCAGACACATCAGGGGTCGTAGCCGTTTGCCGCCGGCGAAGAGGAATCCGCGGACTTCTTCCACCACGTCAGCCGGCAGTGCGCCGCCCCGTGAGGCGGCGGCTGCCTTGCTGTCGAGGAAGCCGGCAAGGCGCCGATCGACGGCTCGTCGTAGCGGCCCCAGGTCCTGGCCTGCGCTCTCCCGCGCCACCGCGCTCAACGACTTCCCTCTCGTCTTCGAATATCTGTCCGCCTTGGGCATCAGGGGGTCATGCCTTCGCGGCCCCAGTCCCCAGGCGGGCGAGGACTCGGCGCGCTGCCTGCTCTCCCGAGGTGAGGCTGCCGATGGTGGTGGAGTGGCCGAAGAGGTCGGCCCCGGCCAGGTGTACCCGGTCGGCCTGACGGCGTGTGGTCGCTTCCAGTCGGGCGAGCAGGCCCGGGTCCTGCGGTGGGCGGATCAGGACGCTGGGCGAGATGCGGTCCACGTGGACGGCGACGGTCGCCGTGTCCAGCTCCGGCAGGAGGCCGGCCTTGCGGACGGCTGCGGTGACTCGCTGGGCGATGAGGCGGTCGTCGTGGTGCCACCAGTCCTGGGAGGTCGTGTCCCGCAGATAGGCGGTGACCATTCCTCGTCCGTGGCCGACTCGGTGGGGGGACAGGTTGTGCTGCAGGATCAGGGCCGCGACCTGCGGGAGGTCGTCTCTGTCGGCGTACAGGACGACGGCGGTTTCGCTGGTGGGCCGGTCCAGGCAGAACGTCACCTGCAGAAGGTGGGCGTAGCGGGCACCGGCGAAGTACTCCCGCTGCTCGTGGCGGAGTTGGGGCCACAGGGCGGGCAACCGGTCCGGGGGGACGGCGAGTACGACGGCGTCGGCTTGTTCCTCGTGCTCGCCGTCGGACGCCGAGGTCCAGCTGACGGTGACCCGGTCCTTTGCCTCCTCCACCGAGGTGACCTGCGCGTGGTGGGTGACAGACAGGTTCTGGGCCAGGGCCTGGGGAACGAAGCCGGTTCCGGTGGCCGAGGTGAACAGTCCGTTGCCGGCCGCGAAGAACGCCAGCATGAGGAGCGGGGTCGCCGCGGAGGTCCGGTCGGGATCGGAGAGGGTCATCGTGGCGTTGAGCGGGTCCAGGATGTGGCTCATCGCGGTCTGGGGGAAGCGGCGTCGGCGGGCGTAGGCCTCGGTCGATTCGCGCTGGGCGGGGGTGATCGCGGAGGTGGCTGACGAGCCGATACTCCGGTGCAGTTTGCGCACGTCGTGCAGCAGCCGGAGCCGGTGGTGAAGCGGCACCGCGGAGAGCAGGCCGCCGCGCAGGAGTCTGGGCAGGCTGCCGGTCCGGCCCCGCAGGGTCCGGTCGCCGTGCAGGACGGCGACCTCGTCGGCCGCCGGTGTGACAAGGTGGCTCGCTCCTGCCTCGGCCACGAGGTTGAGCATGCGCTGGTAGCGGCGGGCGAGCAGGGGGGCGCCCAGGTCGATGTGGAAGCCGTCCCGGGCCACGGTCGCCATCCGGCCGCCGAGGCGTTCCGGCGGCTGGGATTCCAGGACCCGCACCCGGCATCCCGCCTGCTGCAGGCGGAAGGCCGCGGTGAGGCCGGCGATGCCGGCCCCGACGACAACGACGCAGGCGTGATCCGTTCGCACCGGGTCAGTCCGTGGGCTTGCGCGCGGACCAGTACCCGATGATGAACTTCCCCGCCCGCCCTGCCCGAGCGGTCGAAAGGCAGTGCTGGTACATGAGTTCCCTGCCCGCGGGCCGGGGTTCGGTGAGGGTTTCAGCGGCCCGTTCGAAGATCTCCCAGTTGGGCGTCATGTCGCCGCGTGCCGCCAGGTCGCAGTAGTCGTCGATCAGGAACCCGGCCCGGGTCAGGCCCGACACCATCCGGCCCAGGGACAGCACGTCGGGCAGAGCGGACGAGACGCACACCGGCTCGATCCACTCCTGGTACTCCTGCTCGGTCAGGCCGTCGGCGCACAGCCAGTCGGCGCCCACGAACACCCCTCCGGGTTTGAGGACCCGGGCGATCTCCGCGTAGACGGTGTCCTTGTCCGGGGAATGGCAGATGGCATCGAACGAGAAGGCCACGTCGAAGGTGCCGTCGTCGAAGAGCAGGGCCATCATGTCGGCGTTGCGGAACTCGGTCAGGTTCTGCAGGCCCTGTGCAGCCGCCCGCTTTTCCGCGGTCTCCAGCTGCCAGGGAACGATGCTGATGCCCGTGACATGGGCACCGCTGTGCTCGGCGATCGACAGCGCCGGACCGCCCACCCCGCACCCCACGTCCAGGGCCCGTAAGCCGGCCCGCAGCCCGGCCACCCGCGCCAGCCGGTGTTCCTGCGCCGCCAGGGCCTGCGGAAGGCTCTGACCGTCCTGGAACGGGGGGAGGTGGAAGGAGTCCGCCCAGTGGTGGCGGTAGGCGTCCGTCGCATGGCTGTAGAAGGCGGGCAGCATTTCCGCGTAGCGTTCACGCCGCTCGGAGGGATTCTCCAGCACACGGGTGAACTCGTTCGGGGACAGCATCTGCGTCACTCCGCCTCTCCTGGCACCAGCAGGCTTCCCGCCGCTTGCGTGTGGGTGTACCGGTAGAGCGGGTCCTCGTTGATCTGCGCCCACATCTCGGTCACGTCCTCGGGACGTGCCACGTGCAGCGCGGTGGTCCGGTTGTACCGCGCGGTGCCGTACGAGCTCATGACGATCCCGGTCACGTACCGCATGAGGTATTCCTTCTCGCGGGCGGGAAGGTCCTCGGCTTCCTGGAGTCTCAGGAGGATCTCGGTGTACGCCGCGAGTGACGCGGTGACCTGCTGGTGCTGGTTGCCCGGCAGGTAGTTGAGGGTGTGTCCGAGCTCGTCCTCGCAGGCGTGACGCAGGGCGCCGTGGACATCGAAGGCGAGGATGGCCGCTTCGATCGTCTCGTCGATCCAGTGGACCGGAATGCGGCGCAGATCGATGCCTCCCGCCATCGCGCAGGTCAGCAACCCCCCGTAGTACCAGCCCTCGCGCATCCTCCAGCGCAGGTATTCACGGTAGTCGCCCTGGTTGGCCTTGAGACGGGCCGCGGACTCGGCGACCGTCCGCTCGACACGGTTCTCACAGAGCTGATCGATCTGGTGGTTGAGGGCGGCGACCATCAGGCCCGCTGTCCAGGGGTCCACCCCGCGGGAGGCCCGGCGGGCCCACTCACGGACCGGGACACCCCGAAAGTTGCGGTCCAGAAGATCACCGCTGGTGAAATCCCGCATCTTGGTGCCGGCGCTGTCCAGGACCCCCGACATGGCACCGAACGCGATGATCGCCTCACGGTCCAGCTCCGGCGGGCTGGTCGGAGAGATGAAGGCGAGGAGAACGTACGCCATCTCCAGTGCCTCCCTGTCGACTTGCTCGCTCACCCAGGGCTCGTCGTCAGCCACCCCGACCCAGCAACGCCGGTCCATCCGCTCCCGGGCCTCAGCCCGCCGACCGGGACCCAGAAGGTCCTCCCAGGTCGATCCGGGACAGGCCATGTCCTCCGAGGGAAGCCCGGCACGATCAGCCATACCCCTCACACCTCCTTGAGACCAGGGAACCCAGCGGGCCAACAGGCCCAGGGACAAAGGCTGTCGATCGCTACCCAGGCCCAACCCGCCCACCCCCCACCCGTCATATCTGGCCGATACCGGCCTGCGACTGATGGGTTTCGGCCTGCCGCGACCGTCATCTGACGATGGGTCACCATGAGCCCCGATCAACCGAACTGTTGCGATCGGAACTGCTGCGATCGGCACTGTCGGCGCGGCCCTGGCGTGCCGTGTTCCCTGCTTCTCAGTGTGGCGGCATCGCCGCCTTCGAGGCGGGCGGCTGCCAGCCGGGTACCGGGGGGAGCGGCCAGCTCGGCGGGGTCGGCAGTGGCAGGTCCGAGCGGAGCTGCGGGCCTCTCCCGCGTCCGGCGAGCCAGGCGAGCAGGGTGTGGCCCGGGCCGGTGACGGTGGGGCCGGTTGCGGAGAGCGTCCAGGCGCGGTCCAGGTCCTCGGCCTCGATCCGGGCGACGGGAAACTGGCGGGCCGCCAGTGCCGTGGCGGTGCCGTCGAGCGCCCAGGTGACGTAGTCGGCGGGCCAGTCCGCGGTGGTGCAGCCGAGATTCAGGTCAACGTGGTGTGTTTCGAGTTCCCGTCGGCAGCGGTGCAGGGTGAACCAGGCCGGGTGCGGCCAGCCCGCCAGCGCGGTGACCAGGACGGACCAGCGTTCGACGGGCATGGACGCCGCCTCCTCCAGCAGTCGGTCCAGGCTGCCGCGCAGGTCGGCGACGAGTTCCGCGGCACCGCGCCCGGCGCCCTCCTGCAGCGCGCGGTCCAGCGTGGCGGCATCGGCCCGCGGGCCCGGCTCGACGCCGGTACGGGCCAGGGCCAGCAGCCAGCGGTAGACGTCGGCGCTGCGGGCGAGGTGGGTGACGACATGGCCGCGACTCCAGCCGGTCAGCGCCGACGGCTCGCGGGCCCGGGAGTCGGTCAGCGCGTCGAGAGTGGCGCCGAGGCGTGCGGCGGAACCGCGGACGCCGTCGAGGACGAGCGCCACACCGGCCGGGTCGATAGCAGTAGCGTCGGACACAGGCCCATACTCTACGGCCCGCCTGCGACCAGGGCCGACGTCTCTGCCGTCCGCACCACCGAGGCGGGACACCGGGGCCGGGACAGCAGCACTCCCCCTCAGTCCCGGCTCCCGGCTCTCCCGGGGGCAGTCACGAGCGAGCGGTCAGCCGCGCAGCGTCCGGTCGAACAGGTCGAGCAGGGCGGTCCAGTGCCGCTCCGTCGCCTCAGAGTTGAAATCGGAGGTGTCGGACTGGGTGTAGCCGTGGCCCGCGCCCTGGTACACCTCGCAGCGATGGGTGACGCCGGCCTCGGTGAGTGCCTTCTCCAGACGCTCCTGCTGCTCGGGCGGCATCGACTGGTCCTGGTCGGCGTGGCCGAAGTAGGCCTGCGCCGTCATCGTGGCAGCCGCCAGGTGCGGGCTGTCGGGCTGGTCGGTGGCCAGTCGCCCGCCGTGGAATCCGCCGACCGCGGCCACCCGGTCCGGGTAGGCGCCCGCGGTGTGCAGGGCGAGCCGTGCGCCCATGCAGTAGCCGGTGATGCCGACCGGCCCCTCGGCGACCTGCGGGCAGTCGGAGAGCCAGCCGAGGTAGGCGTGCGCGTCGGCGACCACCAGATCCGGCGTCAGGCCCTGCATCAGCGGCATAAGCCGCTCGAACAGCGCGCCGCGGTTGTCGTGGTCGATGTACTCGGGAAGCTGCACCACCGGGGCGCGGCCCTGGCGGTAGAAGACGTTGGGCACCAGGACGGCGTAGCCCTCGGCGGCCAGCCGGTCGGCCATCGCGTTCAGCGCCGGCCGCGGCCCGAACGCGTCCTGGTAGAGCAGCACGGCGGGATGGCGTCCATCGCCCTCGGGGTGGACGAAGTACGCATCCGCCGTGCCGTCCTGGGTCGGAATTTCGACAGTGCTGCCGTGTACGGCCGTCATGTCCGGATCCTGCCTTCGTGTGGGTTGGACTTCCTCACCCCACCCTCTCACCAACCGGAGCCCCGGGTTCGACTACCCCGCCGAGACCGCCGGGCCGCGCCGATGGTCCGCTGCGGCAGCACCCAGGCAGACCTACTCCCGTGCCGTTGTCACCGCCAGCGCAGCCTCTCGGACGTCGGCGTGCCGCGGTTCGCGGCGAAGTACCCGAAGCAGTTCCCGCCACTCCGCGGCCCATCCGGTACGGGCGCCGAGCGCCCTGGTCAGGGCGAGAGCGAAGTGACCGGCGGCGTAGCCGCCGTCCGCGGAGAACTGCTGGGCCGCACAGAGCAGGACCAGCGGATCACCGGGCCTGCGAGCGACGCCAAGGCGACTGTGCAGGATGTCCGCGGTGGCGACCGCGAGGGCCGGGCGGCCGTCGTGCAGTGCGGCGAGCCGCAGCAACGCGGCGATCAACTGCTGCGCTTCCAAGTCCAGGTCCAGCGACTTGGCAAACAGGGTGGTGCCCTGCGACTGGAAGTCGTCCGCCCCGCAAAGGAGCTCGGCCGCTGCTTGGACGGCCGACCGCTGCGCTGCCGACCTGCCCATGGTGACGGCTGTGGACATGCGCGCGGTCAGATGGTCGATGCGCTGCCGGGCCGGGCGGTCACGCTCCGGCTCCGCATCGGGACCCTCGGCAGTTGCTGCCGCGTCGGCCGCGATCAACTGCGCCAGGGCTTCGAGCAGTGGTGCCCGCCCGTCCTCCGCCACGCTGAGCGCGACCAACCCGTCCGCCGCCGCCCGCCAGGAGGCGCGGTTGTCCGGGTCCACGGTCTTGGCCAGCAGCAGTCGCACGGCATCCGGGCACCAGCGTGACCAGCGCCCCAGCAGACCCATGGCGCTATCGGCGGTCTCCTGGTCCGCACTGCCCGCCGCCCGCAGCACCAAGCGCGCATAGCGTGGACGGTCACGTTCCTGCAGTTCCAGCGGCTGGGTGCGGAGCACGGCCTTCTGCGTCACCGGGGGGCCGTCAGCCGCCCGCTCCAGCAGGGCCCAGGCGGCGTCACCGGGCAGCAGGTCGACTGCTCCCGGTACACAGGCCGCCAGCACGTCGCGGTGCTGGCCAGGCAGGTCGAACGCGTCGGCGAGCACGCTGGCAGCGGTGGCCGCAGGCAGTCGTTGGGCAGCCAGTCGGACGAGCTCTTTGCGGCTGGTCACTTTGGCTGCCGGGGCGGCGCACCCAGTACTCCCGGGGAGCAGCGCGCCGCGAAGGATCTCCTCCAGCCGGGACGGCGCGACGAACCGGGTCGCGCGGGTGGCCGCGTACAGAGCGACCCGCGCGCGGTCGTCGGCCAGGTGAGCAAGCAGCAGCCGCAAGGCCTCGTCCGGCCGGTCTGTCCACACCAGAGCGGCGAGGGCCGCCTCCGCGATCACCACGTCCGGGGAGTCCAGGTAGCGGCGGGCGATCTCGAACCCGAGCACGGGGATGGTGGCCGCCTCGCGAATGAGTTGGGCCCGTTGGTGCTTGGGCAGTGCGGCATCGTCCACGGCCCGCTTCAGCAGTCGCGCCGCTGCCTGCTGCTGGCGGGGGTTCCACCGGTTGACGGCGTCGAGCGAGAGGTGCCACCGGGCTCCGGTCGGCAGGAAACGTCCGTACGGCGGCGGACCGGTGAGCAGCGCGTCCAGCAGATCAGTGCGATGGTGCGTCAGAACACCTTGAACCAAAGGCAGTACGGCTGCCGACGGTTCGAGTGCCAGGACCTGCACCGCGCGGTCGTCGCGGGTCGCGGGATCGTCCAGCCACAGGTCGACGGCCTGGCGCACGGTCGCGTCGTTACCGAACTGGACAGCCTGGTGGATGAGTTGCTGGAGCTCCGGCATGCGCCTGGCGCGGCGTCCCAGTGCGCGGGCCAGGGAGAAGGTCAGCGAGTGGTCGACCTTGTCCGCGCCGGCCTCCAACCATGGCCGCAGGGCCTCGAAGACCTGGAATTCCTGGCCGCGGCGGAGGGACTTGGACAAAGGCCCGAGGTTGACGCCGCCGGTGTGGCCGGCCAGACGCTCGATAGTCCCCAGCGCCCAGCCCACCAACTGCTGTTCACCGCCGACGGCGTGCTCGCGCAGCAGTTGCAGGGCCAGTGCGGACAGGGCCTGCCGGCACCGGAACGAGCTGTCGCGTGCCTCCAGCGCGTCGGTGACGATGCGTTCGAGGGGGGCGGCGTCGGCTTCGGTGAACAGCCGGGGCGGCACCGTGGCCAGGGCGGCGAGCGCCGACGAGCGCACCGGGTCCTGCTCGTTGCGGAGTCGTTGCAGGTCCTCAAGCAGCTCTCCGACGGCAGCGGCCTGGCCGGACCGGCCCGCGTTCTGAATGAGCAGCGGATACGCCAGGGCCCGGTCCTCGGCTGCGGGGCGGCGCGTGGCGGCGAGCAGGTGCGGCCTGGCCTCGTCGACCGGGAGGTACGAGACGTGGGTGAGCACCCGGGCCCAGCCTTCGCCCCGCTCGGTGGCCTGCGCGGCCATCCGGCGTGCCTCCCGCTGAGCGCGGACGCGGGGCAGGACGGCAAGCACAGTGCCACTGATGACGCTCCGGCTGGTGTCCTGCCCTACGGACACCAGGTCGTAGAAGTCGCTGCGGCGGGCCGGGGGAAGCGCGTGGAGCAGCATGGCGAGGGCGTCCGGGTTGCGGCTCCAGGCATGGCCCAGGGCGGTGAGCGCCTGCGGGTCCCGGCGGGCGAGGCGGTTCAGGGCAGTGCGGGAGAGGATGCCGCGGCGGGGGGTGAAGCCGCGTTCCGGGGCAGTGATCAGACGTATCGTCCGTTCCGGCTCCGCCTTCACCAGTTCGCCCAGGCAGTACTGCAGCTGGATGGGCATTCGAGCAGCAGCGCCCACCGATCGCCGTCGAGGTGGCTACGCGTCCACGCGGCCAGGGCGCGCATCCTCGCGGGATGGGGCAGTGGGTCAAGGACGGTGAGCAGCCGGTCGACGGCTGCACTGGGCACTGCGGACTCATGGGGCATGCCCACCATTCTCCATGCCGCGGATCGGCTGCGGTCTGGCCGGCGACACGTGGGAGCGCATCGAGCCGTTGATCGTCGCACGTCTTGTGGACGTCGACGTGCCGGTCACCGGCCTACCACGCGTAGCGGCCCGGCGGCCGACCACGCACGGCCGGCTCGACAACCCCTTTGGGCACGAGGTCAGCGGCATCGACGTGCCGGACCTGGCCGCCACCCTGGCCAGGGCCCGGACCAACGGCGCCACCGTCCTGTGGGGCCCGTACACCGGCCTGGGCGGGCACAGCGCCATGGTCCGCTTCCCCGGAGGCTTCATCACCGAAATCCACGACGGCACCCTGCGCTGACCGCGCACCAGCCCCGGACCGGCCCGGAACCGCGGCGGCCGCCTGCGGATTCCGGGCATACCGGGGATCATGGAAGACGGGGCTCACGGTCGGACCGCGCAGTCCGGTCCCGCAGCCGGGAGCCGCAGTCGGGCTCAGGGAGGACGAGGACAGATGGCCGAGCAGGTGCCGGAGCGCTACCAGCCGATCGACGAGGACTGGCACACGGCGCTGGCACTGGTCGCCCATCCGGACGACATGGAGTACGGCGCGGCCGCGGCCGTGGCCCGATGGACGGCGCAGGGCACGACCGTCGTCTATGTGATGGCCACCAGCGGCGAGGCCGGTATCGCCTCCCTCGATCCGGCCGAGTGCGGCCCCCTGCGGGAGGCCGAGCAGATCGCGTCGGCGGCACTGGTGGGCGTCGAGGTGGTGGAGTTCCTCGGCCACCAGGACGGCGTGGTCGAGTACGGGCTGCCGCTGCGCCGCGACATCGCCCGCTGTGTCCACTCTCGGCGGCCGTCGGCGACCCACTGCGCGACGTGATCGGCCTGCTGTCCCGCGAACTGGCTTCCCCCGAGCCGGGCCAGACCACGGTGCTGGACCGGCTCCTCGACATACTCCTGGTCCTGGCCATCCGTACCAGCTTCCGTCAGAGCACCACCGCTCCACGCTGGTACCGTGCCTCGGCGGATCCCCGGCTGAACGCGGCGCTGCAGGCCATGCACGAGGATGCCGGACGCCCCTGGTCGGTCCCCGAGCTCGCCGAGGTCAGCGGACTGTCACGGGCGGCCTTCGCCCGGACCTTCCGCGACGCGCTCGGCCAGGCCCCGATGCAGTACCTGACCGACTGGCGCATGACCCTGGCCCGCGACCACCTGCGCGACGGCGAACTGAGCCTGGCGAGAATCGCCGAAGCGACCGGCTACGGCTCGCCCTACGCGTTCGCCGCCGCCTTCCGCCGTCATCACGGAGACCCGCCCGGAGCCTGGCGGCAACGGGAATCGGCCCGCGTCAGCAGCCCCACCGCCGACGACCGCATCCACCCCCGCTGACACCGCCGGCTCCTCAGCCAGTGTCGGGAGGCGGCAGCCCGAGTTGACCGCGGAGCGTGGTGACCGCCTGTTCGACCGCCGGGTTGGCGGCTGCCAGCCGATGTTCGTACTGCCGCAGCCGGTCCAGGCTGGTCGAGGCGGACGCCGGTTCACAGATGGACGGGCCCGCCCGGTGTGAACTTCAGGACCTCAGTACGCGTATCCCGAGTGTTCGCCCTTGCCGTTGATCGCTGGGGCCACGACGACCATCCGACAGCCGGGAGGAGGAGCCGGACCAGCTGCCCTCGGGCCGGCGGCTGGTCCGCGCCCGGTGTTCCGCCGCGGTCCCTCCCGGGCGCGTGCCGCCGGGCCCGCACCCCTGAGGAACGTCCGGAGCCGCTGCGGCTACTCGATCTCGGCCGGGCCGCCGTCGCGCCGACGCGGGGTGCTGCCGTCGTCGGCGGCGTCACCGCGGTTGCCGGACTGCGAGCCGCCGCCCTGCGGTGTGCCGAGGTTGGCGCGGACCGAGTCCAGGATGGTCAGGCCCTGGCTGACCAGGCCCGCGGCGATCTCGCTCAGGCCGTCGGCG
>Ga0302311_10001103_pt1 | contig 32502 bp, 28 predicted proteins | sample III_Palsa_N1_3_FD_200449 | JGI IMG/M metagenome (GOLD analysis project Ga0302311, IMG submission 200449) | Peat permafrost microbial communities from Stordalen Mire near Abisko, Sweden - III_Palsa_N1_3 | ecosystem: Environmental > Terrestrial > Soil > Palsa > Peat permafrost | place: Sweden... | reverse complement strand
AGCTCAAGCCGATCGCCGGGACCGTGGCCTTGGTCACGGCCTATGCGCTCGATCTGCTCGGCTCCGTGCCGGGCGGCGAACTCGCAACCCGCGGCATTCTCTATGTCTGGCTCTTCGTCGCCATACCGGCCGGCCTGTCCATCCTGGTCAACCTCGTGCTTGGGCCCGCGCCGAGGCGCCTCGCCGAACGGGCCTTGGCGCATCGGCTTCGCCTCGCCGCCGCGATGCTCGTGGCGCAGGACGTGGGTACGCGGAAGGCGTTCAAGGAATGCCTGCACGAGGGTCCCGGCGAAATCCCGACCTGGCTGAAGCTGGCCGGCGTGGAGAGAACGTCGCCGACGAGGGACATCGGCGCCCTTCAGCAGGCGGCACGGTCGATGACCGTCATTCTGGCGGTCGTGGATTTCCTCACCGATAGCCCCCAACCACCGCTTCCCGATGCCATTCGCCAGCGCATCGCCGAGACCCTTGACGGCATGGCCGCCATCCTCGGCGAGGGCGGCTATCCGGTGGAAATCAAGCTCGCGAGCCACGCGGACGAAGCCGGTCTGGCGCCGATCGCGGCGGCGGCCCTTGCGGAATTGCGCACGGCGCTGTCCGCCTTCGCCGAGCCGCCCCCGCCCGATGGATCGCCGCAGGCGGCAAAGCCCAAGGGCGGATTCTTTCTCCCCGACGCCTTCACCAACCCGGCGCACGTCCGGTACGCACTGAAGACGACCGGTGCCGCAATGTTCTGCTACGTCGTCTATCTGCTGCTGGATTGGCCCGGCATCCACACCTGCCTGATCACCTGCTACATCGTCTCGCTCGGCACGGCAGCCGAAACGGTCGAGAAGCAGGCGCTGCGGTTCCTGGGATGCGGGGTCGGGGCGGCCGCGGGCCTCGCCGGCATCGTCTTCCTGATGCCGAACGTCACGTCGATCGGCGGACTGATGGCCGTGGTTTTCCTGGCGGCCCTCGTCGCCGGCTGGATTGCCGCCGGCGGACCGCGCATCGCCTATGCCGGCTTTCAACTCGCCTTCGCCTTCTTCCTCAGCGTGGTGCAGGGGGCGGCACCCGCCTTCGACATGACCATCGCGCGGGACCGAACCATCGGCATCCTGTTCGGCGATATCGTCGTCGCGATCGTCTTCACGCAAATCTGGCCGGTGACCATTGCCGGGCGCATCGATCCGGCGCTCGCGGCCCTGCTCCGCCAGGTCTCCGCCCTGGTCTCGGCCGCAAGCGCGGCGAAGCGCTGGGCGCTCGCCACGGAATTCCGGACGAAGCTCCAGGCCTTCGAACAGGATCTCGCCCTCACCCGCTATGAGCCATCCGCGATCCGGCCGGCACCAGCGTGGCGGGACGAGAGGCGGGACATCGCCCGCACGCTTTCCGCGCTGCAGGGGCCCCTGCTGATCGGCGCCGACCAGGACCCTGCCGGGTCCGCGGCCACGGGGCACCGCCTCCACCGGCTCGCCGAACGCCTTGGCAACGCCGCCTCACCCACGGCAGCGGCACCACCCGACGAGACCGGCCCGAGCCCGATCTCGGCAGCCGTCGAGGCACCGCTCGCGCGGTTGGAACAGCTCGTCGAACAGATATCGGAACAGAAAATACATGGGACGACCGACTATGCGCCGGCGTGACGGAGCCATCGCGGCCGTTTTGTCCTCGGTCTGGCTTGCCGGCTGCGCGACATCGGCGCTCGATATGGCACCGGACCGGCCGGATCGGCCGTGGGTACCGACGACGACCGAGACTGGCGAAATCATCGCCGGTTCACGGCCGGCGCCGCCGACGGCCGACGGCTATGTCCTGCCCGCCAATCCCGCCCTCGGCAACGTGCCCTCGCCGCCCAGCGTGGACGCGGCCAAGCGCTATGCCCTGTCCGAGCTGATCGACCTTGCCGAATCCAACAACCCGGCGACCCGCATCGCCTGGAACGATGCCCGGCGCGCGGCACTCGCCGCCGGGATCGCCGAAAGCGCCTTTCTGCCGAACCTCACGGCGAGCGCCATCGGCGGGTATCAAGGCAGCAGCGGCCGCCAAACGGTGTCCGGGACCGGTTTCAGCAGCGACCCGTCGCTGGACGGCACGGTCTCGGCACTGTCGCTGCAATGGCTCCTGTTCGATTTCGGCGAGCGGGCTGCCGTGGTCGATGCGGCGAAGCAAGGTTCGGCAATTTCGAACATCGCCTTCACCGCCGTGCATCAGCAGCTCATCCACGGCATCACCGTGGCCTTCTACACTCTCACCGCCGCCCAAGCGCGCCTCGCCACCGCCACGCAATCCCTGAAGAACGCGCAGGATGTCCAGGCGGCCGCGGAGGACCGGTACAAGCGCGGCATCGGAACGGTGATGGAGGTCGCCCAGGCGCGCCAGGGCACGGCCCAAGCCAATCTGGCGGTGGTGCAGGCAACCGGCGGAGCGAAGGACGCCTATCTGGCCTTGATCACGCAAATGGGCATCTCGCCGCTCACGAAGATCAAGATCGCCGACGTCTCGGGTCGCACGCTCTCGCCGGCGATGGCCGCACCCGTCGACGACATCATCTCCGACGCCCTCGCCCGCCGGCCGGACGTGCAGAGCGCCTATGCCGCGCAAAAGGCGAGCCTCGCCGGCGTCCGGGCGGCGCAGGCGGAGTTCATGCCGAAAGTCTTCCTCTCGGCGGCCGGCACCTACAGCTCGGGGAACTTGAACGTGACGAGCCTCCCGTCCGGGGGTCAGCAGCCGCCGACGGTCAACATCAACGGCAACCATCTGGGGGGCAGCGTCTTCGCGGGCGTGGCCTTCCCGCTCTATGATGGCGGCACACGCTCGGCGGCGCTCGCCCGGGCCCGGGCCGAAGCCGACAGCGCTGACGCCAAGATGGACCAGGTCCGGGACGAGGCGGTGCGCCAGATCGTGCTCGCCGACAACGCGCTGCGCACCAGTCTTGCCGCTTACAGTACATCGGAAAGCCTGCAGACGGCCGCCCAGACGACGTTCGACGCCGCCCTTGCCGCCTACCGCAAGGGCGTGGGCTCGATCACGGACGCGACCCTTGCGGAGATCCGGCTCCTGCAGGCGAAGAACGCCGCCACCGACGCCTACAGCGCCGCGCTGTCGGCCGCAGCGACTCTGGCACTGGCAACCGGAGCACTTGGGGCGGCACCGCAATAGGAGGAGTGTTGTGAGCGGGTATCTGTTCGATGACCGCGCCCTCGCCGACACGATTTCGACGCTGCTTGCGCACGCAACCACGTCGCTCGATATCGATCTTTTCACGGCGAAGACTTACGTCGATCAAGCCGCCACGCTTCTAAGCCTGCATCAGGAGCGGCAATTGGAAGCGGTGCCGCTCCACGGCGACCAGCCGCCTGGGCTCACCCGATGGCAAGTCCGCCGTCTTGAATCATTCGTGGCCCATCATCTCGACGCACGCATCCAAAATGCCGACTTGGCAGGTCTGATCGGCTTATCCCGAAGTCACTTCCATCGGGCGTTCCGCGGAAGCTTTGGTGTCAGCCCTCAGAATTACGTTGCGCGACGCCGGATAGAGCACGCGAAAATGCTGATGCTTCTGTCCAGCGACCCCCTCGTGCAGATCGCGCTTTCCTGCGGCTTCAGCGATCAAGCGCATTTTTCCAGGATTTTCCGCAGGGCCGCCGGTATGCCGCCGTTTCAATGGCGGCGAGCCCATGGCGAGGGTGCGGTTGTCGACGAGGGAAGCGTCAGGCTGGCCCGCTGAAAGTCCGGCACCACTATTCGTAATGGCCGGTCTCGCCGGCCTTGCCGCGGAAGACGCGATAGACCACCGCCGTATAGCCGAGCGTCAGCGGCAGCACGATCAGGCCGGCGCCCCAGAACATGAAGCTGAGGCTGCTGGGCGGCGCCGCCGCTTCGTCGACGGTCACGGCGAACGGGATCATGTAGGGCCAGAACGAGATGGCCAGCGTCGCGAAGGCCGAGGCGAAGATCAGTCCGGTCATGCGGAAGGGGCGCAGATCGCTGCGGAACTGGATGCCCCGCACCAGTTGGACCGCTGCATAGGCGCCGATGGCGGGAAAGACGATCAGGTAAGGCCGCTCCAGCCATCGCTCCATGATGCGAAGGTTGAGAGCGAGCGCATAGACGAAAGCGACGGCGAGAAAGCCGAACACGCCGATGGTCAAGGCCGGCATCATCTGGTAGGCGCGCTCGCGCAGCAGCCCCTCGCCCTTGGCGACCAGCCAGCCGGCGCCGAGCAGCGCATAGCCGAGGCAGAGGCCGAGGCCGCACAGGCAAGCGAATGGGCTGAACCAGCCCCAGGTGCCGCCGACATAGTGCCCATCCTGCATCGGCAAGCCCGCGGCGAGCGCACCGACCGTCATGCCCTGGATGAAGGTCGCCACGATCGATCCGCCGGCGAAGCCCAGATCCCAGACCCAGCGCGCGGCGATCGCCTTGTGGCGGAACTCGAAGGCGACGCCGCGCAGGATCAGCGCGCCGAGCATCACGATCAGCGGCAGGTAGAAGGCCGAGAGCAGCGTCGCGTAGATGCGCGGAAAGGCGCCGAACAGGATGGTGGCGGTCAGCACGAGCCAGGTCTCGTTGCCATCCCAGACCGGCGAGATCGCGGCCAGCATGCGCTGGCGGTAGGTCTCGTTGCCGGCCAGGCCGAACAGGATGCCGACGCCCAGGTCGAAGCCGTCGAGCAGGACATAGAGCAGCGTCGTCAGCGCCAGGGCGGCAACCCAGAACTGAATCATCGCGCGCGCTCCATCGCCTCGACCTCGGTTGTCGGGCTATCGCCGGTCAGCGCCAGCGGCCGCTTGGGATTCGTCGCCGCGGCATGGGCCTTCACCGCTGGTCCGGCGCGCAGCAGCCGATAGATATAGAGGATGCCGAAGCTGAAGATCAGCAGGTAGATGAGCCCGAAGAAGACGAGCGAGGCCAGGGTGGCACCGGGCGTCAGGCCCGGCGTCACGGCATCGGCAGTGCGCATCAGCCCGTAGACCGTCCAGGGCTGGCGTCCGACCTCGGCCGTGAACCAGCCGGTCAGCGTCGCGGCGAACGGCAACGGGAAACCGAGAAAGATCGCCCAGAGCAGCAGACGCTGCCGGTCGAGCCGGCCGTTCAGTTCGTAGAAGCTGCCGAGCCAGGCGAGCGCCATCATCAACAGGCCGCAACCGACCATGGCGCGGAAGGCGAAGAACGGGATGGCGACCGGCGGCCGATCCTGGCGCGGGAAGTCGGTGAGGCCGACCTCCTTCGAATCAAGCGTCATGGTCGCGATCAGGCTGCCCAGCACCGGGATCTTGAGCTCGAAGCGGTTGCGCTCGCCGGCCGCGTCGGGCCAGGCCAGCACGACCTCGGCGGCCGGCTGCTCGTCATGCCAGCGCCCCTCGATCGCGGCGAACTTGATGGGCTGGCGCTCATGGACATAGTCGCCGTTGAGATGGCCGAAGAACAACTGGATCGGCAGCAGCACGGCGGCGAGGCCCAGCCCCATGCGCAGCATCACCCGCGCTTCGACGGCATAGGTATTGCGCAGCCGATACCAGGCGCCGGTCGCAGCGACGCAGAAGGCCCCGGTGAGATAGGCCGCCAGCAGCATATGTGGGAACCGCACCCAGACGACCGGGCTGAAGATGATGGCGGTCCAGTCGGTCGGCACGAAATTGCCATGGTCGAGCGCATAGCCGACGGGCACCTGCATCCAGCTGTTGTTGACCATGATCCAGAAGGCGCTGAAGGTCGTGCCCAGCGCCACCATCAGGGTCGCGATGAAATAGTTCAGCGGCGAGACGCGCGGCCGGCCGAAGATCAGCACCCCGAAGAACGAGGCCTCGAGCGCGAAGGCGGTGAAGCTCTCGTAGGCCAGGAGCGGCCCCTGGATCGGGCCGGACGCTTCCGACAGCCGGCTCCAGTTCGTCCCGAACTCGAAGCCCATGACGATGCCGGACACGACGCCCAGCCCGAAGGCCAGGCCGAAGATCTTCAGCCAGAAATCGAACAGCCGGCGATAGACCGGCCGGCCCGACGCCAGATGCAACCCCTCCAGCACGGCGAGCCACGCGGCCAGCCCGATCGTGAAGGAGGGAAAGATGATGTGAAAGGAAACCGTGAACGCGAATTGCAGGCGGGATAGCAAGAGTGCCGACATATCCATCGCACTGATCTCCTTTTCACCACGTCTTCGTGTCTATCGACGCGACAAGTTCACCTTCGCCAGATCGATGAGCTGCTTGGCGCGGCCGTCGAGTACGGCCTTCATCATGAACATGCCGAAGTGATAGGCCTCGTCCGCCGTGGTCTTGGGCGGCATGGCCAGTTCCTGGCGCGCGCTCACGACATCGACCAGGGCCGGCCCATCATGGCTGAGCGCTTCCGTCAGCGCCGCTTCGAGATCCTGCGGCTTCTCGACCCGGATGCCCTTGATGCCGACCGCTTCGGCCATGACCGCAAAATTCGGATTCTGCAGCTCGCAGCCCGTGTCGAGGAAGCCGTTGGCTTTCTGTTCCATCTCGACGAAGCCGAGCGTGCCGTTGTTCAGCACGATCACCTTCACCGGCAGCTTGGCCTGGGCGAGCGTCAGGAACTCGCCCATCATCATGGTGAAGCCGCCATCGCCGGACATGGAGATGACCTGACGCTTCGGGAATGCGGCCTGGGCGCCCAGTGCCTGCAGCATGGCGTTCGCCATGGAGCCATGGTTGAAGGACCCGATGATCCGGCGCTTGCCGTTGACCTTGAGATAGCGCGCCGTCCAGATGATCGGTGTGCCGACATCGCAGGTGAAGACCGCGTCGTCCTGGGCGAGTTCGCTCACCAGCCGCATGACATATTGCGGATGGATGACGCTGCTGTGCGGGCCACTTTCGGCCAAGGCGTCGAGGTCGCGCCGGGCCTTGGCATAATCGTGCAGCGCGTCGCCCAGATGGGTGTCGTCGGTTTTCTGGTCGAGACGCGGCAGCAGGGCCTCGATCGTCTCCTTGACCCCGCCGAGCAGACCCAGCTCGATCGGCGTGCGATTGCCGAGCGCCTCCGGCCGGATGTCGATCTGCGCGATGCGCGCATGGTCCGGGAAGAAGGGCCGATAGGGAAAATCGGTGCCGAGCAGCAGCAGCGTGTCGCAATTCTTCATGGCGGCGTAGCCGGAGGCGAATCCCACCAGCCCGGTCATGCCGACATCGTAGGGATTGTCGTATTCGAGATGCTCTTTGCCGCGGAAGGCATGGACGATAGGCGCCTTGAGCTTGGCCGCGAGCGAGACGACCTCGTCATGCGCCCCGGCGCAGCCGGCGCCGCAGAACAGCGTGACGCGCGAGCCCTGGTTCAGCAGGGAGGCGAGCTGGTCCAGATCCTGATCCGACGGGCGGATCACCGGCTTGGTCGGGACCAGCCAGCGCGGCACCTGGGCATCGAGCGGCTTCAGCGCGACGTCGCCCGGAATGACGACCACGGCGACGCCGCGCTTGGCGATCGCGACGCGGATCGCGCGGTTCAGGATCTGCGGCAGCTGGGCCGGGTTCGAGACGAGTTCGACGTAATGGCTGCATTCCTTGAACAGGCTTTCCGGATGGGTCGCCTGGAAGAAATCGATGCCGATCTCGGTGCTGGGAATATGGGCCGCGATGGCCAGCACCGGCACGCCGCTGCGCTGGCAATCGAACAGGCCGTTGATCAGGTGCAGGTTGCCCGGGCCGCAGCTGCCGGCGCAGACCGCCAGCTCGCCGGTGACATGCGCCTCGCCACCGGCCGCGAAGGCGCCGCTTTCCTCGTTGCGGACATGAACCCAGTCGATCGTCTTGCGTCGCCGCAGGGCATCGGTCAGGCCGTTCAGCGAATCGCCGACCACACCATAGATGCGCTTTACGCCAACGGCCTCCAGGGTTTCGGCCAGATACTCGGCTGCAGTCTTGGTCATCTCGATCCTCCGGGAAGAAGGGTTGTGGAATTACAGCGGGGCGGACGGATCCAGCCTGGCGGCCGCCTGCGGGTGGTGCGCCTTGCGGGTGCCGGTTTCGCTGAGGAAAAAGCTGACGACGATGGCGAGCAGGATGGCCGCCATCCAGAACAGCCCGGCCTCGCGAAAATGCGTCAGATGATCGGATGCCGTCTCCAGCGTGCGGCCGAGCGTATTGCCGAATACCGGCCCGATCAGCGCCGAGATGCCGAACACCAGGAAGTTCTGGGTGCCGGTGGCGCAGCCCTTCACCTCGTCCGGATTGGCTTCCTTGATGATCGAATAGGGGATCATCGCAACGCCCGAGGCGACGCCGAACAGGAACATGCCGATCATCGGCGGCAGCAGCTGGGGCAGCAGTGTGATCTGGCCGACCAGGACCAGCATCGCGATGCCGCCGCCGATCAGCACCGGCTTGCGCAACCCGATCCGATCGGCGAGCCAACCCATCAGCGGGCAGCCGACGACCCAGCCGAGCGGCACCATCGAGATGACGGTCACGGCATGGCCGAAGTCGAGCGCCACATCATGCTGGAAGAAGGCGACGCCCCAGGTCATGTCGCCGATCGTGGTCGGCGTGAACAAGAGGCCGGCGGTCAGCCCGCACAGGTAGGACTGCGGGTTGCGCAGCACCACCGCGTAGGGGGCGAGCAGGCTGCCGCCGGCCGTCACCCCGGCCGGGGGCTGGCCGGGCGTGATGACGAAAAGCAGAGCCGCCAGGACCAGCCCGACGACGCCGTAGAAAATCCAGAAGCTGGCCCAGCCAAACCCTGCGCCCAGCAGCGGCCCGACCACGAATTGCCCGGCGGAGCCGCCGAGCATGCCCAGGCATTGCGTGACGCCGATCGCCGTCGCGAGCGTGCGGGGCGGGAAGCCGTGCGAGGCGAGATAGACGGCACCGGTGAAAGCGAAGGACGACCCCGCGCCCTGCAGCAGCCGGCCGACATAGCCGTCGATCGGGCCGGCGAGCGCGAACACCAGACACCCGACGCCCAGCATGGCGCAGCCGAAGGAGACCGCGTAGCGGGCGCCGGCCCGGTCGAGAGCGGCACCCGCCACCAGGCTGACCAGCGAATAGGTGTAGTAATAGGCGCCGATGATCGCGCTGACCTCGACCGCCGTCTTGCCGAAGGCGCCGGTCAATTGCGGGATCATCACCGCCGGCGAGGACCGCGTCGCATATTCGAGCACGTAGAATAACAACGCGATCGTCCAGGCGATCACGAAGGGCCGCGCTCCGGAGTGCTGTGCCGTCGTATCGACCATGATGATTTCCCTAGGACGAGAAATGTTTGAGAATGCGCCGACTGCCGCCGGCGGGGCCTGGCCCGGGCCGGGACGCGCCCGTCCAGGTCAGAGGAAGTTTTCCTGGACCATTTCGATGAGGTCGTGGGCCTGTCCGCCGAGCACCGCCCGCGCCGAATAAAGCGCCATCCCATAGGCGGGTCCAAACTCGATCGCCGGCGGCATCACCAGGGTCATGGGTTCGACCTTCACATTGAGCAGAGCGGGGCCCGGGTGCGCGAGCCATTCCCCGATCGCTGCCTCAAGCTGGTCCGCCTTGGCGACGGTCCGGCCCCAGAGGCCCATCGCCTTTGCGACCACGCCGAAATCGGGATTTTGCAGATGGGTGTAGAGCGGCAGCATCCCTTCGGATTTCTGCTCGATATCGATGAAGCCCAGCTTGCCGTTGTCGAACACCGCCACCTTGATCGGCAGCTTCTCCTGGACCGCGGTCATCAGATCGCCGAACAACATGCCGATCCCGCCATCGCCCGAGAGCGCGATGACTTGTCGGCCGGGCGCCGCCTTTTGCAGGCCGAGCGCGGTCGGCATGGCCGCCGCCATGGTGCCGTGCAGGAGACTGGCGTAGAAGCGCCGCTTGGCAGTGGCGGTGAAATAACGGTGCATCCAGACGGTGGGCGTTCCGTCATCTCCCGCAACCAGCGCATCGTCGGCCGCCGCCCGATCGATGAGTTCGGTAAGGTAAATCCCGGAGATGGTGTCGCGCCGCTTCGGGGCGGCCTTCTCCTTCTGCTGGGCGATCACTTCGCGGTGGCGCTCGACGAACCGATCGCGGAAATGACTGTCCGATTTTTCGTGCAGCCGGGGGATCAAGGCTTCGAGGGTGGCCTTGATATCGCCGACCAAGCCTCGGGTCACCGGATGGCGGCGGCCCAGATGGGTCGGCTCGATGTCGATCTGCACGATCTTCGCGTGCTTGGGATAGAATTGCCGCCACGCGAAATCCGCGCCGAGCAGCAGCAGCGTGTCGCATTTCAGGACGGCGTGATAGGCCGCCTCGTTGCCGATGATCCCGGTCATGCCGACATTGTACGGATTGTCGTATTCGAGCGAGTCCTTGCCGCGCGACGTGTGGGCGATCGGCGCCTTCAGGATCTCGGCCACCCGCAGAATCTCGTCATGCGCGCCGCGACAGCCTGAGCCGCCATAGATCGCGATTTGGTGGCCGGCGTTGATGATGCCGGCGATCTCGTCCAGATCGGCATCGGTCGGACGGACGATCGGATGGCTCGTGTGCACCGCGAACGGGACGTCGTCCTGGACGTCGGAATGCGAGATGTCGACCGGCACGATCAGCACCGCCACGCCGCGCTTCGCGATGGCCGTCTGGCACGCCATGACGGTCTTGCGCCGGGCCTGCTCGGGGGTCAGGATCATGTCGCAATAGACGCTGCAGCTGCCGTAGATCGCCTTGAAATCGAGTTCCTGGGGAAAGTCGAACCCCAGTTCGTCGCGGACGACCTGGCTGGCGATCAGGATGACGGGCGCGCGATTGCGGTTCGCCTCGACGATGCCATTGATGAAATGCAGGCTGCCGGGACCGCAGCTACCGGCGACTGCAGTGAGAGTGCCGGTCAGCGAGGCTTCGCCCTGGGCGGCGAAGGCCCCAGCCTCTTCGTGGCGCATACCCACCCACTCGATCGAACTTTGGGAAATATGGTGCGCGATCAGGTTGAGCGTATCGCCAACGACGCCGTAGCAGTTTCTGACGCCAGCCGCCTGCAGCGTCTCGACGATGACCTGGGCTACCTTTTTGCTCATGGCTCGATCCTCAACCCACGATGACAGGGAGTTTCGGCGACTCGATCAAAAGCGTCTTGCATGCCGTGATGATGTTTTGGCCGGAAGAAATGTCTTTCCAGCCGCCGAGCCGACGATTCAACAACGGCCCGAGTTTGCGTTGGGCCGGCGTCTGCCACCAATCCCCCTTCCGGGGGATTGGACCCGTCGGATGGGGGAGAGGATCGAGGCTCGGTCGATCTCACGCCTTGGGCGGCCGTCCCAACGTCTAGGTTTCCGGCGAAATGAGATGCTCGAAAGCGTAAGCGACCGCGCGAGGTTCGCTCCACCGCGCCCCTTCGGCGGCGTAGGCCTCAATCTTGGCTGACGAAAGTTCCGTCTTAAGCCGTTCCGAGAGGCGGGCGTGGATCAGCTGTTCGGTTCCTTGCCGGACCTCGCCCCCGTTGGCGTAGCCGGCATCGACAAAGCCGATGAGCCGGGCAGCCTCGACAGGTCGGCCCTCGAGAGCGCCGAGGATCGCCCACAGCTGCAGCAAGACCCTGACGATGTAACCGCCCTCCTCTCGCGCCACCGACAAGGCCTCTGCGGCGATCGGGCGGGCTGCCAAGGGATCGTCTTGCACGATCAAATATGAGGCCAGGTTGAGAAGGGGGTAGGCGAGATAAGGACGCCGCCCGGCGGATCGAAAGTGGACGACCGCGTCCCGTCCCAGCTCGATCGCGCGTCCGACGTCGCCGAGATTGAACTCGACTTCCGCCAGACACAGCAAACTATTGCCCTCTCGTGTGCCGTCGTCGAGCTCTCGGGCCAGATCGAGCGCGCGGGTGTATAGACGTCGCGCCTCCGCGTAGCCATTCGCGATGAGCGCGAGCGTGCCCAATGAATTGGCGGTATTGTAGAGCGCTCGTTTGTAGGCGCTCGAAACGAGGAGATCATAGGCCTCGCTCAGGGTCGCCTTTGCCTCTTCATTCCGCCCGAGGTAGGCATAGAGGCCTCCGACATTGGCGAGCGTAGCGCCAAGATGGTGTCGATCTGCAACTTGGCGATAAAGCGCCGCCGCTTGCTCCAACAGCGGCAGCGCACGCAGACTATCGGAATACCAGAGAAGAGCCGTCTGCCGCAGCAGTCGCGCGGCGACGGCCGGAGGCGTCCCGGCCTCGACGAGGAGCATCGCCTGCTCGGTATAGCGCCTGCCCTCCGCAAGGAGCCCGAGCCGCATCAAAAGCAGCGCCGCGACGCCGGCCAGCGCCACGGCGATCTGCGCCCGCTCCCGATCGGCCAGCGCCCAATCGAGAGCCGCCCGAATATTGTCGATCTCCGGCCGATAGATCTTGAGCAACTCCGCGTCCGGCGCCGTTTCCCAAACCTCATAGGCTCGGTCGAACAGTTCGCTGAAGTATCTTGCGTGGCGCTCGCTCACGATTTCGAGTTCGCCGCTCGCCTTCAGCCGCTCGCGCGCATAGAACCGCAGGGTTTCCAGCAACCGGTAGCGCGGCGGTTCGCTGGGCTCGAGCGTCAGCAGCGACTTGTTGGTCAAGCGGCCGAGCATATCGACGATGTCCCAACGATCGGTATCGTCGGCCCCGGACACGGCGACGGCGGCATCGAGAGAAAAGGTGCCGGCGAAGACCGCAAGACGGCGGAACACGCGCTTGTCCGCGTGATCGAGCAGACCGTGGCTCCATTCCACCGTGTCGCGCAGTGTGCGGTGGCGGATCTCGCCAAAATCCTGGCCGGCTTTCAACAGGCGAAGCCGCTCGTCGAGCCCGGCAAGCAGCTGGTCGACGCCAAGCAAAGGGACGCGCGACGCGGCCATTTCGAGGGCCAGAGGCAGCCCGTCGAGATGCCGGCAGATTTCCGCCACGCTGCCGGCGTTTCCGGCGTCGAGGGCGAAGCCCCGGTCCGCGGAGCGCGCACGCTCGACGAACAGGGCGACCGCGCCAAACTCGGCAATTTCGGTGGTACCAGGAGGCGGCAGGGCGAGCGGGCCAAGGCGATAGATCTGCTCGGCCGCAATGTGCAAATTCTCCTGGCTGGCGGCAATCACCGAGAGGGCGGGAGCCCGCCCGAGCAGCGCCTCGATGAGCGATCCGGCGGCGCCGATGACATACTCGCAATTGTCGAAAATCAGCAGCCTGCGCTGTTTCGCAATCGTGGCCGCAATCGCTTCGACCGAAGCCTCGGCGCTGCCGAGCGCCACACCCAGCCCTGTCGCGGTGGCGCTGATCACCAGGGCAGGATCGGTTACGGGCGCCAGATCGATCAGCCATGCGCCTTCCGTGAAGTGACCGAGCACCCGTCGACCGAGTTCCACGGCCAGTCGGGTCTTGCCGACACCGCCCGGACCGATCAGCGTGACCAGCCGGTTGCGCGCAAGACACTCCTGAAGCTCGGCCAACTCGACATCGCGGCCGATGATCGTCGTCAAGGGTTGCGGCAGGTTTGTGTCCGGCGCAGCTGCGGGCTGCCCGCTCGCGGCGGCGCCGATCGGCCCGATAAAGCGGTATCCGCGGCCGTGCTGGGTCTCGATGAACCGAGGGTTGGAGCTCTTGTCGCCGAGTGCTTTGCGGATGGCGAGGATATAGCTCTTCAGGACTTCGGGCTGAACATGGATGTCGCGCCAGAGGGCCGTCAGCAGCTCATCGTGGCTGACCAGCCGGCCCGAATTCTCGGCCAGATAACGAAGCACATCGAACGCCTTCGGCGCGAGTTCGAGACGCTCGTCGACACCGGCACAATTTCGCCGCCAGGCGCACAGATTGGCGACGTCGATCCGAAACCCTGAAGTGTCGGTCGCATCCGTCATGCGCGGAACTCCCCCTGGCCTCTCTCCAGGTCGCCATATTAGGCAGAGAGACTGACCGCGGGATACGGCCGCGACGGATGACGCGCATCAGCCCCTATGTCGCCGTGCCGAGCGATGGCAGCGTCCTGGTGCGCTGCGGCCGGTCCGAGATCAATCCAACGATTTCCTGAAGCGCAGGATACTGATCGTGAGCAGCCCGGTCCCAAGCAGGGCCATGCCGAGCATATCCGGCCACAGCGCATCCAATCCCACGCCCTTGAGAAAGGTCGCGCGGATCACGACCAGGAAATAGCGCAGCGGGTTGAGATAGGTCAGCCATTGCAGCGGCTCGGGCATGCTGGTGATCGGAAAGCTGAACCCGGAGAGCGTGAACAGCGGATTGACGACGAAGAAGTTCGCGGCGAACGCCTGTTGCTGCGTCTTGGCCAGCGTCGAGATGAGCAGGCCGAGCCCGAGCGAACTCAGCAGGAACAGGCAGGTTCCCAGCAGCAGAATCAGCGGATTGCCGACGAAGGGGACCTGGAACCACAGCGTTCCGAACAGGGCCACCAGCGCCACCTCGACCAAGCCGATCAGGAAGAACGGCACGGTCTTGCCCAGGATATATTCGACCGGCCGGATCGGCGTCACCATGATCTGCTCGAGCGTGCCGACCTCGCGTTCGCGCACGATGGCGGACGCGGTCAGACTGACGACCAGCACCAGCGTCAGCGATCCGACCACACCCGGCACGAAGAACCATTTGCCGTTGAGATCGGCATTGTACCAAGGCCGGGGCTCGACCGTGACCTGGACCAATTTTCCGTTCGGTCCGGCGATGCCACGGCGGATCAGATCCGCCGTGTAGTCCTGGGAATATTGGGCGACGATTTCGCCCAGATAGCCGAGCGACAGCAGCGCCGTATTGGAATTGGTGCCGTCGACGATCACCTGCAGCGGTGCCGCCTGCCCCTGGCGCAGCAGTTGGGTGAAGTCGGCGTGCACGACGATCGCCAGCGCCGCCTCGCTCCGGTCGATGGCCTGTTCGACCTCGGCATCGCTCTGGGCGATGCGCACGATGTGGAACCGGTCGCTGAAGGTGAAGCGCGAGATCAGCTCGCGGCTTTCCTCGGTGTGGTCGCGGTCGAGCACGACCGTCGGCACATGATAGACCTCGAAGGTCGCCGCATAGCCGAACACCAGCATCTGGATCAGGGGCGGCACGATCAGGCGGAAGCGCGCCCACTTGTCGCGCTTCAACTCGAGAAATTCCTTGATCAGCATCTGCAGAATGCGGTCGAACATGGCCGGTCAGTCCAATCGCTTGTGAAAGGCACGAGCGGCCAGGAAGGCAACGATGGCGGCGTAGACGATCATGGCCAGGATCGGTGCGGCCAGGTCGAGCACGCCCGATCCCTTGAGGAAAACGGCCTTGAGAATCGTGACGTAGTAGCGGGCGAACACGAGATAGGTCACGCCTTGGACGATTGGCGGCATCTGGTCGATCGGGAAGGCATAGCCCGACAGCAGCGTGGTCGGCAGCAGCGTGACCAGCAGCCCGATCTGAGCAGCGCCGACCTGGCTGCGGATCGCGGTCGAGATCAGGTAGCCGATGCCGAGCACGACGATCAGAAATAGCGAAGTGGTGAAGAACAGGGTCCCGAGCGTGCCGCGGAACGGGACGTCGAACCAGAATACGGCGAGGGCCAGGCAGAAGATCGCGTCGAGCATGCCGATGGCGAAATACGGCAGCAGCTTGCCCAGCATCAGCTCCATGGGCGTCACCGGCGTCGAAACCAGCAGTTCCATCGTGCCGCGCTCCCACTCGCGCGAGATGGTGAGCGAGGTCAGCTGGGCGCCGACCAGCGCCATGACCAGGGCGACCACGCCGGGGATGATGAAATCCCGGCTTTCGAGGTCTTCGTTGAACCAGACGCGGGACTGCACGGCAACCGGCTGGAGCATCGCGATCCCACTGCCGGTCCGATCTGCCGTCTGGAGCTGGACATCGTTCGAGAAGCCGGAGACCACGGCCTGCGCATAGCCGATGGCGATATTGGCGGTGTTGGTGTCGGTCGCATCGACGAGCGCCTGTACCGAGCTGGTGCCGAAGTCGTTGAGACGCTCGGTAAAGTCGGACGGCACCACCAGGACCAGTTGGCATCGACCGCGATCGAGCGCCTGCGTGACGTCCCGGTAGTTGTCGAAGCCGTCGACGATGGAGAAATATTCCGACGCCTGAAAGCGCTTGAGCAGCGCCTGGCTGTTCTGGCTGGCTTCGCGGTCGAACACGCAGACCGGCAGGCCCTTGACGTCCAGGCTGACACCGTAGCCGAGCAGCATCATCTGCATGAACGGCATCAGCAGCGCGATCATCAGGCTGATCGGGTCGCGCCAGACCTGCAGCATCTCCTTGACCGCGATGGCCTTGATGCGGCGGACCCTCATGATGGGGGCCCCTTTGCCTTATCCGCGCCGATGATCTGGACGAAAATATCCTCGATCGTCGGCTGGATCTGCTCGATCCGGGTCACGACGACCCCGCGTTGGGCCAGATAGGCCGGCAGGGCTTCGATGGCCGATGCCGCGCTGTCGACCAGCATGTGGATGGAATTGCCGAAGGCGGCGACATCCTGCACGCCTGGCGCCTCATGCAGCGCCGCGATCGCGGCGCCGATCGCCTCGCATTCCATCACGAGCAGATCGCCGCCGAGCTTGAGCTGCTTGAGCGCGGTCGGGCTCGCCATCTCGACCAGCCGGCCGCGATCGATCAATGCCACCCGATGGCAATACTCGGCCTCCTCCATATAGTGGGTTGAGACCAGGATGGTGACGCCGTCCGCCGACAGCGAATGGATCAGGTCCCAGAATCGCCGGCGCGATTCGGGATCGACGCCGGAGGTCGGCTCGTCGAGGAACAGGATCGGCGGCCGGTGCAGAATGGCGCAGCCAAGTGCCAGGCGCTGCTTCCAGCCGCCCGCGAGGGTCGAGACCAGCATGTTCTCGCGCCCCGTCAGTCCCGCCATCTCAGTCGCGAAGCGGATACGTTCGGGCCGTATGGCCCGCGGGACCCGATAGATGCCGCCGAAGAAGCGCAGGTTCTCGGCCACGGTGAGATCGCTGTAGAGCGAGAATTTCTGCGACATGTAGCCGATGCGCTCGCGCACCCGTTCGGGGTAACGCGCAACGTCGATCCCGGCGACCAGCGCCCGGCCCTCGGTCGGACGCAACAGGCCGCACAGCATGCGCAGCGTGGTCGACTTGCCGGCGCCGTTCGGCCCCAGAAATCCCACGATCTCGCCCTTGGCGATGCGGAAGCTGACATGGTCGACCGCGGTGAAGCTGCCGAAGCGCTTGACCAACCCTTCGGCGATGATCGGCGTGTCGATCGCCTCGGTCATGCGACGGGCTCGTCCTTGAGCAGGGCGACGAACAAGTCCTCGATGCTGGGCTCCGCGCGGACCATCGCCCCAAAGGGAATGCCGGCGGTCTCCAGCGCCTGGCGCAGCTCCGGAATGCGGCGCGCGTCGTCGTCCACCACCGCGCGGACGCCGTCGCCGACCAGCAGCACGCTGCTGACGCCCGCCAGACCGCCGATGGCCGCGCGCACGTCGCGGGCTTCGGGCGAGGCGATGGTGACGAGGGCGCCGGGCATGAGCTGCTTCAGCCGGCGCGGCGTGTCGCAATACCGGAGATGGCCGTGATGGAGCAGCGCCAGGCGCGTGCAGCGTTCGGCCTCGTCCAGATAGGCGGTGGAGATCACGATCGTCACGCCGGTTTCGCGCAGCGAATAGAGGATGCGCCAGAAGTCCCGTCGCGACACCGGATCGACGCCGGTGGTCGGCTCGTCGAGCAGCAGGATCTTCGGCGTGTGGATCAGCGCACAGATCAGCCCGAGCTTCTGCTTCATCCCGCCGGACAGCTGTCCGGCCAGGCGGCCGCGGAAGGCGCCCATGTTCGAGGCCGCCAGCAGCGGCCCGACGCGCTCGTCGCGCAAGCGGCGCGGGATCTCGAACAGGTCGGCATAGAAGCGGATGTTCTCGTCGACGGTGAGATCTTCATAGAGCCCGAAGCGCTGCGGCATGTAGCTCAGGTGCTGCTTGGCGCGCTCGGGATCGGCGACCACGTCGATATCCTCGATGGTGATGCGACCGCTGTCGGGCCGCAGCACGCCGGCGAGCATGCGCATCACGGTGGTCTTGCCGGCGCCATCGGGGCCGACCAGCCCGAAGATCTCGCCCCGCGTCACGGTGAAATCGAGAGCTTCGACGGCGAAGATTCCGGCGAACCGCTTGGCCAGGCCAGCGACGTCGATCTGAGCCGCCGCCGCGGCATTCATGGCGCAGGCAGCTGGATCGCGGCATCCGCCGGCATGCCGGGCACGAGCTCATGGGTCGGATTGTCGACGTCGATCTTGATCCGATAGACCAGCGTCACGCGTTCGGCATGGGTCTCGACCGTCTTCGGCGTAAATTCGGCGCTGGACGAGATGAAGGAGATTCGGCCGCGGTACTGCTTGGTGGGATAGGTGTCGGTCGTCACCGTCACCGCCGCACCCAGGCGCACGCGGCTGATGTCGGTTTCGTTGATGTAGGCCCGTACCCAGACATGGTCGAGATCGGCCAGGGTCACGACCGAGGTGCCCGGCTGGGCGATTTCGCCGAGTTCGGCCTCGCGGACCAGAATGACGCCGTCGAATGGGGCGACAAGGGTGGTGTAGCCGAGCGTGATCTGGGCCATCACCACGGACTCGTCCGCATTATGGATGTTGGCCTTGGCGAGTTCGATGTTGCGCTCGCCGGCGAGTTCGAGCGCCTGGTCGCGCTCCAGTGCGGCCTGCGATTGCTTGAGCGCAGTGACCGCCTGATCGCGCTGTTCGGTCGTGGCATAGCCATGGCCCCAGAGCGACTGATATCGGGCGTAGTCAAGCTTCTTCATCGCCAGATCCGCCTGATCGCTCACCACGGTTTTCTGGGTCGCCACGAGATTCTGCTGCGTAGCGTCGAGCTGCCGCCGCTGCACTTCCAGCTCGGCCTGCGTGATCGCGACCTGCTGGCGATAGTCGGCGTCATCGACCCGTGCCAGCATCGTCCCGGCCTTGACCCATTTGCCTTCGTCGAATGGCAGTTCGACGATCCGCGACTGCACGGTCTTGAAACCGACCACGCTCTGGTGTGCCTCGATATTGCCCGACACGATCAGGCTGGTCGGCGCCGGCGCCAGCCCAAACCACTCCTGCCAGATCGAGGGCCATTTCCACCCGGCCGCACCGAGGGCGACCAGCAGTATGGCCGCAAGGAGGAGCCATCGCCACGCCGTTCCGCGGTGCAGTGCGGGCGTTGCGATGACCAACGCCGAGGACGGCGGTTCGCTGCTCTTGGCGAGCGGTGAAGGCCGGTCAGTCGGCGGCGACAATTCGCTGATGGGATTTCCTGCTTCCATGGCGCCATTGCTGACCCAGGACGCCGGTTTCCACTTTGATATGTGTCAACCGATTCTCGAAGTTTCACAATCGGATGGACTGGAGCCTGCCTCGTGGGCGGCTTCCTGGCTGCTCGTCGGCTTCTTCCGCGCCGCGACCATGTTCAAGGTCACGGCTCTGACGAAAGCGGTCGTCTATGAAATTGCCAAGAACGATATCGCCCCGATCCTCAAGGAGCGGCCGGCGATTGCTGCAGAACTCAGCCAGATCCTGGCGCGCAGGGAAGCTGTCGGCAAAGCGCATCTGGAGGTGCTTGCAGGTCGAAACAAGCATGGCGAAACCCTGGCGGAGCGGCTCGCCGAGCGCATGAAGGATCTTTTCAGCCTCGGAGCCTAGATCGCACCAAGATGCGGCAGGGCAGCGATCATCTCGCGCTCATCGATCCTGCGATGAAATTCATCAGATCGTCCTCGATCGGCGGCTTCTCGAGCACTTTCACGATGCCGAGTTGGGCTGCCCGCGCCATGATGGCAGGAGACGGCGCACCGGTCACGAGCAGGATCGGCATCTCCCGATTCTCCGCGCGCAGTTGGGCAGCAAGCTCCAGCCCTGTCATCCCCGGCATGTGCTGATCGAGGATCAGGCAGGCAGGACTGGCCGTGCGGTCTTCGAGGAAAGCCTGCGCCGACCCGTAGGCACCCACCCCGTAGCCCGCCACCTCGATGAGGAATTTCAGGGAATCGCGAACGGCCTCGTCGTCATCGACGATCGCGACGCCGCCATGGTCATTGTCCGCCATGCAGGCCGCATCCTTATTTTGTCTTGCCGCTGATCCAATCACCCCTAATAGGGGATCTGGGCCAACGGGTATTGATCTACCTCAACCAAAAGTCCGATCCGGGCCTGTGCTCATGCAGAGCCGTCCATCGTCGCGCTGGGAACCGTGAACCGGAACACCGTCCCGCCCTTTGCGCCATCTTCCGCCAGCAACGTTCCGCCGAACCCCTTCATCAGCATTACCCGAACCGAGACGCGGCCATCGGCGGTCGCGGTCCCCAGCGTCATGGCGTTCGGGTCCTCCGGCTCCGCGGCCGATGCCGCCTCGAACCAGAGGCGGAACAGCACGAACGGATCGGTCGCTGCCATCAACTCCATATCGCGGTCCTTTACGTTCGGAGCGGTCAGAGGGCGGTGCCGGCGCCGAGCGCCATGCCGGAGACCGGTTCGATCCAGTTCAGGTGGTCGCGCACGGCTTTGACCCCTGGGATGTTTTCCGCGGCGACACAGAGCGCGGTCCGCTCTCGCTCGTCGAAGATCAGGCCCGATAGATCGACGACGCCATCGGTGACGCTGACTCGGACCGTTGCGCGCGGGCTCCAGGTTTCATGGTCGAAGACCGCGGTCACGGCGGCGAGGATCTCGCTGTCGGGATGGGGCGCCTTGGCGGCGGGCGGGCGCTGAATGATCAGGGCGCGCATCAGATCGGCCCGGCTGATGATGCCGGCTAGACGTCCACGTTCGACGATCGGGACGCGGCGGATATGCTTCTGCTCCATCAGCTTGACGACGTCTTCGAGCGGCGTATCGGCCTCGGCCGTCAGGACGCCCCGCGTCATGACCTCGCCGACTTTCGAGCCGTGCGAGGACGCATATTCCCCGGCCAGGCGGCCGGGCGACGCCAGAAAGGCGATCCAGGGGCGGCGATGCTTCTCCGTCCCAAGCTCGGCCCGCCGCAACAGGTCGCCTTCGGTGATGATGCCGACCACCCCGTTGGTAGCGTCGATCACCGGCAGGCCGCTGATGCCCAGCGACAGCATCAGGCGGGCGGCTTCCTCGACGGTGGCTTCGGGCGAGATCGTGACGACGGTGCCCCGATGCATGACATCTTTCGCGAGCATGATCATTTCTCCTGGTATCGAGGGGATGGGGTCAGGCGGCTTTTTCGACGGACCCGACCGGCAGCTGGTCCGCTTCGAGCGTTTCATGCAGCAGGAGCTGTTCGGCGCCAGCCTCCAGCTGGGTGCGGTTCCGGCGCAGAATCCCGAGGGCACGCTCCAGGGCATCGGCGAACAGTCGATGCACCGCCTGATCGATTTCGCGAGCGGTCCTGTGGCGAAGATCCTATGCGGCCAAGCCGTGCGCCTTGATCCAGCGCAAGGACATCGCTGCAGGCCGCCGGCATTGTCGCCCGATCGAAATCCTTCGCGAGAAATTGGGAGCGTCGGGGTCATGAGCGTTCGGACCATCCTTGTCCCCCTCGACGGCAGTGCCGGTGATCGCCAGGGCCTTGATGCGGCATTTCAGGTCGCACATCACCTGGGCGCCCATATCACGGCGCTTCATGTCGAGATCGATCCGGACGAGGCGATGGTGGGTCTGGCGGCGACCGGCTTCTATCTCTCGCGCTCCTTTCGGAGTGCGCTCCTGAGGACGAACGTGGCGGGCGAGGCCGCGCCACGGGCAACATTCGATCGCTGGCGCGCCGAACATCACCTGGCATCGGTCGACCGGCCCGGCTACGCCCATGGTGGTTCGGCACGCTTCGTCATCGATCACGGCACGGATGCGCTCCGTCACCACGCCCTCACTGCGGATCTGGTCGTGTGCCTCTTGTCTGACGAGATGCCGGGCGGCATCTCGCCGGAGTTCGAGACCGCCCTGCTCGATGCCGGCCGGCCTGTCCTGGCCGTCCCGGTCGGCGAGAAGGCCTCGCCCGACTTCAGCGGGCCGATCGCGATCGCCTGGAATGCCAGCAGGGAAGGCTTTCGAGCGATAACCTCCGCTTTGCCGCTCCTCCGCTGCGCGCGCGAGGTGATCGTCCTGCACGCTGGCGATTGGCACGCCGACAAGCTGCAGCCGATGCTCGACTACCTGGCTTGGCACGGCATCTCGGCCCGCGGCAATGTCGTGCCGGGCGGCGAGGATCAGGGGCAGACCCTGTTCGACGAGGCGAAACGCATCGGCACCGAGCTGCTCGTGATGGGCGGCTATACCCACTCACGGACCCGCGAGCGCCTGTTCGGTGGCGTGACCGAGCGCATGCTGCATCAGGGCGACATTCCGGTCTGGCTGTCGCATTGATCGCCCGGCACGGGCCATTGGTAACCGGCGCGCGCAGCCGGATGAGCGAGGTAGATCCAGGTCAAGGCAGGCATCCTCGGCGGTGGGCGATGCCTGGCGGCTGAATGGCGTTTGGGTGTCCACAATCGAGTGCTCGTGCGCGCTTCAGCCCAGCCGGAGGAGGTCATGGGCAAGATCGGCGCTGCCCTCAAGCGCAGCGCCGATATCGACGCCAAGCGCATCACCGTGGCCGCGGACGGCGACAAGATCATCCTCGAGGGATGTGTCCCCTCGTGGCACGAGCCCGAGCTCGCCGAGAGTGCCGCCTGGGCGGCCCCGCACGTGACTGCGGTCCACAACATGATCGCGATCGATCCCTGACGGACGGTGCCGATCGTCGAGCGAAACCGACGACGCCCGTACGATGCGGACCAATGGCAGAGACCCACAATCATGGCCTCACACTCTCCAGACTCCAGCGAACACGCCGGCTTCGGCGCCGTACTGATGACTCTCCTTTAACTAGGCCTGGTGATCTGCGTGACGGCACGGATCGTCTGCAGGTCCCGGGATTCGGCGGTTCCTGCATCCGATGAGCAATCACTCCGTTGAAAAATAAGCAGGTAACTCTACTTTTCCTTGCGCTCGAAATGCTGTCAGTCGTTCGGCGGCCTTTATCTGCGATCTCTTCAGATGCTCCTTTAGCGCACGCTGGGCGCGCCCGCCGTCACCGGCGCGGAGCGCGTCCACGATGGCCAGATGTTCGTCCATGAACGGATCGATCTGCGGCGTCTTGACGATAGCAGCCTGAATGTGCTTGCCGACGACGAGCGTGCAATGGGTCCGTTTCAAGGCCTCGACCATTTCTGCGTTGCCGCCATAGGACAGGCATCGCAAATGGACGTCGTGTTCCAGCGTGTCGAGTTCGGCGACGCCGAGCTTGGCGAAATCCTGCGCTGCGGCCGCGAGCCGGTCGGTCATGGCGCCGAGCTCGTCTGGCGGAATGCGGGTGGCCGCCCGGCCAACGAGCGCTGGTTCGATCAGAATGCGCAAGTCATAGAGGTCGCGGAGCCGGACCTCGCTCATCTCGACACTGTACCAATGGGAACTGTCGCTCTTCGCCACGATCCCCAAGGCGTGTGCCCGGAGCAGCAGATTGCGGGCGACAGTGCGCCCGACGCCGAAATGGCGCGAAAGAGCGACCTCGTTGATGCGGAAGCGACCGAAGATCGACGCCAGAATGATGTCGCGTTCGAGGGCATAGTACAGCGTCTCCCAGGCATCGTCGCGGACCGCGCTGGCCGGATCGGGGCCGATCCCCAGCATGTCGGCGGTCACGGGAATGCGCCTGGGCGGACCAGCCTGGCCGCCGACGAGCATGCCGCGGCCCTCGAACCGGCATAGCAGCTGTTCCGCTTCGAGTTCGGCGAATGCCTGCTTGATGGGCGATCGGCTGGCACCGAACAGCACGGCCAGCACCCCCTCGTTCAACACGGTCCCGCGCGGCAGCAGTTCGCTTGCAATTGCCTTGCGCAAAGTCGCAGCGACCAGCTCGTAGGCGGGCCGTTTGCGTTCCACGCCCGCCGCCGGCGGTTCCGGGTCGAGCCCCGCAGTCACGTCACCGCCCCCAGCGGCCACGGCACGAATTCATTGTCGCCATAGTCGAAAATTTCGCTCGACGATCGGCCGCCCGAGGCGATTTCGACGATTTTCTCGAAGATCCGGGTGCCGGCGGCCTCGATCGTTTCTTCGCCGCCGACGATGCCGCCGCAATTGATGTCCATGTCCTCCTCCATGTGCGCGTACATGACATCGTTGGTCGCGATCTTGATGCAGGGCGCCGGCTTGAAGCCGGAGACGGAGCCACGCCCGGTCGTGAAGCAAATGACGTTGCAGCCGCCGGCGACCTGCCCAGTCACGGCAACCGGGTCGTAGCCGGGTGTATCCATGAAGACGAAGCCGCTGGTAGCGATCGGCTCGGCATATTCATAGACGGCCTCCAATGGCATGGTGCCGCCCTTGGCGACCGCGCCCAGGGATTTCTCGAGGATCGTCGTCAAGCCGCCGGCCTTGTTGCCGTGGGACGGATTGTTGTTCAGCTCGGCATCGTTCTTGGCCGTGTAGGCGCGCCACCAGTCGATACGCTCGAGCAGTTTCTGGGCGACGTCGGGGGTTCGCGCCCGGCGGGTCAGCAGATGCTCGGCACCATAGATCTCGGGCGTTTCCGACAGGACCGCGGTGCCGCCGTGGCGAACCAGCAGGTCGGCCGCATAGCCCAGCGCCGGATTGGCCGATATCCCTGAGTAGCCGTCGGACCCGCCGCACTGGAGCGCAAGTTTGAGTGCCGACAGCGGTTCCGCTGTGCGAACGGCGCGGTCGACCGCGTCCAGCATGGCGTCGATCGCCTGGCAGGCATGTTCGATGGATTTGCGCGTTCCGCCCGACCGCTGGATCGTCATGGTTCGCAAAAGCGGTCCTTCCTGCATGCCGGCCCGGTCCAGCAGCATCTCGATCTGGTTCGTCTCGCAACCGAGCCCGATCATCAGAATGCCGCCGAAGTTCGGATGGCGCGCATAGCCTGCGAGCGTGCGAACAAGATAGCGATAGCCCTCGCCGTTCGTGTTGATCGCGCAGCCACCGCCATGGGTCAGCGCCACGACGCCGTCGATGTTCGGATGGTTGGCGAGGCCATCCTTGTTGTTGAAACGGTCGGCAACGGCTTTCGCCACCGTGGCCGAACAATTCACCGAGCTGACGATGCCGATGTAGTTCCGGGTGCCGACCGCACCGCCGGGCCGCCGATAGCCCTGGAAATCGCGCGGCGGCAGCCGCGGGATCGGCCGGGCTTCGACGCAGAACTCGTGCCGGACCTGGCTATCCCGCATGGCCAGATTATGCAGATGGACATGATCGCCCAGCGCGATATCCCGGAGCGCGAAGCCGATCGTCTGACCGTATTTGGTCACCGGTTGTCCGGACGAAATGGCCCTGATGGCAACCTTGTGTCCACTCGGCACCGCATCCCGGATCCCCGGCCCGTCCGGGGCGAGCGGTGTGCCGGCCGGGACCGCCATCCGGGCGACCGCGACGTTGTCGGTCTCGTTGAGCAGGATGAATGTCGGTCGGACAAGGGGGGCGGTCTGCATCGTTCCACCTTCGGGAAAATCGTCGAGTGCATCGGAATAAATGGATGTTGCATGCAATAATCATCACTGTTAGGGTTTCCGTCAAGAGCGGCGTCAGTCTGCTTCAGGCCGGGAGGCTGTCGGCATATGTCTGTAATTCTTGATTTTATCCGGTCCGCCAACCGCGCGATGCCAGCATGATGGCGGCCAAGGCCGTCCATCGCGGCGTGTTCCCGGTCGTCCCCACGATCTTCGACGCCGATGGCGCACTCGATCCCGACGGCCAGCGCCGCTGCATCGATTTCATGATCGACGCCGGCTCGCACGGCCTGTGCCTGCTGGCGAATTTCTCAGAACAGTTCGTCCTGGCCGATGATGAGCGCGATCAGATCATGCGCATGGCGCTGGACCATGTCGCCGGCCGGGTGCCGGTGATCGTGACGACGACGCATTTCAGCACCCGCGTCTGCGCCGAGCGCAGCCGGCGGGCACAGCAGGCCGGCGCCGCCATGGTGATGATCATGCCGCCCTATCACGGCGCCACGATCCGGGTTGGCGAGGCGGGCATCTTCGAGTTCTACCGCACGGTGTCCGACGCGATCGACATCCCGATCATGATCCAGGACGCGCCGGTCAGCGGGACGGCCTTGTCGGCGCCGTTTCTGGCCCGCATGGCGCGCGAGATCGAGCATGTCGCCTATTTCAAGATCGAGGTGCCGCAGGCCGCCGACAAGCTGCGCGATCTGCTGAGCCGGGGCGGTGCGGCGATCGAGGGACCGTGGGATGGCGAGGAGGCGATCACGCTGCTGGCCGATCTCGACGCCGGCGCCACCGGTACCATGACCGGCGGCGGCTATCCCGACGGCATCCGGCAGATCGTCGATCCCTATGTAGCCGGTCGCCGGGACGAGGCCGTCGCGGCCTACGCGCGCTGGCTGCCGCTGATCAACTACGAGAACCGGCAATGCGGTCTGCTGGCGGCGAAGGCGCTGATGCAGGCCGGCGGCATCATTCGATCCGACGCGGTCCGTCAGCCGCTATGGCCGCTCGGACGCGAGACCCGGGCCGGGCTGCTCGAAATCGCTCGCCATTTGGACGTGCTGGCCCTGCGTTGGGCATCCTAGACCGCAAGCTATTGATGAAGAGCTGGAGAGCCAGCCGACCTGCAAAGCAACGAGAGGCAAGGGAGGGCGCTATGAAGACCTATCTCAAACTTTTGGCACTGGTGGTGCTGGTCGCCGGATCGACACTGCTGATGAGCCATCCGGCTGCGGCCGAAACGACGCTCGACAAGGTGCTGAAGGAAAAGAAGCTGCGCGTCGCGATCGACGTCGGCAATCCGCCGTTCGGCGTCTTGGGCAAGGACGGTCAGCCGGACGGTTCGGACGTCGCGGTGGCGCGCCAGATGGCCAAGGATATGGGCGTCGAGCTCGAATTCATCCAAGTACCCTCGACGGGCCGGATTCCGGCACTGCTCGCCGGACGGGCCGACGTCACGATCGCGTCGATTTCGGTGACGACCGACCGAGCCAAGACGGTGATGTACTGCAACCCGAACGGCGCGCTCTCCATCGTCATCCTGGCGCCGAAAAGCACGGCCTTGCAAAAGCCCGCCGATATGGTCGGCAAGCGCATCGGCATCACGCGCGCGACGCTCGAGGAAGCAACCGTGCCCAAGATGGCGCCGCAGGGCACCGACATCGTCTGGTTCGACGAGATCGGCGCCACGATCCAGGCGCTGCTGTCGGGGCAGGTCGATGCGGTCGCGATGACCTCCTTTGCCGGCAAGACTGTCGCCGACGGCAATCCCGACAAGCAGATCGAACCGAAGCTGACCGTCACAACCGCCTTCTATGGCCCGATTGTGCGGCCGGGCGATTTCGAACTGCGCCAATGGATCAACACCTGGATCTTCCTCAATACCCAGAACGGCACGCTCGCCGCCATCTACAAACAGCACACCGGCCTGGATCTGCCGACCCTGCCGACCTTCTGATCCGGCAGGCCCCGTTGGGCGGGGTGAGCCGGCGCGTCCGCGATCGGACGCCGGCTCACCCTCTCTTCCGCCATCGAACGCAGCGAGACCGGCTTTGCACTACGTCTTCCATTTCGATGTGGTCTGGGACCATTTCCCAGAGCTGCTCAACGGCGCGCTGTTGACGATCCGCCTATCGGCGATCGCGATGGTGCTGGGCCTGGTGCTGGGTGTGATCTGCGCCTATCAGGCCTCGGCGGGGCCGGGCCCGGTCCGGCAAGCTATCAAGCTCTATGTCGAAATCATCCGGAACACGCCGTTTCTGGTCCAGATCTTCATCTTCTATTTTTCCCTGCCGTCGATCGGACTCCGGCTCGACGCCAATACGGCGGCCATGTTGGCCATGACGATCAATCTGGGTGCCTACGCCAGCGAAATCCTGCGCTCCGGCATCGAAGCGGTCCCGCGCGGCCAGGTCGAGGCCGGCCGGGCGCTCGGCCTCAGCCGGTTCCAGATCTTCCGCCTCATTATCCTGTTTCCGGCACTGAAGACCGTCTATCCGGCGCTGGCCAGCCAATTCATCCTGCTGATGCTGGGCTCCAGCGTCGTCTCGACCATTTCCGCGGTCGAGCTGACGGCGATCACCAATTCGCTGCAATCGACGACCTTCCGCTCGTTCGAATTCTATTTCGTCGCGACCGGCATGTATCTCGTCATGGCGCTGGGGTTCCGGGCCAGCTTCATCGCGCTCTATTGGCTCGTGTTCCAACGCGGCAGAGGGGCTTGATGCGATGAGCGGCGGCGTCAGCGCCTTCACTTTTCTCTATCTGCTCGAAGCGGTGCCGTGGACCCTGCTGCTGTCGGGCGTCGCCTTCCTCGGCGGCGGCGTGGTCGGTCTGCTGATCGCCGTCATGCGCATCGTGCCGTCCTGGCCGGTCCGCTGGCTGGCGACCGGTTATATCGAGCTGTTCCAGGGCACGCCGGTGCTGATGCAGCTGTTCATCGTTTATTACGGTGCCGCCGTGCTGTTCGACATCCACGTCGATGCCTGGACCGCGGTGGTGCTCGTCTTCACCTGCTATTCGGGCGCCTTCCTCGGCGAGATCTGGCGCGGCGCCATTCAGGCGATACCGCGCGCGCAATGGGAGGCGGCGGCATGCCTGCCGCTGAGTTTTCGAAAGCAGCTCTGGTACGTGATCCTGCCGCAGGCGGCGCGCATCTCGATCCCGCCGACGGTCGGTTTTGGCGTGCAATTGATCAAGGGCACGTCCATTGCCGCGATCATCGGCTTCGTCGAGCTGACCCGGGCGGGGCAGTTGATGACGAACGCGACCTTCAAGCCGATGATCGTCTATCCAACCGTAGCGGCGTTCTATTTCCTGATTTGCTGGCCGCTCTCGCTGCTGGCCGAAACCCTAGAAAGGCGGATCGATGCCAATCTTGGAATTAAGCGGCGTCTCTAAGCGCTTCGGCGCGCACCAGGTGCTGTCCGAGGTCTCGCTTACCGTCGAAACCGGCGAAGTGGTCGCGATCCTTGGCCGCAGCGGGTCGGGCAAGAGCACGATGCTCCGCTGCATCAACGGGCTGGAACGGCCCGACGCCGGCACGATCACGTTCGACGGGCGGCGGGTCGAGCCGCGCAGCCTGGAAGCCTTGCGCTGCGAGATCGCCATCGTGTTCCAGGCCTTCAACCTGTTTCCCCATCTGTCGGTCGAGCGCAATCTAACCCTGGGTCCGACCGCGACCAAGGGCGTCGCCCGGGCCGACGCACGCGATGCGGCCCTTCGGCTGCTGCGGCTGGTCGGCCTCGAAGACAAGATCGATGCCTATCCGCCGCACCTGTCCGGCGGTCAGCAGCAGCGCATCGCCATCGCCCGCGCGCTCGCCATGGAACCGCGCCTGGTGCTGTTCGACGAGATCACCGCGTCGCTCGATCCCGAACTGGTCGGCGAGGTCGTGCAGGTGCTGGAACGGCTGGCCCGCGACGGCATGACGATGATGCTGGTCACCCACGAAATGGGCTTCGCGCGCCGCAGCGCCGATACGGTCGTGTTCATGCATCAAGGACGCATCTGGGAAAAGGGACCGAGCGACCGCCTGTTCGACGCCCCGCAGACCCCGGAGCTGGCCTCGTTTCTGGAGGCAGTCCTGCCGGTCGGCCGCATGACCGAACTGACGGGTTCCATCCATTAATCTCTCGGCGCCGTCGCGTCGGGCATCGGAAAAGGATCGATCATGACCTCGCAGCAAATGAGGATTGGGCTCGTCGGCGTCGGGCTGATGGGACACGGGATCGGCCGGAACCTACTGGCCAAGGGCTTCGCCCTGACCGTCCGCGCCAACCGGAACCGGGCCGGGGTGGACGATCTCCTGGCGCAGGGTGCCGAGGAGGCACGCGATCTCGTCGACCTTGCCGCGCGCACCGACCTCATCATTCTATGCGTCACCGGATCGCCCCAGGTCGAGGCGCTGTTCGAGGGTCCGCAGGGGCTGCTGGCGGCGGGGCGCGACGGACTGATCGTGATCGACGCCTCGACCAGCGAGCCGGACTCGACGCTGCGTCTGGGCCAGGCCTTCGCCGCCCGCGGCGGCATCCTGGTGGATGCGCCCCTGACGCGCACGCCGGTCGAGGCTGAAGCCGGACGCCTCAACACGATCGTCGGCGCCGAGCCGTCGCTCTTCGAGCGGTTGCGGCCGGTGTTCGCCGCCTATTGCGAGAATATCTTTCACGCCGGCGCGCTCGGGGCCGGACATCGCCTGAAGCTTATCAACAATTTCCTGGTGACCGGCAGCGTCGCCCTCGTCGCCGAGGCGATCATGACCGCCCAACTGGGCGGCGTGGCACTCGACAAGCTCTACGATGTGGTCAGCGCCGGGCCGATGGCGAACGCATTGCTGCGCAACCTGATCCCGAAGGCAGCGGTCGGCGAATTCGACGGCATGAAGTTCCAGCTCGCCAACGCGCAGAAGGACCTCCGCTACTACGGACACCTGGCCGAGAGCGCCGGCGTCGTGAGTTTCATGGGGGCGGCCGTGCATCAGCTCTATGCCCAGGCGACAGCCCTCGGTTTCGGCGACCATTTCCTGCCGTCTTTAATCGAGGCACAGGCGAAGATCCACGGTATCACAATGGGCTCAACGACGGCTTGACACCGCGGCGGCGCGGGCCCCAGGGGCGACGCCTTCGGTTCCTTCCCGGTTTCCCGACAAAATCGTACGAATCCTGAAATCTGGAGCGAGGCTCGAAAGCCGCAGCTTATCAGGACCGGTATAGGAACAGCGCCGGCTTAACCGCGTGTCGCGGCGGTAGGCATCGACACTTCGATCAATTCCGCCAAGGGACGCCTGATGTGTCCGTCTGCCTTCAGCATTACCAGCCCATGCAATTGGGCCCAGATCAGATGGGCTTCGTCCGCGACGCGGTCCGCCGGGGTCGTGACGGACAAGGCTTCGCGCAAGCCGATTGAAGGCCTCGACGGCAGCGGTGCCAAGGGCGCTCCCCACGCCGGCTTCGGGCACGAGGCGCGACGCGAACATCAGTCGGTAGAGTTCGATATTCGCTTCGCCGAACGCGACATAGGCAAGAGCCATCGCTTTTAGGGCGCCGTCCCGCCCTCCTGCCGCAGCGGCTGCGGTCAGCGCAGCGGTAAACTCCTCGAATCCTTCCGTCGTGACCGCCTCAAGCAACGCGTCACGGTCGGCAAAATGCCGATAGGGGGCGGGCTGGCTGACGCCGGCAAGCCGCGCGACAGAGGCGAGCGACATCGCATGCGCCCCGCTTTCCGCGATCTGGTCGCGGGCGATCCTCACCAGAGTCCGCCGCAGATCGCCGTGATGATACGCCAAGGTTGCGCGGGCCGTTTACAGAGGCCTTCCGAGCTATGTCGCGGCGAGATCGCAGTACGGCCGGATCGGCGCCCCGGTGACATTGGTCTATGGCGATCATGACTGGTCGCGCCCGGCCGAACGCGAAGCGAACCGGGCCCTGATCAAGGGGGCGAAGATGATCACCCTCAAGGACACAAGGCATATCGCTTCGCTGGAGAGGCCAGAAGAATTCGCCCGGATTCTGATTGAGACCCTATCAACAGCCCGCTCCGCCGCTTGAGGTGGAATCGGCGGTGCGCGCCAAGCGCAGATCGCAAAGTCGAACCACTATTGGCCCATCTGAAATGGGGTCAATTTCAACTTCGGACTGGCAAAAGCTCTCACGGCCAAACAGGTCCGCCGTCCAGCCCTGCGGTTTCTGGCAGGCCGCAGATCAGGTTCGCATTCTGCACCGCCTGACCGGCCGCTCCCTTGCCGAGATTGTCGACCACGCCCATCGCAATCACCAGGTTGCGCTCTGGATCGGCCGCATAACTGACGAACGCGAGGTTCGAGCCGGTAGCCCATTTGGTCTGCGGCGGCTTGTCGGTCACGCGGACGAACGCCCGCCCGGCGTAGAAGTGCCGGGCCGCGTCCAGGCACTGGTCCGTGGTGGCGCTACCGCGGCAGTAAATGGTGGCGAGGACGCCGCGGGTCATCGGCACCAAGTGTGGCGTGAACACCAGCCCGGCGGCACTGCCGCCACTCATCCGCTCGATCGTCTTGGCAATCTCGGGCATGTGGACGTGCTTGAGCAGACCGTAGGGCTGCAAGTTCTCGTTGCTCTCGGCATAGCCGAACTTGCTGTCGCCGCCGCCCCGGCCGGCACCGGAGATGCCGGTCTTGACGTCGATCACGATGTTGCCAGGCTCGATCAGCTTGTTGGCCAGCAGCGGCGCCAGCGCGTTCAGCGTCGCCGCGGGGAAGCAGCCGGGGTTGGCAACGCGGGTCCGACCCTCGATCTGGGCTGGCCAGACGTCGGCCAGGCCGTACGTCCAACCCTCGACGTAGCGGTGGTCGCCGCCGATGTCGACGATCTTCACGTCCTTGGGGACACGCGCCAGCGCCTCGGCCGAGGCACCCGTGGGCAGCGACGCGAACAGCACGTCGAGCTTCGGCAGGGCCGCAGGATCCCACTTCTCGATCACCAGCTCGGCCAGCTTGGCCGGCACACCGGGGAAGCGATCCACCAACCGGCTGCCGGCGCTGCCCTCGCCCGCGGCATAGACCAGCTCGAAAGACGGGTGGCTCGCGACCAGACGCATCGCCTCGCCGCCGCCAAAACCGCTGATCCCGACAATGCCGACGCGA
>Ga0302311_10001102_pt1 | contig 32502 bp, 32 predicted proteins | sample III_Palsa_N1_3_FD_200449 | JGI IMG/M metagenome (GOLD analysis project Ga0302311, IMG submission 200449) | Peat permafrost microbial communities from Stordalen Mire near Abisko, Sweden - III_Palsa_N1_3 | ecosystem: Environmental > Terrestrial > Soil > Palsa > Peat permafrost | place: Sweden... | reverse complement strand
AGAAGATCGACCTGACCGGCTTCGCCTACGCCACCAGCGAGACGGTGTCGTTCACCGAGGCGGGCGGGAACACCAGCGGGACCCTGACGGTCACCGACGGGGCTGAGGTCGCCCACCTGACCCTGCTCGGCCAGTATGTCACCAGCGACTTCACCCTCTCCACCGACGGCCACACGGGCACCTATGTGGTCGACCCGCCGCCCCTCGCCGGCGGCAACGCCTTCGTCCAGGCCATGGCCAGTCTCGGAGCCGCCGCACCCAGCGGGGCCAGCGGGCTCAATCCCCTCTCCGGCCGGCATGATCCGTTCGGCGATGGGCTGGTTTCACGGCCGGCCGCCCGGCCGTAGAGCGCCGTCTACCGCTCCCGCGCGACGGTCGGTCACAGGCGCGCTACCGCCGAAATTCTCGTTTAAGGTCGCCGCATGGACACGCTCGAACGCTACGATTCGACCACCATCGCCCTTCACTGGGCGGTCGCGCTCCTCGTCGCCTGCCAGTGGGCCAGCGGCCAGACGATCGACTGGTTCGGCAAGGGCGCGCCAAAGGTCGACGCCCGCTCAGTCCACCTCGTCATCGGCTCGCTGTTGATCATCTTGATTTCGTTCCGCCTGTGGTGGCGCACGGGGCGAGGCCGCCGCCTGCCTCCGGCCAACACCGGCGTCTGGGACCTGCTGGCGCGCGGACTGCACATCCTGCTCTATCTGATGGTGGTCGTCGTCCTGATCGGCGGCGTGGCGACCGAGTTGCTGCGCGGCGACAGCTTTTTCGGTCTTCTGACCCTGCCCAAGCCGGGCGATCTGGCGGGCCCCGCGCGCCGCGCCCTGTCGGAGAAGGTAGGCGACCTGCATGGCCTCGGGGCCAACACCATCCTGGTCCTGGCCGGCCTGCACGCGGGCGCGGCGCTGTTTCACCACTATGTGCTGAAGGACCGGGTCCTCATGCGCATGGCCGGGCGGTGATCGTCTTCAGAGACCTGCCACGCCAGGGCGTGGGATGGCGGTGCTGTCAGTCCAACAGCAACTCGTCTCCAGTTGGCGCGGAAATCCCAAACCCAAGCTGGCTCTAGCCCACGACCGCCTTCCACTCAGCCAAGGCGGCCGTACATTATCACAACCACCTGGATCACCTCCGGCGAACTGTCGACGTAGCGGAAGGGGTTGGCCAATTTGGTCAGGTCAACCGGCTACAGCGCCTCGGTTGGCAGCGCCCCAAATTTTGGGCTGACAGCACCCCCTGGCGTCATTTCAGCGCGAGGGGATTGACCGGCGAACCAAAGCCGTTGGTCACCGCCAGAGGCGGAGCGGCCAAAAGGAAGCTGTACCGGCCGTCGGCCGCGCAGTCCGCCGCCAGGGCATCGAGGTTGAACATCTCGCCCAGGGGGCAGCCCATGTCGCGCAGGCACAGCATGTGGAAGGCCAGCGGCATGGCCGAGCCTAGGCCCGCGGGTTCCAGTATCTCGACGGCCATATTGTCGGCGCAGACCGCCGCCACCGATTTGTCGTGCACCCATTCGGCGGCGTGATGGCTCAGCCCCCGCTGCATGCCCATGAAGCGCGGACGATCCTGGTCGACGGTGAAGACCTGGATGTGGCCGGTGCGCACCAGAATGATGTCGCCGGGCAAGACTTCCACACCCTGTTTGGCGCAACACGCGTTCAAATCGTCAACGCTGATGGCGTAGTCGGTGGGAAGGCGCTCGACGCCCTTGAAGCGGGCCATGTCGATCAGAACCCCGCGCGACATAATCCCCGGCGTCGCCAGATGCTCGATGCCCATCTTGCCAGCGCCTTTCTCGGTCAGGCATTCGCGGGCGTTGCAGGCGTTGTAGAGCTGGCCGTCATAGTGAACGTGACCCAGAGCGTCCCACTGGGTAGCCGCCTGCAGCGGCATGTGGATCACGTCGTCGGAATAGCAGACGTCCGGATAGGCGGGGTTCAGGGGCGTGAACAGATCCGTGGGGTAGAGCTTGGGATTGAATCGCCCGCCGCCACCGGGCTGCGGTCCGTTCTTGTCGAAATTCAGTCCAAGGTTGAACAGCTTTCCGTCCTGCACTGCGGCCGTGCCGCGCAGCAAAGCCTCTGGTCCGATGTGGTTCAGGGTGCCGCGCTGGTCCTCGGGTCCCCAGCGGCCCCAGTTACGCAGGGTCTCGGCGAGATGATCGAAATTTGCGGGTCGCATGTGTTTCCTCAGGCGATGTCGCCGACAAAGGCGCCGGTTGGCGCATCGGCGGGGAGCAGGCGCCCTTCCAAAGGCAGCTTATCAGCGGCGATTTCGACCGCTCGTTCGCTTTGGGCCAAGGGCTTTAGCGCCCAAAGGACCAGCCAAGCGGCGATAGGAAGGGTGATGATCGACGTAACAGCCAGGGATTGGCCGAGCCCGTTCCCGCTCGCGCCGAGGTGCTGTGACAACGCGCCGATGAAGAAGGGGCCGGCTCCGCCACCGACCAGATTCGCGAAGATGAGGTAGATCGCCGACACACTGCCCAGCATTCGAGGCGGGGTTATTCGTTGAAGCGTGGCGCTCTGAAGGCCGCCGGTGAAGGTCAAGACGATGACGCCAACGCCGAAGCACAGCAGCGCCATCGCCAGGTCGCGGCTGAGGTAGCCGACGATTAGGAAGGGCGTCTGCACGATGATGGCCGTCAAGTTCACCCGCGCAGGCGCCCCAGGGACACCACGACGTGTCAGGTAGTCCGAAATTTTGCCGCCGGCGATCAGACCCAATGTGCCGCCAACCCCCATCAGCAACCCGTAGTAAACGGCGAATGAAACCAGCGTCATATGAAGAACACGCAAGAAGAAAGTCGGACCCCAGATGATCTGAGCGAACGACATCACCACCATAAAAGAGTAGCCCGAAATGATCAGGATGTAGGTCTTGGCGTGGGCGTACATGTGAGCAAAGACCGCCGACAGGCTGGGCGCTGCTGCGGACGTCTGTCGCGGCGGTTCGCGAACCAAAAGTGCAATAAGCGCGGCTAAGGGCAGTCCCGAAGCCCCCACCGCCAGAAAGACCAGGCGCCAACCCGACAATAGCCCGATGAATGGGAGCACGACCGATTTGGTTTCCGTCCAGGCCACCAAGGCGCCGCCAAGCGTGACGGAGAAGCCGTTTCCGAGGGTGATGCCCGTTGCCAGCAGGGCCAAGGCAAAGCCCAGCTTGTGCTTGGGGAAAAGGTTTGCCACCAGCGAGAGGGCCGCTGGACCAAGCGCCGCTTCCCCGACGCCAACAAACACCCGGGCCACGAAGAGGCTTGTGAAAGTATGAGCAAGGCCACAGGCGGCTGTAGCCACGCTCCACATCGCGACGCCAAAGACGATGAGCGATTGGCGGTTATGTCGGTCCGCCCACCGGCCGAAAGGCAGTCCGAGGAAGGCGTAGAAAAGCGCGAAGGCAAAGCCTGATAAGAGGCCGATTTGCGCGTCACCGATACGAAGGTCGTGGCGAATAGGATCGACGATCAGGCCGAGGATCGTCCGGTCCAAGAAGGAGAGAACGGTGGCTGCCATCAGGATCACGACCACCCCATAAGGGCCGGCCTGGAACCGTGCTTTCGAAGCGATTTGGACTTCCGGTCCCGACAAACCATCCAACGGCTCGGCGCCCGCATCGCCTCCACTCATTCATTTCCCCCTAGGCCAAGATTGCATACCATTCTAGACGGTCCGCCATGATACTACCCATTATGGGCCAATATTGGTGATTTTTGCATACAATCATCGCACGCGGCTCGCCGCAAATCGTGGAAACGGCGCACCCGCGACGGCCTGCAGAGCGAGGCGGTCGCCCCAGTCGTCGGCGAGGACAATTCCGACGTCCTTACAGCATCGGAATCGGACCTGCCGAATTAGGGCGGCCCAAGGACGACAGAGTCGTTTAGTCTTCCTGCGGCTCAATCCCGCGCAGCAGGGCATTGCGGCCTGCGAGGATGTGACTCACCATGACGCTTCGCGCCCAGATTCCATCGCGGGCTCTCAGCGCTTCCACCAATTCGAAATGCTGGTTCACGCTACGCATAAACTCTGCGGGACCGTATCGTCGGAAGGTTCGGAGCTGCAACGGCACCTCAACGATCGAGGCGAGCGCCGCCTCGAGGCGGGCGTTGTCCGCGGCGGCGAACACCAACTTGTGGAACGCGGTATTGATGCGGGTAATCCGATCAACATCGGGGGACGGAGGGTGCTCGATCGCTTCAAGCATTTCAAAGGTCAGCGCCTCCAGGCCTTCAATCTGGCTCGGCGTGGCCTCGCTGGCCGCGGTCTCGGCGGCAAATCCTTCCAGCACCACACGTAGGTCGTAGATCTTAAAGACGTCCCGGTCGTCGAGATGGGTGACGAACGCACCGCGGTGGGGAATAAACTGGATCAAGCCTTCCGAATGAAGCCGCCGCATGGCTTCGCGAACGGGCGTACGGCTGATGCCACTGGCTGTCGCCAAGCCCTGTGCGGTTAAGTGTGCGCCTGGGCGATAGGCCCCACTGACAATTCCATCGCGGATCGTGGCATAGGCCTGTTCGACTGCCGCAGCCATCGAATGAGTTTGCTCCAGGGCGTCCAAGCCGGGACCAATCGCTGTCCCTAACTAGATATTGCATCCACTCGATGGAGTGGCAACGCAACTCGCCGCGCACGGCCGTATAGCGCGCGGAAGTTGTTGACGGTCAGCAAAGCAGACAGGCGTCGCTGAACAGCCCCATGCCTCTTAGCGCCGGTGCGTGAACTGCGCGCAGTTGAACCAGGCCCGCCGCAACATTGGAGTTCAAATCGAGCGGCCGGCCTTCTCCCAGTAGGGCTCGCGCAGCTTGCGCTTGAAGATCTTGCCGGAATCTTCGCGTGGCAGGGTGTCGCTGAACTGGACCCTCCGGGGAACCTTGTATCCGGCCAGCGTCTTGCGCAGGTCAGCCTTGATCTGGTCGGCGTCGAGGGTGAAGCCCGGCCGGGGCTGAATCACCGCGCAGATCTGCTCGCCGAACTCTTCGTCTGGAATGCCGTACACGGCGGCGTCTGCGACACCCGTCAGTTTCAGAATCTCGGCCTCGATCTCCGCCGGATAGATGTTCACGCCGCCGGAGATGATCATGTCAGACGCGCGCCCGCACAGGTAGAGATAGCCGTCGGGGTCGAGGTAGCCCACATCCCCCAGGCTGAAGAGGCCCTGCTTCTGAGCGCGCCGCCGCTTGGCGTCATCGCCGTGATAGGTGAAGTCTGGATAGTGCTGGTGCCAGGCGACGATCTCTCCGGTCCCGCCGGGCTGGGCCTCCTCGCCCGCCTCGTCCAGCACCATCAGGCGTACGTGGTCGAGCGGCTTGCCGACCGAGCCGGGGTGGGCCAGCCAGGCTTCGGAATCCAGATAGGTCACCGCCCCGGTCTCGGTGCCGCCGTAGTGTTCGTGGATCAGCGGCCCCCACCAGGCGATCATCTCGCGCTTCACATGCACGGGACAGGGCGCCGCGCCGTGCATGACGAACTTCAGGCTGGAAAGGTCGTACTTGCGCTTGATGCTATCGGGCAGGCGCAGGAGCCGCACGAACATGGTCGGCACAGCCAAGAGGTGCGTAATCGCGTACCGCTCGACGTTGGCCAGCATCTGCTCCGGATCGAACTTCGAGGCCACGACGATGTTGGCCCCCCGTCCGTAGAAGACCCCCAGCCAGGCGTTGGGTGTCGAGTGGTAAATCGGACCGGACAAGAGAATCCGCATCTCTTCGGGCTTATCGGCCCAGGGCAGGAAACCGCAGACCGCGTTCAGCATATTCTGAGTAAGCTCGGTCTGTTCGGGCTTCGGCGGCTGGCGGCGCACGCCCTTTGGCCGGCCGGTGGTGCCAGAGGTGTAGATCATCGATCCGGGCGGCGGGACGCCTTCGTCAGCCGCCGGCGTGAATCGGGCCAGCCAGTCGGTCCAGGTCTCGACCCCGGGCACCGGGACGGCGTCCTCGGGGGCGATCTGATAGTCGGCGACGATTTCGGGCGGTGTGGGAACCTGCACCACCTTGGCCGCCGCTGGCAGTCCGGCCTCCAGTTTCCGCAAGAGGTCGGAGTGGATGATGATCACCTTGGCTCCGCAGTCGGCCAGGACATAACCCGCCTCCTCAATCGTATTGTGCCAATTGATCGGAGTGACGTAGGCGCCAGCGAGGCCCGCGGCGACCGTGGCCTCCAGAAACGGAAAATCATTGCGCAGCACCATGGCGATCGAATCGCCAGGCTGGACCCCTAGGGCCTTCAGGCCCGCCGCCGCGCGGGCTGCGCGGTCGGCCACGACGGAGCGCTCGTCCGTTCTTTCGCCAAATCTGATGGTCGCCAAGGCTAAACGACACCCTTCCTTTTTAGCGCCTCGAGATCGGCGAGGCTGACCCCGATATCGGTGAACACCTGAACATTGTCCTCACCGACGACCTGAGGGGCGGTACGACGCACCGCCCCGGGCGTTAGCGACAACTTAGGGAACACGTTTTGCATCGGAAGACGGCCCCAGCGCGGGTGCTCTACTTCGACGATCGTCTCGCGGGCCCTGAAGTGCGCGTCCTCCAGCATCTCCGGTGCGCGGTAGATTTTTCCGGCCGGCACCCCTGCGACGATCAGCGCCGCCTCGACCTCGGCGACCGATTGCGAAGAGGTCCAGGCCTCGATCAAGCCATCCAGCTCGGCCTGGCGCTGGCCGCGCGCCGCGTGCGTGGCGTAACGCGGATCGGTGGCAAGCGCAGGCACCCCCATAGCTTTGCAAAGTCGCTCGAACACCGAGTCCTGGTTGGCTGCGATCAGGTAGTCACCGTCCGCGCAACGATAGACGTTCGAAGGCGCGACGCCAGGAAGGATCGAGCCCGAGCGCCCGCGGACGTACCCGGCCATGGCGTAATCCGGAACCAAGCTCTCCATCACGTGAAGCACGGATTCGTAGAGGGAGCTGTCGACCACCTGTCCTTGGCCCGTGAGGTCCCGGTGGCGCAAGGCGGCGAGTGCGCCCAAACATCCAAAGGTCGCCGCGAGGCTGTCGCCGATCGACACGCCCATACGCGCTGGGGGGCGGTCCGCATCGCCGACGATATGGCGCCAACCGCCCATCGCTTCGCCGATGCCGCCAAAGCCCGCCCTTCGAGCGTACGGCCCGGTCTGGCCATAGCCCGAAACCCGCACGACGATCAGGCCTGGATTATCCTGATGCAGGCGCTCAGGCGACAGGTTCCAACCCTCGATCGTGCCCGGTCGGAAGTTCTCGATCAGGATGTCGGCTTTGACGAGCAGGCGTCGAGCCAAGTCCTGACCCTCGGCCTCGCGCAAATTGATCGACACCGAGAGTTTGTTGCGCCCAAGGATTTCCCAGAACAGCGGAAAGTCCGGCTGACCCCACTGGCGCATGGGGTCGCCCGCTCCGGGCGGTTCGATCTTGACGACGTCAGCGCCAAGGTCTCCCAGCAGTTGGCCGCAGAACGGGCCGGCGATGAGCTGACCCATTTCAACGACCCGCACGCCTGACAGCGGGCCGGCATTCGCCCTGTCGTCGCTCACCGCCGCCATCGTAAAGTTTGTCTCACACCAGCGCGCGTTCCCACCGTCAGAATTTAGCGCCAAGAGAGACGCCAAAGGTTAGAGGCGGCTCGAAGCTTTCTGGGGCGGAGAGCGGACCAACCGTAAACCGGTCGTAGAGAACATGCTGGTCGGTGAGGTTCTTCACCCACACTGAAAGCGAATATTTCTCATCCAGCGAGGCCAGCGAGACCGTCGTATTGACGATGGTATTGGCCTTCCGAAGCGAGAACCAAGGCGCGACGACGTTTATCGGCGTGAGCGAGGTGTATTGGCTGGACGTGTATGTGGCGTTGAGGTTGGCGGTAAAAATCGCGAACGGCAGCTCATGCCGATAGCTGCCGCCGGCAGCGAGAGTCCAGTGTGGCGCGTTGGGAAGGGGAATGTTCGCGTAGTTGTTCGTCCCGCAGAAATAGGGATCTTCGCCCGGCGCGCAGGCGCCGTTGAGGTTGGCGGTGAAGCTGTCGAAATGCGCGTCGAGATAGCCGGCCGAAGCGTCCATCGAAAAGCCGCCGCCTAGGATGGCATGGGATTCCACTTCCACGCCTTGGTAGGTCGCCGCGCCAGCGTTGGCGACCACGGTTTCGTCAAGACCGGTGACCGCGCTGAGCCTCTGGATCTCTTCCTGGACGTTCTTGTATTTCTCGATGAACGCGTCGAGATTTAGAACTAGGCGGTGGTCGAAGAACTGGTTTTTCAGGCCCAGTTCAAAGGCGTCGACATGCTCTGCCGCATAGGGCCCCGCCGATGTCTCGCTGCCCGCTCGTCCGTTGAAACCCCCGCTGCGATAGCCGCGCGAGTATTCGAAGTAAGCCAGGCTGTCCGGGGTAAGTTTGTAGCTGATCTCCCCCTTGGGCGAGAAATCGTTCCAACTTGCAGCGTAGTCGAAGCCGACTGGGTAGTACCCCACCGGTACGTTGAAAAAACTCTTGTGTTCATAACTATAGCGACCGCCGACGGTCAGGGTCAGTCGGCTGGTGGCATGAAAATCGAATTGGCCAAAGCCCGCGACCGAATCGTCGTCCTGGTGGGCGAACTGCGTCGTCTGCAGGATGGGCGGGAAGACGCCGAACAGCGATCCCCCTTCGGCGTTCTGCAGGCTGTAGTGCTGGTGCAAATAGTAAGCCCCGACCACATAGTCGAGCCTGCTGCCGGTCGGGGACGCCAGGCGGACTTCCTCGCTGAGCTGGTCGTGGTTCTGGGTCCGGGTGGATGTGAAGAACGGGGCAGGCGCGCTGCCAAAGAACGACACGAGGCCGGCGCCGCCGTAGTCATTGACAGTATAGTCGTCGAATTCACGATAGCCTGTGACCGAAGTAAGGACGCCGAAGTTCAACTTGTAGTTCATCTGTAACGAAGCCCCTATGGTCGAAAAGTCATAGGGCAGCGGAATGGTCGAAATCACGTCGTAGGGCTTCTGGTTCGGATTCATGGGGTAACCCGAAAGCGCCAGCAGAAAATCCGGGGCCGGTGCGATGGAGCCGACCGCGGGCGTGCCGTTGATATTCGGGAACCCCCCGTCGCGGGCCCGATCGTGATCGACCACAAGGGTGGCATCGAACCGGGAGCTGGGCGTGAACACCAGGGTCAAGCGCTCGGATAGATCATCGATGCCGCCCATTCGCGTGTTGTTGTAGGTGTTGTGCAGGTAGCCATCGTAGTTGAGGTCCATGACGGACAGGCGAGCCGACAGAATGTCCTTGATTATTGGCGCATCCACTGCGGCGCGCACCTCGACGCGCCCGTGGTCGCCGGCGGTAACCTGAATCTCGCCATCGTACTTGCCAGTGGGCTTTTTGGTCGTCATCGAGACGACGCCGCCTATGGTGTTGGCGCCGTCGAGCGTGCCCTGCGGGCCGCGCAAGACCGAGATCGAGTCCACGTCGAACAGGTCCGCCGTGGCGCCGACGTTGCGCGCCAGATAGACGCCGTTAATTTCAACGCCAACGGTCGGCTCGAAGGTCGATTCCACATCGCCGAAACCCAGGCCCCGGATAGAAAACGAAGACGCGTTAGGGAAGGTGGCGACCGCCTCGAGCGTCACGTTCGGGATCTTTCCGTCGAGGTCGGTCAGATTGAAGACCGAGGCGGCTTTGATCGTCTGCGCGTTGAACGCGGTAATCGCGGCCGGTACGTCCTGCACCCGCTCTTCCCGCTTTCGCGCCGTGACGATCACCTCCGTCACCTGACTGGCGGATGGCGAGGTTGAATCGGCCGCATGCACCGCGCCGGCGTAGACGGCGCCACCCACCAACAGAGACGTCGCCGCCAGAAGGCGCTGGACCCTATTCATGTACGTTTCCCCTCTTTTGTATGGTTATTTGAATCTGGACCGCGGGCCGGCCGCTACTTGCGATACGGACCGCCCGATCTGTCAGGTGACGTCCATGACGACGCCCTTGGCCTTCTGCCCGTTCGCGGTCATCGGATCGTGGGCGACGTCGGCGGCCCCGAGCGGCCGAGTCCAGGCGGCGAACTCCAGGCAGGCGCCATCCGGGTCAAAGAAGTAGACCGACCGGACGAAGACGCCTGGGTGCAACTCCTTGCTGACCTGTGCCGGGGAGTCGTCGTGGTTCATCACCGGCGAAATGGCGACACCTTTGGCCTTCAGCCGCGCGCAGTACTCGTCAAACTTCTCAAGCGGCACGTCGAAGGCGATGTGGTTCATCGACCCGTGAGCGGACATGATTGAGCCATCGCCCGGCAAGGCGCCCGCGCTGGCAACTCCCGGTTGAGCCGCCGGCGCGTCCGGAAACCAGAAGAAGGCGAGCGAGTCGCCGTTGCCGATGTCGAAGAAGAAATGCTGACCCGCCCCGCCTGGCAGATCGAGCGTCTTCGTGAGCGGCATGCCGAGGATATCTCGGTAGAATTCCACGGTCTTGGCCATGTCGCGACACACCAACGCGAGATGATTGACGCCCCGAATTTCAAACTGGGTGTTGGATTGGTTGGTCATGGTTCGAGTTCCTGTATTCGGTAACGACAGCTAGCGGGCTGCTTTGGGAGCGCTCAGGAAATCAGCCGCCTTGAAGCCTTCGGGGGCGGCCACTTCGACGATCGGATCGGGGCGATCGTCGAACTCCATGCGAAGGGCGCGGTTGATCACCGCGTGCATGTCGTAAAGGCAGGTGATGTAGGTGAATTCGAAGATCTGCTCGTCGTTCCAGAAGGTCTTCAGCTTGTCGAAGAGCGCGTCCGGAACCCGTCCTCCAGCGCCGGACAGACAGTCGGCATAGGCCAACACGGCGCGCTCCTGGTCGTCGAACAGATCCGAAACCGTCCACGCCGGAATGGCGGCGATCTTATCTTCCGGGACGCCCAGGCCCCGCAACGACTTGCAATGCTGGGAGAATACGAACTGGCTGGCCTTGACCCATCCCGCCCGGGTCTGGCCCAACTCGCGCAGGACCGGATCAATCTTACGATCAGGGTGGCGATACACCGCGAAACCATCCACGGCGTGCTGGAAGATGTCGGGCGACAGGGCGAACACCGTCCACCAATCCCCGGGTGTGCCGGTGGCGGTGCCTGGCTTGGCGACGGGATCAACACCCACGCCAAACAGCCGATCATAGTAGCGATGAATAACTTCGGCCGAGACCCCGGAGCGCGGCACCTGACGGAGGATGGGCATGTCTTAGGACTTCCTCAGTTCGAGATTGGTCGCATCCAGCCCATGCGCAGTCGCCCTAAACGCGGCGACCTGGGCGGAGTCGAAATACTCATCGAGCCTGGTGATGCGACCGTCATCTACGGCGCAAATCACGCACGCCGTGAGCCGGACCGCGACACCGTCGGCCCGTTTTCCGCGGAGCTCATGTTGCTGGACGAAGCCGCCGTCGAAGATATGGAGTCGCCGGACGGCGTAGACGCGGTCGCTGATGCGCTGGACAAATGCCTCAAGCGTCCGGGAGTTTTCGTCTCGGCTTTGCTCTAAATCGTCGGTGTTGTGCCAAATTATCGCGTTTGGCGCGTAGCATCCGCGCAACGTTTCGATATCGCCAGCCTCGGCGGCATCGAAGAAGCGCCGTGCCAATGCGACGATGTCCGCTTCCGATGTCATCGCCTCCTCCCTTCATCACGGCCCCGACCGACAGCTGCAGGCCGATACGGCGCTCTCGAAATCCGCCTGCCGTTCGGGTGTCGCAACTCCGCGACATCGGGCGGTAAACGGCCCTTTGTCGCCTCTAGATCGACGTCCGCGATGTCCTTGATCCAGGGGCTTGTCAAAGCTAATTTGCATGCAAAATAGGCGGCTGCAAGAAAATTGACGCGAAAATGAGGTGATATGGATGCAATATACGTCGACCATGAGGGCCAAGGCGCGGCGGCGCCGTGCAGGCGGGGAGCCCGATTTCGGCTCTGAGACGTCTTGAGAGTAGGCCCGCCGCGCCTAAGCCTCCCTACGGGAACCTCCCCTGGATCGCGAACGCGCGGAGACGCGCCGGTGAAAATGGGCGGGTTTGGGCGGAAACGAGGACGGTTTGGCTAGGCAACAGGTCGGTTTGCCGCGAGATAGTCGCGGGAAGTCTGGACCCTACCGAGCCTTTGGTTGTCTGGAGAACCAGTTCGCTGACTGCCTTGGCGGAGAGGGGGGGATTCGAACCCCCGATACCCTTGCGAGTATGCCGCATTTCGAGTGCGGTGCTTTCAACCGCTCAGCCACCTCTCCTTGGGGCCCGGGGCGAGCGAAGGCGGGGTGATAGCGACCGGGTCCCTGCTGCGCAAGGGCGTCAGGCGCCCAGGGTGACCGTCCAGCTCGCGCTCTCGATCTCCGCGTGGCCAGCCAGGGTGGTGACGACGGCGTCCAGATCGTCCGGCTTGGCGTGGTTCGGCGTGAGAATGGCGGTCAGTTCGATCACCGCCGCGCCGCGCAGCGCGGTCTCGATCCCGCCGACGGCGTAAGCAGGGGCCTTGAGCGCCTCGGACAGGCGGCGCCGGGCGACCGTCACCTGGTCGGGCCTGCAGATCACATGCACGCGCCAGACCGCTTCGCTGGTCTCGGGGGGCGCGGGCGCGCGATCGATGTAGTCCGACACCGACCGGGACAGGCTGTTGACGCCGGCCACGAAGCCCGCGACCAGCACCGCCTCGAAGACCTTGCCGCCGCCCACGAAGGCGCCCGTGGCCGCGGCGCCCCACAGGGTGAGGGCGGTGTTGAGACCGGCCTGACCGCCGTCCGCCCTGAAAAGGACGGCCGCGCCCAGCAGCGCCGCGCCCATGACAATATAGCCGACGGACTGACCGCCGCCGCCCAGCTCGACGAAGGCGGCGGAGACGACCGCCGCCAACACATAGACGCGCAGGTCCGCGCCTCGCCGACGCCATTGCCGCTCAAAGCCGATCAGCCCGCCCAGCAGCAGGGCGAAAGCCAGGTCGATCAAGATATGCAGGAAGTCCGCAACGCCTGAATTGACCATTCCGCCCCCGCTACCCAGCGCCTAAGCGCGCCGCTTCATGGAAATCCGCCGGCGCGGCTCAGGGAAGAGACGGGCGACTTGCCGATCTTGTCACCGATCCAGCGGCCCGTGTCCACGAGCGCGGCAAGATCGAGGCCGGTGTCGAACCCGGCGCGTTCCAACATGTAGACAAGGTCTTCGGTGGCGATGTTGCCGGTCGCGGCCGGCGCGAAGGGGCAGCCGCCGAGACCGGCGCAGCTGGCGTCGAGCACGTCCACGCCCGCCTCGACGCTCGCGAAGGCGTTGGCCAGGCCCGTGCCGCGAGTGTCGTGAAAGTGCATACGCAAACGCGCCGCCGGCGCGACCCGGCGCGCCGCTTCGATGCGCCCGCGCACTGTCCACGGATCGGCGACACCGATGGTGTCGGCCAGGGCGATCTCGCCGACGCCCAGCGCCGCGGCCTCGCGCACGATGGCCATGACCTGATCCTCTGAGACCTCGCCGTCGAAGGGACAGCCGAAGGCGACGGAGATGGTCAGGGAGACCGGCGGGCCGCCCTCGCGTTCGCGCCGCCTGACGATGGCGGCCAATGTGGCGACCTGCTGGGCGACATCCGCGCCCTGGTTGCGGATGCCGAAGCCGTCGGTGGCGCAGACCACGACGTTGGCCTCGTCGACGCCGCTGGCCACCGCCCGATCCCAGCCGCGCTCGTTGAGCACCAGGCCGATGCGCGAGCGGCCAGACTCGCGCGGCAGCGCGGCCATGATCTCCTCGGCGCCGGCCATCTGCGGCACCCGGCGCGGATTGACGAAGCTCACCGCTTCGATGCGGCTGGCGCCGGCCGCTTCCAGGCGGTGGATGAATTCGATCTTGTCCTCGGCGCCCAGAACGGCCTTTTCGTTCTGCAGGCCGTCTCGCGGACCCACCTCGACGATCTCGATGCGGCGACTCATGGCGTGACCTTTGCGGCCGGCGGCGAGGCCGGCAGGAAGATCTGCAATACATCGTGCCGATTGTTGGAATAATCGAGTCCGGCGCCCTCGCCGGCGCGGCGCGCGGCGACGCCGTCGGAGGCCAGGGCGGCCTGGAAAGCCGCCGTCTGGCCCTGTTCGACGATCGCCGGACGGCCCTCGGCGATGGCCTCGGCGGCGTCGGCCGCGTCGCCAAGTTCGGTCCCCGATCCCAACAGGAACACCAGGCTGGGCTCCTCATAGCCGGCCACCGTCACCGGCCCCGGATAGACGCCTTCGGCCGGGCTGGCGCCGGCGGCGGCCAGCGCCCGGGCGGCGCGATTGGACAGCCACAGCGGCTTCAGCGACGGGGCCACGACCCCCAGCAGCAAACTGTGCGCCGCCAGGGTCAAAGCTCCGCCGGTGAGCAGCGCCGCCCAAGGCCGCGCCCGCAGCATCAGCCAGGCCCCGGCCGCGCCGGCGGCGGCGTAGAGCACCGCGCCGGCGATCGCCCAGGCCATGCCGTCAGCGGGGGCGACCTTGTTCACCGCCGCCGGTCCGATGGCCGCGAAGGTGAGCGCGGCGATGAGCATCGCTCCGGCGCCTATCCAGCCGACCCGGCGACCCGGCGGCGCCTGCAGCGCGCGGGCGATCAGCCAGGCCAGGGCGCCGTAGAGCGGCAAGGGATAGTGGATAAGCTTGGTCGGCGCGGCCTCGAACACGATCCAGGACGGGATGAGCCAGCAGAGCGCGAACTTCACGCCCGGCTCGGCGCGTTCGCGCCATCCGGCCACGAGACCCGCCGGCAGCGCCAGCGTCGCCGGGAAAAGCATCAACGGCATGAGGGCGAGGTAGAATCCCGGCGGTTCGCCGTGACTTTCCTCGCCGCGCAGCAGCTTGGGAGCGAGGTCGCCGCCGATCGACGCGCCCCAGAAGCCGCCGTCGCTGGCCACCGTGATGGCCAGGGCCCAGGGGCCGACCAGCGCGGCGATGGCGATAAGACCCCAGCTCCAGCCGAGACCCGCAATCCAGCGCGCGCGCCGCTCCCACGCCATCAGGGCCAGGAGCGTCAGTGCCACGACCATCGGCCCGATCGGTCCCTTGACCAGAATCGACAGGGCGAGTCCGGCCCAGAACAGCGCCTTCACCCGCCGGCCCGCGGGCGGACCGCCGCGCTCAGCCAGATAGACGCGGCCGAGCGCGGCCATGCCCAGGGTCACCGCGCCGGCCAGAACGCCATCGGTGGCGGCGATGGACGCCTCGGCCGACAACAGAAAGCTGGACCCCAGCATGGCGCCGGCCATCAGGCTCGCGCCGGGCTTCAGGAACGCCGCCGCGCCCCAGGCGCAGGCCGCGGCCGCCAGCATCGCCCCCAGGATCGAGGGGATGCGATAGGGCCAGATGTTGCGCGCCTCCACGTGGCTCACCGCCGCGACGGCGGCGGCCTGCAGCCAATAGATGCCGACCGGCTTTTTGAAACGCGGCGTGTCCTGAAACTTCGGGGTGACGAAGTCGCGGCTCTCCAGCATCTGAGCCGAGGCTTCGGCGAAACGCGACTCGTCGCGGTCCAACGGCGGCAGCGCGAGAAGGCCGGGTAATCCCGCTATAAAGGCGATCAGCGCCGCCAGGGCCGGGCCCCGCCAGCCGCGTCCGAATCGCTCCAGCAGGGCCTCCGCAGTCATGCCTCTTGTTAGCACGATCCGCGCGCCGTCCGGATTTTGAGCTATGAGAGGCCGATGACCGCCGAGGCTGGGACACCTTCGCCCGAGATTTCCGTCGTTGTTCCCGTGTTCAACGAGGAGGGCGCCGCGCCCGCCCTGGCGCGGGAGATCGCCGCCGCCTTCGTCGGTCGCAACGTCGAGATCATCTTCGTCGACGACGCCAGCGGCGATGGCACCCGGGCGCGTCTGATCGAGCTTCAGGCCGAGATCCCGACGTTGCGCATCCTCGCCCACGCGCGCAACGCCGGTCAGAGCCGCGCCATCCGCACCGGCGTATTGGCGGCCCGCGCGCCGATCGTCGTCATGTTGGACGGCGATGGCCAGAACAATCCCGCCGACGCGCCGAGCCTCGCCGCGGCCCTCGCCGCCGGTCCACCCCGCCTGGCCCTGGTCGGCGGGGAGCGGGTGAAGCGCCGGGACACGGCCGCCAAGCGCATCGCCTCGCGCCTCGCCAACGGGATACGGCGGCGCCTGCTCGACGACCATGCCGCCGACACCGGCTGCGGGCTCAAGGCCTTCCGGCGCGACGCCTTTCTGGCCCTACCCTATTTCGATCACCTGCACCGCTATCTGCCGGCGTTGATGCTGAGGGAAGGCTATGAGGTAGCCTTCCGGCCGGTCGGCCACCGACCACGCACCACCGGCGCCTCGAAATACACCAACCTCGGACGCCTCGCTGCCGCGCTTTCGGACCTCGCGGGAGTGATTTGGCTGCGCTCCCGCGCCCGCAATCCGGGCGAGATCAGCGAGACCTAGGCGACTCGCTCGCGCGGCCCTACACATCGGCCATGGGAAAAGCGTTCGCGGCCGCGCCCCTGCTTCTGTTGCCGGTGGCGGCCTACAATATCCTGGCCGCGATCCTGGGCGGTTTCGCCGGTGTGAGCGTGAACTTCGCGCTCGGCGAACCCAGGTTCGAACTCGCCACCGCCTCTGGCGGCGAGTGGCCGGTCAGCCTTGCCGACCTGATGGTCGCTGCCGCCCTGATCGTCATGTTCGTGGAGCTGATCAAGTCGACGCCCAACCGGCGCGTGGCCCTGGTCAACCACATCCTCTCCATCGCGCTGTTCATCGGCTGTCTGGCGGAATTGCTGTTCGTCACCGCCTGCGCCACCTCGACGTTTTTCCTGATCACCCTGATGGTGCTGCTGGATGTGCTGGCCGGCTTCATCCTCGGCATGGCCACCCGCGGCCCCGAACGGGAGCCGGCGCCCAAACCGAAAGCGAAGAACTAGGCCCCGAGCGATTCCGGCGTGGCGCGATAGAGATCGACGGAGCCCTGCGTCACCGCCTGGGCCAGGCCCGGCGCCTGGGCCAGGACCTGATGGGCGAAGACGCGGGCGAGGCCAATGCGCGTCTTGTAGTAGGCCTGATCGCCCTCCCCGGCCGCGATCATCTTCGAAGCCGCCAGAGCCTGCTTGCCGAGCATCCAGCCGCCGACCACATCGCCCACCAGCTTGAGGTAGGGCGTGGCGCCCGCCAGGGCGTCAGGCTGGGCGTGGCCGCGGCGCTCGATCAGCCAGCCGCTGGCCGCCTGCACCGCCGCCAGGCCCGATTCCAGATGGGCGCCGATGCTGTGCAGCCAGCCGTCGTCGGCGCTCTTGAGCTCCGAGGCGGTGGGCACGATGTCGCTGACCAATTCGCGCACGGCCTTGCCTTTGCCGAGCGCCAGTTTGCGACCCATGAGATCGATGGCCTGGATGCCGTTGGTCCCCTCGTAGATCGGCAGGATGCGGGCGTCGCGGTAGTATTGCGCCGCGCCCGTCTCCTCGATGAAGCCCATGCCGCCCTGGATTTGCAGGCAGGCGGAGGCCACCTCCACCGCCATGTCGGTCGACCAGGCCTTGGCGACGGGAGTGAGGATCTCCTCGCGCAGACGGGCGGCGTCGCGATCCACCGGATTGCCGGCCAGACGGGCGATGTCGGCGGCGACCGCTGTCGACAGGCAGATGGCGCGCGCCGCTTCGATCCTGGCCTTCGCCAACATCAGGGTGCGGCGCACGTCCGGGTGGTCGAACAGCCGCGAGGGCGAGGCGCCGGTCCAGGCCGAGCGGCCCTGAACGCGTTCCAGCGAATAGGCCAGAGCCTGCTGATAGGCCCGTTCGGCCAGGCCAACGCCCTGCACCCCGACCTGCAGGCGGGCGGCGTTCATCATCACGAACATATTGGCCAGGCCCGCATGGGGCGCGCCGACCATCTCGGCCCGGGCGCCTTCATAGGCCATGACGCAGGTCGGCGAGGCGTGGATGCCGAGCTTATGCTCGATGCTGACCGGCCGTACGGTGTTGGCCTCACCCAGCGTCCCGTCTTCGGCCACCATGCGCTTGGGGGCCAGGAAAAGGGTGAGGCCGCGCGAACCCGGCGGCGCATCCGGCAGACGCGCCAAGACCATGTGGACGATGTTTTCGGTGACGTCGTGGTCGCCCCAGGTGATGAATATCTTCTGGCCGGTCAGGCGCCAGCCGCCGGCTCCGTCGCTTTCGGCCCGCGTGGCGATGGTCCCGAGGTCCGAGCCCGACTGCGGCTCGGTGAGATTCATGGTCCCGGTCCATTCGCCGGAGACCAGGCGTGGCAGATAGAGCGATTTCTGCCGATCCGAGCCGTGCAGGGCCAGGGCCTCGATGGCGGCCAGCGTCAGCATGGGGCAGAGACCGAAGGCCATGTTGGCGGCCTGGACCATCTCGAACACGGCGATCTCGAGCGCCTTCGGAAGGCCCTGGCCCCCGTGAGCCGGATCGGCGGAGAGGCCGTTCCAGCCGCCGCGCGCGAACTCGCCATAGGCCTTGGCGAAGCCTGGCGCGGCGCGCACCTGGCCGTTCTCGAACCTTGCGCCTTCGTGGTCGCCGACGTGATTGAGCGGAGCCAGGATGTCGGCGCTGAGCGCGCCCGCGCCTTCCAGAACCGCCGTCACCGTCTCGGCGTCGACGTCCGGGAAGTACTTGGCCAGAGCGCCGAAATCCGCGGCCGAATCCAGGGCGAACCGGAGATCGCGGACAGGCGCTTTGTAGGTCATCTCTGGGGTCCTCTCTCAGCGGAGGGCTATTTAGACCATATCGCCGCGAGGTCTATTCCCCCACTTGCGGCCCGGCCCGGACAATGGAATGGCTTGCGCCATGCGCCCCCTGCCGATCGCGCTTCTGGTCCTCGCACTCGCGTCGCCGTCGGCGGCGCTCGCCGCTTCGGCCAACATCGCCGACCTGCCGGCCGGCCATTTCCAGCTCGACCCCAAGCACGCCAGCCTGATCGCCCGCGTGCGCCACGTCGGCGTCTCCAACTATGTCCTGCGCTTCGACAAGCTGGCGGCCGAATTCACCTACGACCCGGCCCATCCGGAGGCCACCAAGCTCACCGCCAGCGTCGACACCACCAGTCTGGACGTCGGCGCCGACTACAGCCGCAAGTTCGCCGAGGATTTCCTCAAGGCCACGCAATTTCCCCAGGCCACCTTCGTGGCGACGTCGATGACGCCCGGCGCGGACGGCCGCACGGGGACCATGACCGGCGACCTCACCCTGATGGGCGTCACCAAACAGGTGACCTTCAAGGTCGCCTTCGTCGCCGTCGGCAAGATGCCCTACATTGGCGGCACGGTCGCGGGCTTCTCGGCGACGACGGTGATCCATCGCTCAGACTTCGGCTCGACCTATGTCCTGGCCTTCGTCGGCGACGAGGTGAGCCTGGACATCGAGGGCGAGTTCGACCGGAAGTAGGAGCCCAGGCCATGTTCAGACATCGTTGGCGCGCACCCGGGAGTTCGAATGGCTGACGCCCGCCGCTACAATGCCGTGGCCATGACCCTGCATTGGCTGATCGCGGCCCTGATCCTCACCAACATCTGTCTCGCCTGGTACTTCAACACCTTGCACGGCCTCGCCAAGGTCGGCCCGCTGCAGATCCACAAATCGATCGGCATCACCATCCTCACCCTCTCGGTGCTGCGCCTCGTCTGGCGCCTGGTTTCGCCGCCACCGCCCATGCCGGCTTCGCTCACCGGCTGGGAGCGGATCGGCGCGCACGCCGTCCACGCCGGGCTCTATCTGATCATGCTCGGCATGCCGCTGACCGGCTGGGCGATGAGCTCGGCCAGCCGGCTGATCAGCGTCTATCCGATCACCTGGTTCGGCCTGTTCAAATGGCCGGCGATCACCGCGCTCTCCAACCTGCCGCCGGAGCGGATGAAGCCGGCGCACGCCCTGTTCCAGGGCCTGCACGACAACGGCGCGATCCTGGCCTACGCCTTGATCGCCTTCCATGTCCTGGCGGCCCTGCGCCATCAGTTCATCAAGAACGACGAAGTGCTCTGGCGTATGCTCCCCACCATGAGGCGACCCGCATGAGAACCCTTGGCCTCGTGGCCTGCCTGGCCCTGCTCGCTCCCGCCGCCATGGCCGCGCCGCCGCCGGCGTGGACGGTGGACAAGGCCGCCTCGTCCATCCGTTTCTCCTCCAGCTTCAACGGCGCCGCCTTCACCGGGTCGTTCACCAGGTGGACCGCCGACATCCGCTTCGATCCGGCCAATCTCGCCGCCTCCTCGGTGACCGCGACCATCGACACTGGCTCGGCCGCCTCTGGCGACGCCGACCGCGACCAGGCCCTGCCCACCGACGCCTTCTTCGCGGCGGCGAAGTTCCCGCGCGCGACCTACGCCGCCCACGCCTTCAAGTCGCTCGGCGGCGGCCGATACGAGGCGATCGGCGAGCTCACCCTGCGCGGGGTGACCAAGCCGCTCAACCTGCCTTTCACCCTCGCCATCACCGGCGGCCAGGCGCGGATGACCGCGTCCATGGCCCTGAATAGATTGGCTTTCGGCGTCGGCCAGGACGAATGGCGCAAGACCGACGCCATTCCCGCGGCGGTCAACCTGACCCTCGCCGTCACCGCCCGTCGGCGCTGATGTGAGCGGCGCCGCGGACGCCGCGGCGGCGCTGGCCGCCGGCCGGCTGGTCATCCTGCCGACCGAGACCGTCTATGGCCTGGCCGCCGACGCGGCCAACCCCGCCGCCGTCGCTGCGCTCTATGAAGCCAAGGAACGGCCGAGCTTCAACCCCTTGATAGCGCACGTCTTTGACCTCGCCGCCGCACGCGCCATAGCCGCGCTGGACAGCCGCGCCGTCGCCCTGGCCGAAGCCTTCTGGCCGGGTCCCCTGACCCTGGTCGCCCCATCGAAGGGCGGGGTCAGCGACCTGGCCCGCGCCGGCCTCGACACCGTCGCCGTGCGCGCCCCCGCCCACCCCCTCGCCCGCGCCGTCCTGGCGGCCTTCGGCGGACCGGTGGCCGCGCCCTCCGCCAACCGCTCGGGCCGGCCGAGCCCGACCACCTTCGCCGACGCCGTGGCCGAAACCGGCGGGGCCGCGGCCGTGGCGCTGGACGGCGGCCCCTGCGCGGTAGGCCTTGAATCGACAGTGATTTCCCTCCTGGATGGGCCGCCGCGCCTGCTCCGTCCGGGCGCGGTGACGCGGGCTGAGATCGAGGCCCTGATCGGGCCGCTGGCCGAGGCCGAGGCCGACGCGCGCCGCTCGCCCGGACGCCTCGCCCGCCACTACGCCCCGGCCGCGCCCCTGCGCCTGGAGGCCACCGAGGCCCGACCCGACGAGGCCTTCATCGGCTTCGGAGCAATCGGATCGGCCGACCTCAACCTCAGCCCGGCGGGCGACCTGGCCGAAGCCGCCGCGCGCCTGTTTTCCTATCTGCGCGCCGCCGACGCGCGCGCGCCCATCGCCATCGCCGTGGCCCCGATTCCGCGCCACGGCCTGGGCGAAGCGATCAACGACCGGCTGCAACGCGCATCCGGACTGGTTGGGTGAGCCATCTTCGCGGCATAACCACCCCATGACAGCACCATCCCCGCCATTTCTCGCCAGGTTGAAGGCGGCGCTCGGCGACGGCGGCTGGACCGACGACCCGAACCGCCTGGCGCCGCACCTCGTCGAATGGCGCGACCGCTGGTCCGGGACGACCCCGCTCCTCGCCCTGCCCCGGTCAGCCGAGGAGGTGGCCAAGGTTGTGCGGCTGTGCGCCGGCGCCGGCGTCGCCATCACCCCCCAGGGCGGCAACACCGGCCTGGTCGGCGGCCAGATCCCGGCCGGCGAGATCCTGCTATCGACCGAGCGGCTGACCGCCGTGCGCGAGGTCGACACCGTGGACGACGTGATCGTGGTCGAGGCCGGCCTGACCCTGGCGGCGCTGCACGAAGCGGCCGCCGCTGTCGGGCGCCATTTTCCGCTCAGCCTGGCGTCGGAGGGCTCGGCCACGGTCGGCGGCCTGATCTCCACCAACGCCGGCGGCACGGCGGTGCTGCGCTATGGGACCATGCGCGCCCTGGTCCTCGGCCTGGAGGCGGTGCTGCCGGACGGGACCCTTTGGAATGGCTTGAAGCGCCTGCGCAAGGACAACACCGGCTATGACTTGAAACAGCTGCTGATCGGGGCCGAGGGGACCCTGGGCGTGGTCACCGCCGCGGCCCTGAAGCTCTATCCGATCCTGGCCTCGCGCGCCGTGGCCATGGCCGGCGTCGAGAGCCCGGCGGCGGCCATGGACCTGCTGGTCCGGGCCAGGGCCGAGACCGGCGGGACGGTGGAGGCGTTCGAGATCATCTCCGCCCTCGGCACGGATCTCGCCCTCGCCCACCTGCCCGGCGCGCGGGCGCCGCTGGCGATCCGGCCGAGCTGGTGGGTGCTGATCGAGGTCGCCGACGCGAGGGCCGGCGCGGCGGAGGCGGCGCTGGAGCAACTGCTGGCCGGCGCAGCCGAAGACGGCCTCGTCCTCGATGCGACCCTGGCCCAGAACGAGACCCAGGCCCGCGCCTTCTGGGCCTTGCGCGAGAACCAGTCGGCCGCTCAGAAGCGCGAGGGCGCGGCCTGGAAGCACGACGTCGCCGTGCCGGTTTCGCGGGTGGCCGATTTCATCGCGGCGGCGGGGGCGGCGCTGGCGGCGCGCTTCCCCGGCGTGCGCATCGACGCCTTCGGCCACGTCGGCGACGGCAATATCCACTATGACGTGCTGAGCGCGCCGGGCGCCGACCAGACCGCCCACGCCGCCGCTCGCGATGAGGGCGCGCGCATCGTCCACGACATCGTCGCGTCCATGGGCGGCTCGATCAGCGCCGAACATGGCCTGGGCACGATGAAGACGACTGAGGCCCTGCGCTACAAGGCTCCGGCCGAAGTGGCGGCCCTGCGCGCCATCCGCGCGGCGCTCGATCCGAAACGGATCATGAATCCGCGGGTGCTATTTTAGGACGCACAATCCTCCTCCCCCTTGATGGGGGAGGTGGGCTCGCGCAGCGAGGTCGGAGGGGGTGGAGCGGTCACCCCACCCCCGACGGCTTCGCCGTCTCGACCCTCCCCATCAAGGGGAGGGAGGAGGTAGATTACAAATACTCCCGCACATCCACGATGTGCCCGGCCAGGGCGGCGGCGGCGGCCATTTGGGGGCTCATCAGGTGGGTGCGGCCACCACGGCCCTGGCGGCCCTCGAAGTTGCGGTTGGAGGTCGAGGCGCAGCGCTCGCCGGGCTTCAGCCGGTCCGGGTTCATGCCCAGGCACATGGAGCAGCCGGGCTCGCGCCAGTCGAAGCCGGCGGCGCGGAAGACGGCGTCCAGCCCCTCGGCTTCGGCGGCGTCGCGCACCAGGCCCGAGCCCGGCACGACCATGGCCGACACATGCGCGGCGACGCTCCGACCCCGGACGATCTCGGCGGCGGCGCGCAGATCCTCGATGCGGCTGTTGGTGCATGAGCCGATGAACACCCGGTCGATGCGCGCCTCGCCGATCTTCTGGCCGGGCGCGAGACCCATGTAGTCGAGCGCGCGGCGGATCTGGGCCGCCTTGTCGGCCGGAAAGTCAGCCGGGTCCGGAACTGAGCCGCTCGCCGGCGTCACATCCTCAGGGCTGGTTCCCCAGCTGACCATGGGCGAGAGCTGGGAGACATCGATGGTCACTTCGCTGTCGAACACCGCGTCATTGTCGGTGTGCAGCGTCTTCCAGTGCGCCAGCGCCAGCTCCCAGGCCCCGCCCTTGGGCGCGGCGGGCCGGCCGCGGACGTAGTCGAACGTCGCCGCGTCCGGCGCCACCAGACCGGCGCGCGCGCCGGCCTCGATGGTCATGTTGCACAGGGTCATGCGCCCTTCCATGGAGAGCGCCCGGGTGGCCTCGCCGGCGTATTCGATCACATGGCCGGTGCCGCCGGCGGTGCCGATCCGGCCGATCAAGGCCAGGGCGTAGTCCTTGGCCCCGACGCCCGGCCCCGGCGCGCCAACGAACCGGGCGCGCATGTTGCGGGCCTTGGCCTGGCGCAGGGTCTGGGTCGCCAGCACATGCTCGACCTCGCTGGTGCCGATGCCCTGGGCCAGGGCCCCGAAGGCGCCGTGGGTCGAGGTGTGGGAATCGCCGCAGACGATGGTCATGCCGGGCTGGGTGCGGCCCTGCTCGGGCCCGACCACATGGACGATGCCGTTGCGCGGATCGCCCATGGGGAAGAATTCGATGCCGTTCTCGGCGACATTGCGCTCCAGGGTCTGGAGCTGCAGCCGCGCCTCCGGATCGGCGACGGCGGCGACGCCCAGGGCCTGGCCTTCGGTGGGGGTGTTGTGGTCGGCGACGGCCAGCGTCCGGTCGGGGCGGCGCACGCCGCGACCGGCGGCGCGGAGGCCGGCGAAGGCCTGGGGCGTGGTCACCTCATGGATCAGGTGCAGATCGATATAGATGACGGCCTCGCCGCCCGGCTCCGAGGGCAGGGCGACGAGGTGCGCATCCCAGATCTTGTCGTACAGCGTGCGGCCAGCCATGGCGGCTACATAGGCCAGGACCCCGCCGCATAGAACCCCTCCTCCCCCTAGATGGGGGAGGTGGCCCCGCGCAGCGGGGCCGGAGGGGGTGGAGCGGACACCCCACCCGTCCCGGGCTGCGCGCGGTCCACCCTCCCCATCGAGGGGAGGGAGACGCCGATCTCGACCTCGAGATCGGCCAGGCTTTCGCGGAGAGCGCAGATCAGCGGGGTCGAGGGCACGTCACCCAGGAAGGCGCGCAGCTTGGCGTCGTCGAGGCCGATGGACCCGGTCCACAGGTAACGCATCTCCAGCATCTCGCGGAACATGGTCACGAACGGCGACGCCGCCCAGATCACCGGCCAGGGGAAGGCGCGGATGGGGATGCGCGCATCGCCGACGGCGCGGCGCACCGCTTCGCCGAGGGCGTTCTCGCCCACGAACTGGTGGCCGGCGAAGTGGAAGACCTCGTAGTCGGCGAGATCGGCCTCGCGGTCCAACAGGCGGCCCAGGGTCTCGGCCAGGTCGGGCAGATAGGCGAAGGCGTGGCTGGCGCCGGTGCGATAGACGCCGGTGACGGCGCCGGCCTTGCGCGTGGTCAGCCACAGGAGGCCGCTGTTGGGCGCGGCCGGGCCGAAGAAGTCGCCGGCGCGCAAGACGAGGGCCTTGGCGCCCTCGTGGGTGGCGGCGCGCAGCATCTCCTCCATCTCCACCCGCACCCGGCCCTTGCGGGTCACGGGGGCTTGCGGCGCGTCCTCGGCGATGTGGACGCCGGCGTCCGGGGCGAAGTTGTAGACCGCGCCCGGCAGGACGACGCGGGCGCCCTCCGCCCTGGCGGCGGCCAGGGTGGCGGCCAGCATGGGAAGGGCCAGGCCGCGCCAGTTCTTGTATTTCGGCGGATTGGCGGCGTGGACGATGACGTCGGCCCCGCGCGCGGCGGCGGCGACGTCGGCCGCGCTCATGGCGTCGCCCCCGATCCATTCGACGGGCATGGCGACGCCGGACCTGCGGGCGGCGGCGACCGGATCGCGGGCCAGGGCCTTCACGGTCCAGCCGTGGCGCAGCAGGGCGACCATGGCGTGGGCGCCGAACGAGCCGTTGGCGCCGATGATGAGAGCTGTGCGGGACATGATGTGCTCCTGTGTCCTGAAGACAGGAGGACCATGCGCGCGTCGGGCGCTATTCGGAATTGTCTAAGTGTGTGGGGCTGATATACGATTGTGTATGGATTGGCGCGCGACACGCTCTCCAAAATTGCGTCATCCCGGAAGACGGCGAAGCCGGCTGTCCGGGACCCAGGGGCGGAGCGCGCTGTCGCCTCCCACAGCGGTTTCGACGTGCGTTGACGCGGCCCCTAGGTCCCGGATCTCCGCGCCTTCGGCGCTGCGTCCGGGATGACGCAGGTTTGGGGAGGAGGAGGGCAAATGGATCCCGACTGGAGCCTGTGGCGGACGTTTCTGGGGGTGATGGAGGCGGGCAGCCTCTCGGGCGCGGCGCGGACGCTGGGCATCGCCCAGCCGACGGTGGGGCGGCAGATCGCCGCGCTGGAGGCGGCCCTCGGCGGCGAGCCGTTGTTCACCCGCTCGCCCGGCGGCCTCAACCCCACGCGGGCGGCGCGGGCCCTGGCCCCGCACGCCCAGGCCATGGCCGCGGCCGCCGCAACGCTCACCCGCACGGCCGCCGGCGATGCGCGGGCCATGAGCGGCACGGTGCGCCTCACCGCCAGCGACGTGGTCGGCGGGGAAATCTTGCCGCCGATCCTCGCCCGCTTCCGCGAAGCCCAGCCCAGGATCGACATCGAGCTGGTGCTCTCCAACCGGCAGGAGGACCTGCTGCGCCGCGACGCCGACATCGCCGTGCGCATGGTCCGGCCGACGCAGGACGCCCTGCTGGCGCGGCGGATCGGGGCCGTGCCGCTCATCTTCCACGCCCACCGATCCTATCTGCAGAAGCACGGCGAGCCGCGCACCATCGCCGACCTGCTCGGCCACACCCTGATCGGCTATGACCACGCGGCGCCGGACATCAGCGGGGTGGAGAACCTGCCGTTTGAGGTGACGCGAGAGATGTTCGCCATCCGCTCCGACAGCGACCTGGCGCAACTGGCCCTGCTGCGCGCCGGGATCGGCATCTGCCCGTGCCAGCCGGCCATCGCCGCCCGCGATCCGAACCTGGTTCCGATCCTCGAGGGCCAGTTCGACCTCAAGCTGGAGATGTGGGTGGTGATGCACGAAGACCTCAAGGCCGACCGGCGGCTGAAGGCCCTGTTCGACCATCTGGTGGAGGAGCTGAGCGAGATGTTGCGGGCCGGCGAGACGCGCGCGGCTTGAAACTTTGCGCCCAGGCGACTAAATCGCCCCCTTCGCCTCGCCAGGGGCGGTGCGCGCTCGTAGCTCAGCTGGATAGAGCATCAGACTACGAATCTGAGGGTCGGGCGTTCGAATCGCTCCGAGCGCGCCAATTTTTCCTTCTTTTTCTTAGATAGTTAGCGGCACGGCCATGCCGATCCGCCCGGCTGTGACCGAGGACCTCGGCGAGATCATTTACAGGGCGCCCGCCGCGACTTGCGTATCGTGGATGTGGATACATAAGGAAGTCGCCATGCGCGTGCAGGTCAAGAAATGCGGCAATAGCGCATCGGTCCGCATCCCGGCCTCTGTGATGGCGGCCGCGTCTCTGCGCATCGATCAGACCGTGGACGTGCGGGAGGAAGGCGGCCACATCATCATCGAGCCGGTCGCCGCACCGAGTTACGATCTCGACGGCCTCCTTGCGCGGATAACACCCGCTACCTTCCCCGAGGATGTCGACTTCGGCCGCCCTGCCGGCGGCGAGGTGTGGTGAATCGCTATGTTCCCGACAGCGGTGACATCGTCTGGCTCCAGTTTGATCCCTGACACGAGAAGTCCGGTCATCGCCCGGCGCTGTTTACCCTCCCACCGGGGGAGGTGGATTGGGCGCAACCGGCCATGACGTTCTTGTTTGGGGCTGCCCGATGCGATGGCCCTGCCCCGAAGAGGGGAAGCGATCCTTGTTCAATCCTGCTTTCCGCCCTAGGCGGCCCTTCAGGAAGGCGCGCTCAGGGTCTTTTGCCCAATTCGGCGGCGATGTCCCGGACCAGGCGTCCCGCCTTGCGGTGGGCGGCGGTCAATTGGTCGCGCGTCACGCCCCAACGCTTCATCCAGTACTCCACCGCCTGCCGTTCGGAGAGGTCGAGCCTCTCCCGGTCGATGAAACCGCGCTTGTCCTTCAAGCCCGCCATGGTGAGTCCCTGTCGCGACGAATCCGCCGCCGCCGCCCAGGCTAGCATGCCCGGCCGCGGGGACGAGCGCCTCGTGGACTGCACACGTCGAACGTTTGCTTTCCGGCCGCGACCCAACCCCCGCTTTCGACCCCAAGCGGATGTTGGCGGATCAGGGCTTCTTTTCGTTCACGCTCAGGATGAACGGAAGCTGTTCAAGACCTTGAATGATAGCCGGAGTGTCGCGAGAAGAGACTCGGGTGAGGACCAGAGTCACGTCGTCATCATCCTCGCCATCGTTGCGTTGAACGATCAACTGCTTCACGTGCGCCGCGTGAACGCCGAGCGCGCGTTCCAGCGATGCCAGGGAGGTTTCTCCGGATCGCGCTTTGAGGTCTAGTCGGAGCGACGTGCGGAGCGCCGAATACCGATCCTCAAGCGGCTTCAGACCCGCCAGTATGGCGAGGATAATCAAGGTCGAGGCGAGGGCCGCCGTGTAGAGGCCGGCGCCAGCGGCCAGGCCGATCGCCGCCACCGCCCATATGCTCGCCGCGGTGGTGAGGCCCTTGATCGCCTCGTTGCGTAAAATGATCGAGCCGGCGCCCAGAAATCCGATGCCGGAGACGACCTGCGCCGCAACACGTGAAGGATCCAGCACCACGTGATCGCTCAGGACAGTGCTGAATCCGTAGGCCGAAACAATGATGATCAAACACGAGCCGACGCACACCAGCATGTGCGTTCGCAAACCCGCGGCCCGAACGGAGCGCTCACGTTCGATTCCGATGACGCTGCCGAGCCCGGCTGAGAGCAGAAGGCGAGCGATCAGTTCCCACTGAGGCAGGCTGGCTGGGTGCAACTGTGACCACCCTTTTGATAGGGTCTCCGACCGTTCCACAGTGGACAAATGTCTGCCCATAGGCAAGAAAAAGGTCTGGACACGGACTAAATTGGGGCGATTCGCTTGGCCAAACCCCAGACCGTACGGCCGTCGAAGCACCGTTCCGCGAAGCGGCGGCTGTCGAGGCATGGCGACGCTCACAACAGGCTGGATCGCCTCGCCGCGGCGATCGCAGAGGTGCGCGCCGGCGCCCGCATCAGTCCACGCACCAGCAAACTCCTCGCCTCCGGCGCGCCCAAAATGGCGCAAAAGGTCATAGAGGAAGCGGCGGAGGCGGCCATCGAGGCCATTCGCGGGAACCGGATGGCGTTCATCAACGAGAGCGTCGATCTCATCTACAACCTGAGCGCGCTGTGGGTGGAGCTGGGCGTTTCGACCGACGAAATCTGGTCAGAGATGGACCGCCGCGAAAAGGCGCTCGGCATGGCGGAAAAGCTGGCCAAATCCCCCGTAGAGGAGGGCTAGGCGGGCGCCACGGCGCCGACGGCCGTTTTCCATCCGGAGCGGACTTTGCCAACAGACCGGCTTGGCCCCTCCGAGAGCGGCCCCAGGCGCCTCACCGCAGCTCGTGCTTGCGGATCCAGGCCGACATGGTGTCGAGCGCGATCGGCGCGATCGTCTCCTCTATGTCCGCATATTCGCCTACAGCGCCGGTGTTGGCGGTCTGGAACAGGTGGTTGAGGTTCGGCAGCTCAACGATGGTGACGTCGGGATTGCCCTTGGTCGCCGCCCGGATCGCCGGCAGGTTCTGGTCGGGCGGCACCTGGCCGTCCTTTGACCCGTTCAGCGCCAGGATCGGGCATGTCACCTTGGCCAGGGTCGGGCGCGGGTCATAGTCCAGCAGATTGCGCATCCAGCCCGAGCTGAGCTGGGCGGCCATCACCTCGGCGGCGCCCGGCGCCCGAACCAGATCGCCGCCCTCGGCCGTGATCACCTTGAGCGCCCGCGCCTTGGCGTCCGCCGGGTCCGTGGCCCCGCGCATGGCCGCTTCGACGTGATCGAACATCGCTTGAGCCTTCCTGATCTGCTCGGGGGTCAGACCCATCGCCGGCGCCAGGGCGGCGCGTTGGGCGCGCAGCACCTCCGACAGCGGCACGCCGGGACCGGCCATCAGCACGATGAAGGCGATCCTGTGATCCTTGGCCGCCACCTTCGGCGCCACCAGGCCGCCTTCGCTGTGGCCGATCAGGCCGATCCGGGCCGGATCGATGTCGGCGCGGGTGCGCAGGAAGGCGACGTCGGCCGCCGCATCCACGGCGAAATCGTCGTCGGTGGCGCTGGCGAAGTCGCCGGTGGACTTGCCGACGCCGCGCTTGTCGGTGCGCAGCACCGAGATCCCGTCGCGGGTCAAGCGGTCGGCGATCACGGCGAACGGCTTGTGACCCAGGATGGTCTCGTCCCGATCGTTGGCGCCCGAACCGGCGATCAACACCACCGCCGGAAACGGACCCTGGCCGCGCGGCAGGGTGAGCGTGCCGGCCAGCTTCACCCCCGGGGCGCTGTCCACCACCACCTCTTCGCCGCGATAGGGGAACGGCGGCCGCGGCGTCTGCGGACGTTTGGGGCCGGAGGTCGCCACGGGCCTGGACGCGAAGCTCAAGGGGCCCTTGTAGGCCGGGCCCGTCCAGACTCCATCGATGGATCGGCCGTCGGCCGAAAGCGTCCCCTCGAAGCCGGCGCCGTTGATCGCGAAGCTCACCTTCCGGCCGACCCGGGTCAGGGTGCGCAGCGGCAGGCCGTAGGCCAACTGATCGGGCGAATCCAAGGTCACGATCGTGCCGCCGGCGCCCGTGCGCACATGCACGATCAGGCGAATCCTGGCGCCGGTGGGCATGGGAATCGTCGCCGCCCAATCCCCGTCCAGCCCGCCGATCACCGGCAGCGGATCGGGCTTTCCCGCCGTGAGGACGAGGGGCAGGGTCGCGCCCTGCCGCCATTCGCCGACCCAGGCCTTGCGTTCGGCGTTCCAATGGCCGGCATAGGCGCCGTGGATGGAGGAGACGGAAAAGTCGAGTTCGCCCGCCTCGACCTTCACCGCGTCCAGCGGCACGGAGCCGGGCCCCTGGTCGGGGCTCTCCAGCGAGCCCTCGTAGCCGCCGCCGGCTTTGGGCTTGAGGGTCACGCCGATCCTCAGCGCGCCGCCGGGAACGCTCAGCGTCCCGCGCCAATCACCGGCCGCGTCCTGCGCCCAGGCGGCGCCGGCCAGACCGCAAACCGCGATCGCGGCCGACATCGCCCGGGCGACGCCCCATCCAGCCACCTTGCGCATTCCTGGCGCCTCCCCTGTCGAGCCGAGCACAGTCCGTCGGTCGCGTTGCTCGATCAAGCCGGCGCGTAGGTCAACCTGATCGCGTCCTCGCCGATCAGATCGCTGGCCACAAGGCGCAGCGGCGGCCGAGGGCCGGCGAAGAACGGCTTGCCACGACCCAGCACGACGGGGCGGAGGTAGAGCTGATACTCATCGATCAGACCCAGGTCGGTCAGGCTTCGCGCCAAGTCCGGGCCGCCCACCTCTATCTCTCCGGCGCGCTCGGCCTTCAGCCCACGGACGAACGCCTCGAGGCCGTCCGTGACCAGCGCGGCGTTGGGGCCGACCGACTTCAGCGAGCGCGACACGACCCACTTCGGCTGACCCCGCCACGCCGCCGCGAACTCGCGTTCCTCGGGGCTCCACTCAGGTTGGTCCTCGTCCCAATAGCGCATGACCTCGTACAGGCCGCGACCGTACAGGCTGCCGGTCAGGCCGCGCGCCTGTTCGATGAAGTGGCGAAAGAGCACGGGTTCCGGCCGCATTTCCTGGTGGTCGACGTAACCGTCCAGGGACAGGTTCATTCCGAAGACGAGCTTGGCCAAGCTGCAAATCTCCACCGCAAGCGCTTCAGACTAGCTTGAGCCAATGCCGCGCGGAAGGGAGGGCGGGGAAGCCGGCGGGCGCATCGTACGCCAAGTCCGCTTCCGACCCACAGCGGACATTGGCCATCCTGAGGGGACGAGCGCCTTAGGGAAGCAAGACCGTATCGACGACGTGGATGACGCCATTGGATTGCCTGACATCGCCGATGGTGACGTGGGCGACATCGCCCTTGGAATCGGTGACGTCGAGGCCTCCGGCCGCCTCGGTGACCGTAAGGGGTTCACCCTGGACGGTGGTCAGGGACGCCTTGCCGCCACCCTTACGGACCATGCGACGAAGTTCCGCTGCCGTCAGGCGTCCCGGCACAACGTGGTAGGTGAGGACCGAAACGAGCTGCGCCTTGTTCTCGGGCTTGAGCAGGGTGTCGACCGTTCCGGCCGGCAGTTTGGCGAAGGCCTCGTTGGTCGGAGCGAACACCGTAAACGGGCCGGGTCCCTCCAGAGTGCCGACGAGATCGGCGGCCTTTACGGCGGCGACCAAGGTGGTGTGGTCTTTCGAGTTGACCGCGTTCTCGACGATGTTCTTCGACGGATACATCGCCGCGCCGCCAACCATTGGATCGTGTCCGCCGCTCATCGACATCTGAGCGAGGACGACAGTGGGGGCAGACGCCAGCAAAGTCAGCGCCAGGACCGTCGGCGCCAGGCGGCGTGAAGTGTGGATTCGCATTTGGTGTGTTCCTGTGACTTGGGCTTCGAAGCCTTGGGTGAGCTACGGTGCGGCGCCACCCACGGGTGCAGAGCCGGCGGGAAATATCCGTAGAGTTCCTACGATGGCCATTCGCCGTTGGATCACTGCAGGGCGTATGGCTGTCAGGCTACCAACACACCAACGCGGCCCCGAGCGTGGCCATTGAAGGGGCCAGCGGCCAACTTGTCGCCCCGGCGCTGGTCAAGGTGTCGCTGGCCCACGACTTCTGACGCGAGCCAGGGATTTCCGCCGTACTCCAGCGCCTGTGTGTCGATCCCAATGTCCGTGTGTGGACGCCCCTTCGGATGCAAGAGGTTTTTCGAGAGTTTGAGCGCGCAGGCTCAGGTGCTTCCGTGTGTCCGGCCTGTTGGTGCAGCCGTTCACGTGGCCGCTGGCCTGTAT
>Ga0302311_10001100_pt1 | contig 32516 bp, 26 predicted proteins | sample III_Palsa_N1_3_FD_200449 | JGI IMG/M metagenome (GOLD analysis project Ga0302311, IMG submission 200449) | Peat permafrost microbial communities from Stordalen Mire near Abisko, Sweden - III_Palsa_N1_3 | ecosystem: Environmental > Terrestrial > Soil > Palsa > Peat permafrost | place: Sweden... | reverse complement strand
CGTCCAGCAGCTCGCGAATGCGCGCATCGCCCAGACCATGGCTTTTCAGCTCCACGCGCAGCCGCATCGGGCCGTAGCCCTGGGCGATCCGGCCGCGCAACAGCACTTCGGCAAAGCGGTCGTCGTCCTGATACTGCTGCTCGCCGAGACGGTCGACCGCGGCGCTGGTTTCCTCACCCTCGTAACCGCCCTGGCGCAGCTTGGTTTTCAGCTCCTTGCGCGAGTGCTCACGGCGCGCCAGCAAGCCCAACGCCTTGTCGTAGGCGCTGCGCTTCGGCTTGGCCGGGTCGTCCTTGCCGGGCGGGCGTTTCATGAACATGCAAACGGACATGGCCCGGGCAAGCCGGGCCATGTTTTCCGCAACAGACTGTTACAAGTCACCGCTCACGCTTCCTCGAGCGCCTCTTCCGGTGCCGCGGCGGCAGGCTTGCCGACCGGTACCAGCAGGCGCTCGCGCAGCAGCTTGTCGAGCTCGTTGGTGATCGCCGGGTTGTCGCGCAGGAACTGGCGCACGTTCTCCTTGCCCTGGCCGATGCGGTCACCGTTGTAGCTGTACCAGGCACCGGATTTGTCGATCAGGTTCTGTGCCACGCCCAGCTCGATGATCTCGCCTTCGCGCGAGGTGCCCTCGCCGTACAGGATCTCGAACTCGGCCTGGCGGAATGGGGGCGCCACCTTGTTCTTGACCACCTTGACGCGGGTTTCCGAACCGATGATCTCGTCGCCCTTCTTCACCGCGCCGATGCGGCGGATGTCCAGGCGCACCGAGGCGTAGAACTTCAGCGCGTTGCCGCCGGTGGTGGTTTCCGGGCTGCCGAACATCACGCCGATCTTCATGCGGATCTGGTTGATGAAGATCACCAGGGTGCCGGACTTCTTGATGTTGGCGGTGAGCTTGCGCAGCGCCTGGCTCATCAGGCGGGCATGCAGGCCGACGTGGGAGTCGCCCATCTCGCCCTCGATTTCCGCCTTCGGCGTCAGCGCGGCGACCGAGTCGACCACGACCATGTCGACCGCACCGGAACGCACCAGCATGTCGGCAATTTCCAGCGCCTGCTCGCCGGTATCCGGCTGCGACACCAGCAAGTCGTCGACCTTGACGCCCAGCTTTTCCGCATAGGTTGGATCGAGCGCATGCTCGGCATCGATGAACGCGGCGGTGCCGCCGGCGCGCTGGCAACTGGCGATCGCCTGCAGGGTCATGGTGGTCTTGCCGGACGATTCCGGCCCGTAGATCTCGACCACGCGGCCACGCGGCAGGCCGCCGACGCCGAGGGCGATGTCCAGCCCGAGCGAGCCGGTGGAGACCGTTTCGATCGCTTCGTTGACGCGGTCGCCCATGCGCATGATCGCGCCCTTGCCGAACTGCTTTTCGATCTGGCCGAGGGCGGAAGTAAGTGCCTTGCGCTTGTTGTCATCCATCGTCTTGAATTCCGGTTGGTCTGTTAATGGTGAGCATGATGCCCGGAGCGGGTCTCACGGGCTGCGATCTGTCAGATCGGCTGGACAACGGCAGTATCCCATACCGGTCAAGCCAGCCTGACCGCCCGTGCCAGCTCATTCCGTCAGCGTTTTGCTCAGGCCGATGAGCGCGGCCGCCACGGTCTGCCGCCTGACTGCCTCGCGATCGCCCGGAAAATGGAACAGCCGCGCATGTCCGTAGCCACCGCGGCGTTTCCAGCCGATCCATACCGTGCCCACCGGCTTGCCCGGCGTACCGCCCGATGGTCCGGCTATCCCGGTCACTGCCACCGCCACGCCTGCCCCAAAGCGCGCCAGCGCACCGGAAACCATTTCCAGCACGGTTTCCTCGCTGACTGCACCAGCATGCTCCAGCGTACGCGGATTGACCCCGAGCAACGCCTCCTTCGCCTCGTAGCTGTAGGTCACCACGCCAGCGTCGAACCAGGCCGAACTTCCCGGCAGATCGGTCAGCGTCTTGGCGATCCAGCCGCCACTGCAGGACTCGGCCGTCACCAGCATCAGCTTGCGCTGCTCGACCTCGGTCGCTACCTCGCCAGCCAGCACCAGCAACTGGGCATCGGTAGGAACGGATGACAACTCCATGCGAGACTCCCGGACTTGAATGAGCTTTGCGCCGCGCGCAGGGCCACTGTTTTACCCGTTACGCGCGACCACGCCAAGACTTGTATTGCATGAGCCAAGACGATCTGACCCAGCACACCCCGTTCATGCGCCAGTACCTTTCGGCCAAAGCCGAACATCCGGAGGTGCTGCTGTTCTTCCGCATGGGCGATTTCTACGAGTTGTTCTATGACGATGCGCGCAAGGCAGCGCGACTGCTCGACATCACGCTGACCCAGCGCGGGCAGTCGGCCGGGGCGCCGATTCCGATGGCCGGCGTGCCGTATCACGCGGCAGAAAATTACCTTGCGCGACTGGTGCGGCTGGGCGAATCGGTGGCGATCTGCGAGCAGATCGGTGATCCGGCGCTGGCCAAGGGCATCGTCGAACGCAAGGTCGTGCGCATCGTGACGCCAGGTACGGTCACCGACGCGGCCCTGCTGGAAGAGCGTCGCGACAACCTGCTGCTGGCGATCGCAGCGGGGTTGAATGGTGCGTATGGCCTGGCCTGGGTCGACCTCTCCAGCGGCCGCTTCCTGCTCAGCGAAGTGCCGAATGCCGAAGCGCTGGCCGCCGAACTGGCGCGGCTACAGCCAGCGGAAACGCTGATTGGCGAGGACGTGGCGTGGCCGAAGCTGGTCAGCAGCCTGCCCGGCCTGCGCAAGAGGCCACCGTGGCATTTCGACAGCGATGCGGCAAAGCGTGAGCTCAACCGTTTCTTCGGCACGCGCGATCTCGGTGGTTTCGGTGTGGACAACCTGCCGTTGGCAATCGCGGCAGCCGGTTGCCTGCTCGGCTATGTCGAGGAAACCCAGAAAAGCGAACTACCTCACCTCAGCGGCATGGCGGTCGAAAGCGCCAGCGAGACGATCGCACTGGATGCGGCGACGCGCCGCAATCTCGAGCTTGACACGCACCCCAGCGGCCGCACCGAACATACCTTGCTCGGTGTGCTGGACGAGACGGTGACGCCGATGGGCGCGCGCCTGCTGCGCCGCTGGCTGAATCGCCCGATGCGCTCGCGCGAACTGCTGCGTCGACGCCATCAGGCGATCGGCACGCTGATCGACAGTCGCCGCTACGAATCACTACGTGAACAATTACGCGGTATCGGCGACCTGGAACGCATCCTCGCCCGCGTCGCATTGCGCTCAGCGCGGCCACGTGATCTGTCCACCCTGCGCGACGGCCTCGCCGCCGCACCGATGTTGCGCGAACAGATCGCAACATTGGACAGTCCGCTGTTGCACGCGCTGGTCGAGCGCATCGGCGATCACGCCGAGACAGCCGCCCTGCTCGCTCGCGCCATCGTGGCGCAGCCACCGGTGCTGCAGCGCGACGGCGGTGTGATCGCCGATCAGTACGACGCCGAACTCGACGAGCTGCGCCGGCTATCCACCCACGCCGACCAGTATCTGGTCGAACTGGAGGAGCGCGAGAAGGCTGCCAGCGGCATCAGCACGCTCAAGGTTGGCTACAACCGCGTGCACGGCTACTACATCGAAATCACCAAGGCGCAGTCGGACAAGGCACCCACGCACTACACGCGCCGGCAGACCACGAAGAACGCCGAGCGCTACATCACCGAGGAACTGAAGACGTTCGAGGACAAGGTGCTGTCGGCGAAGGAACGCTCGCTGATGCGCGAACGCGCGCTGTATGAGGCGCTGCTCGACACACTCACGGAAAAGCTGGAGCCGCTGAAAGCTGCTGCCGATGCGATGGCCGAACTCGACGTGCTCGCCACGCTGGCCGAACGCGCCGAAGCGCTGGACTGGGGCGCGCCAGAACTCACCGATGAGCCAGGTATCGCGATCGAGCGTGGCCGTCACCCGGTGGTCGAGAAAGTCCGCGACGAGCCGTTCGAACCGAATGATCTCAAGCTCGGCGACGCGCGCCGCATGCTGGTGATCACCGGCCCGAACATGGGCGGCAAATCGACGTACATGCGGCAGAACGCGTTGATCGTGCTGCTCGCGCATATCGGCAGCTATGTACCGGCCAGTGGTGCGGTGATCGGCCCGATCGACCGCATCTTCACCCGCATCGGCGCCGGCGACGACCTGTCGCGTGGCCAGTCCACCTTCATGGTGGAAATGAGCGAGACGGCGAACATCCTGCACAACGCCACCGAGCACAGCCTGGTGCTAATGGACGAGGTGGGCCGCGGTACCAGCACCTACGATGGACTTTCACTCGCACGCGCTGCCGCCGTGCATCTGGCACGCAACAGCCGCGCCTACACATTGTTCGCCACGCATTACTTCGAGCTGACCGAACTGGCCGGCGAGTTCGCTGCGATCGCGAACGTGCATCTCGACGCGGTGGAATACGGCGAGCAACTGGTGTTCATGCATGCAGTGAAGGACGGCCCGGCAAACCGCAGCTTCGGCCTGCAGGTCGCCGCGCTCGCGGGCCTGCCAAAGTCGGTGATCGCCGACGCGCGACGTACCCTGGCCGAGCTTGAACGTGGCATGCACAACCACGCGTCAACCAACAAACCCGCTGCCGAAGCTTCACCGCAACTCGGCCTGTTCGCTCCCGCACAGCCATCAGCAGTCGAGCGCGCACTGGAAGAAATCGATCCGGATGCGTTGACGCCGCGCGAAGCGCTGGACGCACTGTACCGGCTGAAATCGCTGCCCTGAATTCACCCAAGTTCCTGGCGCAGGGATTGCGCATGTCGCGACGCTCTGCTGCTGGATGGACGAAGGCTACAGGAGCGCGGCAGGCGATCCACCGCTGGATGCAGCTTTTCGGTGCGCCTGCATAAAGGTCAGTACGTCATCCAGCGTATGCGCATGCCCGCGTAGCGGCCGGGACATCGAAAACAGCAAGTCCGAGTGGCCCACACCTGGGTAAAGCTTCAAGGTCACGTCCTCGTGCTGCGCCTGCATCGCGCGCGCCAGCGATTTGCTGTTCGACGGATCGACTTCGTGATCGGCGGTTCCGTGCAATAGCAGCATGGGCGGTTCGGCGCCGTGCACGAACGAAACGGGTTGTGCGCGACGCTGCTCGGTCGCTGTCTTGCCGAACATGCCGATCATGTCCTTTTCCTTCGCCGCGATCGGCACGAAGTCGTAGACGCCGGCCAGGCCTATGAATCCGGCCAGATCGCGAGGCTGCATGCCCTGCGCCTCCAGCCACGCAGGATCGGTCGCCAGCAGGGCGGCGATCTGGCCGCCTGCCGAGTGACCCATCACGAAGATGTCCTGTGGATCGCCACCGAGCTGCCCGGCGTGATCGCGCGTCCATGCCACCGCGCGCGCGGCGTCCTGCATGAAGCCATCCATCTTCACGCTGGGGTATTTGCGGTAGTCGGGAATCACCACGATCACACCGTGCGCGGCCAGCGCGGCACCGGTGAAGCGATACCACTGGCGCTTGCCGCGCATCCAGTCACCGCCATAGAAAAAGACCACGATGGGCGCATCCTTCGCATGGGCGGGGCGATAGACGTCCAGCGCCAGATGATGCTGCGCGTCGAACACGATATGACGTTCGGCGTCGATGCCCTTGTGCTCGTCGGTCGTATTGAGTCCGGCAAACAGGAAGGCGTGGCAACCGCTCAAGAGCAGTGCTGCGCCGAGTACCAGCGGCAGCAGGAGACCGTTTGTCCGGTGTGTGCTCAAACGAAATCCCAGGTTATCGGAAATCCCAACGACTGCTGGTTTGACAGCCAAACAATGAGCCTCCCCGTGCGGGCACGAGGAGGCTCAGAACCAGCGGATAAACCTACGCGTTTTCCAGGTCAGCAGGTTAACCCGCCTTGCGCTGCCGATGGATACGGCGGCTGTCGTGGTTCTCGGACTTGTTGAGGTTTTTCTGCTCCTGCTTGGTCAGGTGGCCGTTGTGCTTGGCCTCATCGGCACTTTCACGCTGTGCGATGTTGGAGTCCTGCTTTTCGTCGCGCGCTTCCTGCTTCGCGTTGATCTGGCCATCTTTCACGCCGTTCTGGATGCGGTTCTGCTGGTTGTCGAGGCGCTGGTTGACCTCATTCACCCGCGGATGCCCTGGAACCGTGGCGTCCGGTGTCGCCTGCGCCATGGCCGCACCGGAAGCAAACGCGGCGGACACCAGCAGACCCATCAAGCTGAAGCGCAAAGTCGTCTTTGTATTCATGAGTAACACCCTCGTTCATGTTAATTGGCAGGATTGGACATGTATCGAAGAGAATTGCATCGGCGCCCCAATGGAAATACGGCATCCGTGTACCTTGCCTCAAGCTCAGACTGAATCATCCGCGGTCGAATACCGAGAACCCCTTCCCCCGCGTAGATCCAGACAGTCGAGTCATCTGGCTGGCACAACAAGGGGAACGGCGTGACCTTGAATCGCGTTGACCGCCACCTCGACTGCCCCGGTGCCTGTTCAGCCACCGTTGATGCAGGCGGCAGGCCAGCGATAGTCACTGCTATCGGAAGCATCCACACGGCTGCATGCGACCCGACGAGCCGTTCCGGCTGATGAGTGATAGTCAGAAACAGCCACCGCTCGGCAATATCGCCGCCGCGATGCAGGGCGTACCGGAAGACGGAAGAAATCGTGCGTCGTCGGCTTGGTCACTTCGCCAAGGCCGACCCGACCTACGCGGCGGGTGTGGCCAAGGCACTGGGCATCGGCCCTGATCCACGCGACTGGATGGAAACACGTCGACGATCCGGGTATGGATCGTCGGCTAAACACGCATCGCTCAGATTGCCAGACTTTGCAGACTGCCTGGCTTGACGTCATGCATCATGGCGAGCGCAAGCATCTGCTCGAACGCGATATCGCGGGCTGCCAGACGACCCGAACGAATCAGCTGATCGATGCAAATGGCCACCTCGTTCCGCCCGAACGGCTTCTTGATGAAGTCGTCGGCGCCGAAGCGCTGCACGTAGAACTGCTCAGTCGCCTGCGGGTTGCCGCTGATCATCACGATTGGAATATGCCGGGTCTGCGGATCCTGACGCAGAGAGCGCAGCACGGAGAAACCGTTGATGCCGGGCAATACGATGTCGAGGAAGATCAACGCCGGCAGCTCGTTGCGTGCCAGTTCGATCGCGCTCTCGCCATCCGGTGCCTTGGTCACGCTGTAGCCGTCCTGGCCCAGCATCTTGCCCAGCACGGCGCAGATGGTGGGTGAATCGTCGACGACCAGTACTCGGGAGCCCGATGCCATCTGCAACCGCAAATTCACTCGCTGCTCGTCGCTCTTGCCGCCGAGCAGGCGCTTGAAGAAGCCGATGCCGTTTCTCAGTGCGAGTCCGTCCATGTCAGCCCCCATGTCGTTGAAGGTCGCGCAACCGGCGCGACCAGTGGATTTGCGCCAATGCTCCCGCAGATCCGACCGGTATTCTGGGATGCACTGCTCAGCGTGAGTCTTTCATCCGACGCAATTGACGGCGCGCATGCTTGTCCGGGCGCTTGATCGGGCCGCTCATGCCGATCAGCTGACGTTGCTCACGTGCGGCTTCGCGAGCCATGCGGCTCACTTCGGTCTCGCAATACAGTCCTTGCGCGGCGCTAGCCGGGCCGCGCCGGTCCGACAACAGCAGCACTTCGACTTCCAGCCGTTCCTCGCCGCGACTGATCCTCAGGCGATCACCGGCATGCAGCATCTTCGCCGGCTTGCAGCCGGCATCGTTGACGTCGATCTTGCCACCGTCGATTGCCTGCTTGGCGAGGCTGCGCGTCTTGAAGAAGCGTGCAGCCCACAACCAGACATCGACACGCAGCTCCGAAACCGGATCAGCCTTCAACTTGCCCGGATCCGGATGGCTGGCCAGATCAGGAATTTCCGGGCGGCGGCATGATCAGGTCATGCGGATCCGGCATGGCGATGTCCGGGATTGCCGCATGCTCGGCCTCGGTGTGTTCCGGCTCACTCGGCAGCGCCACTTCCAACGCACGCTCCTGCACCACCAGGCGACCGGTTTTCGTCAGGTGCTGGATGCGCGCAAACACCTCGCCACGACCGAACGGCTTCTTCATGAAGTCGTCGGCACCGAAGCGCTGTACATAGAACTGCTCGGTCGCCTGCAGGTTGCCACTGATCATCACGATCGGAATGTGCCGGGTCAGCGGATCGCGTCGCAACGTGCGCAATACCGCAAAACCGTTCATGCCAGGCAGGACGATGTCCAGAAAGATCAGGTCGGGGCATTCCTTGCGCGCCAGTTCGATCGCGGTTTCGCCATCAGGTGCCTTGGACACCACGTGGCCGTCCTGGGTCAGCATCTTGCCGAGCACCGCGCGGATCGTGGCCGAATCATCCACTACCAGCACCCAGGCCCCCTTGGGCACACCCGGACGGGGCGCCGCGCGGCGGTCAGCGGGCCCGGTATTTCCGAAGAGCCGCCGGATCAGTTCAAAACCTGCCATGACAGGATCCCCTTACCCGTTCATGAGATGGCGATTAGTCTCGGCGTACTGGCGATCCGGCGCAAGCTGGCATTGTTCCTATTGCCCAAGCCATAGATTGCCCAGCGGTATCGTCAGCAGCGACAGCACGATCCCGGCGCCCAGCACGGTATTGGCCAGTGCCGGCTCGAGGTTGTACTCGTCCGCCAGGATCGCCGCAGAGACCATCGGCGCCATCGCCGCCTGCAACACGCCGACGGTAAGCACCAGGCCGCCCACGCCAGTCGCCACGCCCATCGCCCAGCACAGCAACGGCGCCAGGAGCAGCTTCCAGCCGAGTCCCCAGCTGAGCGCGCCCAGCTGGCGCCCGCCGGGATGGAACTTGAACTGCAAGCCGACCGAGAACAGCGCCAGCGGCGTCAGCGTGGCGCCGATCGGCGCAAACACCCCGTGCAACAGTTCCGGCCAGCCACCGCAGGCACCCGCCACGATGCCGACGATCAGCGCGACGAAGGCGGGGAAGGTCGCGATGCGCCGCAGGATCAGCAACGGCTCCGGCCTGCGTCCCGCATAGATCGAGGCCACCACGATACCGGCCGAGGCGAGCAGCGGAAACGCGCCGAGCTGGTCGGCCACTACTGCCAGCGCAAGTCCTTGCTGGCCGTGCAGCGCCTGCATCAGCGGATAACCCATGAACGAGGTATTGCCCAGACCACAGACCAGGATCAGCGCGCCGGTGCGTTGCCTCGACCAGCCAAGCCGGGGTCCGAGCAGGCCGAACAGCATCCATGCACCGCCGAACGTGAGCACCATTGCCGCCACCGGAAACCAAAGCTGCGGATCGAACTTCACCTTTGGGATCAGATCCAGCACCAGCGCTGGGAGCGCCACGTTGATCACCCACCAGTTGATCCCCGCCACGATGCCCGATGGCGGCTTCGCAAAGCGCGCCACCAGCACGCCCAGGATCAGGCAGACGAACAGCAGCAGCATTGCACTCATCGAACACAGCACACCGTTGGAAAGGCACCCCATTAGACGCGATGCCACACTTGTCCGGAAGCGTGCCCTGCATCCTTTCGGGGATAATCGCTATCCGCCCCTCGCCGCCAGCCGATGAACGATCCCATCCACCTCGCGCACGGACTGGCCGGTGACAACACACCACCGGACTGGCCCACGCTGACCACCCCCGAGGTCGACACGCTGTTGCGCGGCTATCCGCAGTTCGGCGCACCCACGCGCATCGACTGGCACAGCCCGCGTCCGCTGTCGGCCGCCTGTCTGGTTGAGACGACCCGTGGCGTCGTCTTCATCAAGCGCCATCACCACAGCGTGCGTTCGGTCGCCACACTCCGCGAGGAGCACAACTTCATCGCCCACCTGCGTGCAAACGGCATGCCGATACCGATGGTGCTGCGTGATGTGCAAGGGCAAACCGCGGTGGCGATCGGCGACTGGATCTACGAGGTACATGAACATGCCGCTGGCATCGATCTGTATCGCGAGGCGTTCTCATGGTCGCCGCTGCCGAACCGTGAACACGCGCTCAGCGCTGGCCGCATGCTGGCTGCGTTGCATGACGCAGCAGCGAACTACCAGGCCACCCAGCGCGACACCCACCTGCTGGTCGCACGCAGCGAACTGATCACCTCATCCGACCCGGTCGCCACGCTGCAGGCGCAACTGCCGCAACGACCTGGCCTGGCCGATTATCTTGGTGATCGCGACTGGAGAACGGATCTAAGCCAACTGCTCGTGCCCTGGCATGCCGCTGCACGACAGCGGCTGGCGCAACAGCCTCGACTATGGACGCACGGCGACTGGCATGTCTCCAACCTGTGCTGGAGTGACGACCGCGCAGACGCACGTATTTCCGCCGTGCTCGACTTCGGTCTCGCCGCCGCCAACTACGCGCTGTTCGATCTGGCCACCGCGATCGAGCGGAACGCGATCGCATGGCTGGCGCTGGATACCGGCGATGCGGCCGTGCACCTCGACATCGCCCGCGCGCTGATCGAAGGCTATCGGCAACAGCGGCGGCTGGATGCCGCAGACATTCATCTATTGGCTGGCCTGCTGCCGCTGGTGCACGTGGATTTCGCGCTGTCCGAGGTCGAGTATTTCCACACCATTACCCACTCACGCGCTAACGCCGATGTGGCCTACGACACCTTCCTGATCGGCCATGCAGCATGGTTTGGCACGCCGCCGGGACAGGCCCTGCTGCAAGCCATCCGCGACAGTGCCTGACCCAGCCAACAACCATTCGTGGTTCAATAACACGTTCTTGAAGCGGGGGTGCCCGGTGTCTGCCGGGCTGAGAGAGTCCCTTGGAACCTGATCCGGTTAGTACCGGCGTAGGGAGCTTGCTGATCCAGCACGTCCGTCCGGACGTGCGGATCGCCGTCGCTTCGTCCGCATTACAGAAGACGATTGACGATGGCTTCACTCCGTATTTTCCACGCCCGCACTTCCCTGTTTCTTGCCTGCCTGTCACTCATGGCGATTGCCCATGCGCAGGACAATGCCACCACCATGAACACTGCCCAGACACAAGCCACGCCGCTGGCGCCGGTCCATGTGCAAGCAAGCAGCACGCAGGGCTATCACGCCAACAACGCAGAACTTGGCGGCCTCGGCAACGCGCCGCTGCACGACACACCAGCCGCAGTCACCGTGATCACCCGCGACCAGCTCGACGATCGCCAGCCGCGCACGCTGAGCGAACTGGCCCATGCCGATGCCGCCCTTGGCGACAACTACGCGCCGGTCGGCTACTACCAGGACATCGCGATCCGCGGCTTCGCGCTGGATCTGGCCAGCGGCTTCCGCTTCAACGACCTCAGCATGGCCGGCGAACAGTACATGACGTTGGAAGACAAGCAGCAGGTGGAAATCCTCAAAGGTCTGGCTGGTCTTGAAGCAGGCGTCGTCGAGCCCGGTGGTCTGGTGAATTACGTCAGCAAGCGCCCGGCCGATGTGCACACCGTCACCGTCGGCACCGATTCGGAAGGTTCGCGTTATGAGGCGCTCGATGTTGGCACGTGGCTGACACCGGATTTCGGCGTGCGTGTGAACGCCGCCCACGAGGACATGAACTCCTACGTGCAGCATGCCGATGGCCGCCGCAGCTTCCTCTCGCTGGCCGCCGACTGGAAGATCAGCTCGAACGCCACGCTGCAGCTGGACACCGATTACCAGACCAGCGGGCAACGCTCGGTCTCCGGCTACCAGCTGCTCGGCGGCACGTTGATTCCACCCGACCCCAGCCGCAGCCGCATGCTCGGCTTCGAGCCGTGGCAGCAGCCGGTCGGCATCCACGCCAGCAACAGCACGCTGCGCTTCAACTACCAGTTCGATGACAACTGGCAGGCGCAGGTATCGGCCGGCCACAGTCATGTGGTGATCGACGACAACGTCGCCTTCGCCTACGGCTGCGCATACTCGCCGGACTGCGCCAGCGGTGCCACCCCAAGCTGGTTCTTCGCCCCGAACGGCGACTACGACGTCTACGACTATCGCAGCCCCAACGACAACCGCGAGAACGACGAGCTGCATGCGGTACTCAAGGGCACTTTCGACACCGGCGCATTCACGCATGAGCTCAGCGTCGGCGCCAGCACATTCCGCCGCACGCTCAACCAGCGTCCCTACGTCTACGACTACGTCGGCACCGCCAACATCGACGAGGTCAACCCGCCTTACTTCGCACCATCACCGAACCAGCCCGGTCCATCGGCACGCCGGCTGGACAGCTGGCAGCGCTCGCTGTTCGCGCTCGATCGTCTGCACCTCGGCTCGCAGTGGCAGGTACTCGCCGGGGGTCGTTATGTGGCATTGAATGAGAGCGCCTTCGACGACAGTGGCGCACTGCAACGCCACACCGTGGAGAACAAGCTGCTGCCGCAGGCGGCGGTGCTGTGGCAGCCGACCGCCGCGCTGACGGCCTATGTCAGCTACAGCGAAAGCCTGTCACTGGGTGGCCAGGCGCCGTGGTGGGCATCCAACGGCAACGACGTGCTGGCGCCGCTGCTGGCGCGCCAGGCTGAAGCCGGCGTCAAGTACGAATGGAGCGATACACTAAGCCTGCAGGCCGCGCTCTACCGCATCCGTCAGCCGTACCAGTTCGCGCAACCGGACAACACCCCGGAGGGCTTCACCTTCGTGCAGCAGGGCAACGAGGTGCATACCGGGCTGGAACTCAACGCCGCCGGCCAGCTAAGCGAAAACCTGCGCCTCACCGCCAGCGCCAACCTGATCCAGGCCCGCGCCGAGGACACCGGCACACCCAGCTACGAAGGCCACCAGATCGTCAACGTGCCACGCCTGCGCACGTCGGCGTACCTGGACTACCGCCTGCCGTTCGCACCGGACCTCAGCCTGCTCGGTGGCTGGCGTTACAGCAGCTCCAATCCCGCCACGCCGAACGGCCTGGTCAGCGTGCCGGCCTATAACGTGTTCGATACCGGCCTGCGTTACGTCACTTCGTGGAACGGCCACGCGATGACCTGGCGATTCAACATCGACAACGTGTTCAACCATTTCTACTGGCGCGACACCGGCACCTCCGAAGGCGACAGCTATCTGTTCCCGGGTGCGCCACGACTGGCACGGCTCTCCGTGAGCTTCGACCTCTGATGTCCTGGATCGAACTCATCGGCGCCCTGATCAGCGCCTGGGCCGTCTGGCTCACCGCCAAGCGCAAGCCGTGGTGCTGGCCGATCGGCCTGCTGTCGGTGGTGATCTACACCTGGATCTTCGCCGACGCGAAGCTCTATTCCGACGCGCTGCTGCAGGTCGCGTTCGGCGTGTTGATCGTCTATGGCTGGGTCCGCTGGCTGCAGAATCTGGACGACGACGGCCTGGTCCAGGTCGCGCCGCTGCCGACCGCACAGGCCAGCGCGCATCTGTTGATAGGTGCCGCTGGCGCGCTCGCGCTCGGCTTCGCCATGCACCGCTGGACCGATGCCGCCCTGCCCTGGCTGGACGCGGCGCTGACCGCCTACAGCCTGGTCGCACAATGGTGGCAGGCGCGCCGGCATATCGCTGCGTGGTGGTTATGGATCGTGGTCGACGTGATCTATGTGGGCGAGTACGTCTACAAGTCGCTGCTGATCACCTCGGTGCTGTATGCCGGCTTCATCGTGCTGGCAGTGATCGGCTTGCGCAGCTGGAAGCAGGCTGTTGCCAGGCCTATCCCGATCAGTGAACTCAGCCCTCCTGCGAAGCTCTGACCCGCGCTTGCGCAGGATCAGAGCTTCATCGCAAGAGGTCGCTTGAGCACTACCCTGCGCTTCAATCCAGCTCGTGCAGCCGCTCCTGCAGTTTCTTTTTCCAGTCGGGATCCTTCTCGGCGGGAATAAGCGCTTTCAAGGCGGTTATCTGCGCGATGTCGAGTGCGTTCTTCGCTGAAGCCTTGATATCCGGCACGACGCCCACCCCTTCCCAATCCGTATGCGTGATCGGGTTGATCGGTCGACCGGAGGGAACAAACATCATGAAGTGCGCATCCAGGCGATGCGGGCTGCCCGCATGCGCACCGCCGCCGGTCGTCTCGCCGATCAAGGTCGCACGTTTGTTGTTCTTCAACGCATAGGCGAAATCTTCGCAACCGGAAAACGTATCGCTGCTGGTCAGCAGATAGAGCTTGCGCGCCTCGCCATACTTCGTGCCCGCCACGCTGGCCTGGGTCCAGCGTTGTTCGGTGCGGTTCTCGTCGCGCCAGTAGACGTCGTTGAGGTGGGTGGGCTTGTCGTACAGGTAGCTGGCAAACAGCATCACGGATTCCGGATCTCCGCCGCTGCAGTGACGCAGATCGATGACCAGGGCCTTGGTATCGCCGAGCAAGGTCATGGCTGCGGCGATCCGCGTAGCCACCCCCTGCGGCCGACCGAACTGATGCAGGTCGATATAGCCGATATCACCCTTGAGACGATCGACGCCGTTGAAGCCGAAATTGAAATGGCTCTCGTCGGCCAGTTCCGCAGCCTTGTCGACGGGCGAATCGTCCTGATCCGACTTCGGCGATATCGCGTCTTCGAAGTAGCGCACCACCAGGTGCTGGTCGTGGCTGTCGCGCTGCAGCGCGTCGGTGAGCGTGTCGGCGAATTTCTCGGCGCTGGTCACCGAGTCGAAATCACCGTGCAGCTGTTGTGCGCGCAGGTCCTTCCCCATCACCGCGGCCTTGTCGGGAAAGACGTAGGCGCGATCGAGATTGGCAATGATGCCGTCGATCACTTCGCCGCGGGTGGACTTGTCCACGGTCATGTCTTTCTGCGGCGGCCCCGACTGGGCATGGCCGGGCATGCCGAACAGCGCGAACCCTGCCGCACCCAGCACACCGGCACCGGCCAGAATGGCGACGCGTGCCGTCCTGGTCTTTCGCTTTGTATCCATCTGCGCACTCCTCGTTGGGATCTTCATCAGTAACCGATGAGTCCAGCGTCACAAAGGAATGTGGAGACATTGTGGGGATGCAGCGATGCCTTATAGCTCGAACCGGTAGCCGAGTCCGTAGACGGAATGGATGACCTCGACATCGGGCATCGCCGCGGCGAGTTTCCGGCGCAGATTCTTGATGTGGCTGTCGATCGCGCGGTCGGCAACATCCAGATTGTCACGACTGGCCAGGTCCAGCAGTTGCGCCCGCGAATAGATGGTGCCCGGACGCTTCACCATCGCGGCAAGCAGGCTGTATTCCGTCGGCGTGAGGTCCAGCAACTGCGAGTGGATGCGAACGCTGCGTGCGGCATCGTCGATCTCGACCAGCCGCGCATCGTCGTCCGGTTTGCGCGAGCGGCGCAGAATGGCCTTGATGCGTGCGACCAGTTCGCGCGGACTGAAAGGCTTGCACAAATAATCATCAGCGCCGACTTCCAGGCCCAGCAGCCGGTCGATCTCCTCCACCTTGGCAGTGACCATGATGATCGGCACCTCGGAAAATTCGCGCACCGCCTTGCATAACGCCACACCATCCAGGCCGGGTAGCATGATGTCCAGCACGATCAGATCCGGTGGTTTGCGTTGAATGCCGGCTAGCGCTTCGCGGCCATCTGCAACGACCTCGGCCTGGTAGCCTGCTGCTGTGACGTAATCGGCAACGATGGCTGACAGATCGCTTTCATCTTCCACGATGAGTATTGTTGCAACCATCTCAACCTTCCAGCTTCAGGATGATGGTGGCCCGCAGGCCATCTAGCGGCGATGGGCCGAACTCCAGACGGCCTGCATGCGCTTCGAGAATCTGCCGGCTGAGCGCAAGCCCCAGCCCGGCACCGCCGAGCTGCCGGTTGCGTGACGCTTCAACGCGAAAGAACCGCTCGCCCAGGTGATCGAGCGACGGCGCGGGTACGCCCGGCGCGGAATCCTCGATCACAATGTGCAGCTCATCGCCGATGACTACGCCGGCGACCCCGATGCGGCCGCCCGTAGCGGTGTAGCGCACGCTGTTTTCCAGCAGATTGGTCACGACCTGGCCAATCCGGTCGACATCGCAGTGCACGATCGACCGGGTGGGTGGCGCGCCAATCGTTGTGGTCAGCCCGGCGAGGCGAAATTTTTCTGAAAAACCGTCCCATACGTTCTGCACTGGTTGCCATGCGTCGCTGGCGACCATGTGGTATGGCAACTGCCCGACGTCTGCGCGCGCGAGTTCATGCAGCTCATCGACCAGTTTCGTCAACGACAACACTTGCCGCAGCATCAGCGCGATATTTTCGGGTGTGGCGGTACGGATGCCGTCCTGCAAGGCCTCGATCTGCCCGCGCAACACGGTCAGTGGTGTGCGCAATTCATGCGATGTATCGGCAACCCATTGCTGGCGCGAACGTTCCGTGTCTTCGAGTTTCGCGGCGAGCTGATTGAAGGTATCGGCCAGTTCGCCCAGTTCGTCGCTACGGCTGATGTTCAGGCGGGTATCGAACTGCGACTTGCCAAGGCGTCGCGCACCCTCGACTAGGTGCCTGACCGGCTTGCGAAAGTGCCCAGCCAGCAAGGCTGCCGCCAGCGCGCTCAATAAAACGCCGATGAGCGCGATGACGAAGAGGTTTCCTTGCTGCTCGACCAGAAAAGCAACCGCTAGCTCATCGTCGGGATTTTGTGATTTGGCAAGAACGAGGTATCCGACCGTCCTGCCGTCGACCACGAGAGGCCGCTGAATTGTATCGATGGAAGCCGCCGCGATCAGAGCCGGACTGGCAACGGCACCCGCCAGGTAGCGCCGGTCCGGATCCAGCAAACCGATCCGGTAAGCCAGACTTGGCGAAGATGACAAGGCGCCAGGCATCCCCGGCTGATCCTGCTGTGAACGCAGCAACGCTTCCCGCAACCACGCCTTGCGCGCTGTGGTATCGACGGGCAGGAACGACCAATCGCGATGCTGCCTATATTGCGCCGATAGCGTGCTGACCAAACCGCCCACATGCTCCAGTTCGGTATTGGGTGCGCTCTGCGAAAAATTGTCGGACAACTTCCAGCGAACCAGTTCCACGCCAACCGCGGCCACCGCCAGGAAGGACAGCAGTACGGCAAAGAACAAGCGGTGGCCAATGGAAACCTTCAAGCGTGTCGGCCTGCGAACCACAATCGCCGCAAGCTAGTGGAGATCGCCGGCGCTGGCAAGAAAGGGCAGAATGCGGCTAGAAGGCTTATCCCATCCCGGGTCCGTCCGACTTTGACGAGAGTAGCAAGCTACCTGCGGACGGCAAGCCGTGGCAGGCTGAACCATCCAGAAACTCAACCCGGCCGCCTGATTCCCTCAACATTTTCCTCACGCAGCATCGCTTTAATCGGCGCAGAATGGCCATCACCATGAAGACTCAGCTCACCCGAAAGCGTCTCGTGTGCATTGCCATCCTGCTGCTGGCCGCGGCACCCGTGGTCGGTGCGCAAAGCATCTACAAATGCACCAAGGCCGGTGGGCAGATCGAATACACCGATCATGTCTGCCGCAGCGGCAAAAGCGAGTTGATCCATCAGGCCAGCGACAGCGAAATCATCCACCAGTATATCGACCTGGGCCAGGATGGCCTCGCCAAGAACTATGCGGATTCGCATCACTTGGACGTGCTTTACACGGATCTTCTCGAAGCCCACCAGGAAAAGATGCAGGCCGAAGCTATGCTGCAAGCCAACGAAGCGAAGCAGCTCGACATCGAAGCACGGCAACAGGCGCTCATCGACCAGGCTGCCTACAATGGCCGCCTGCAGGGCGAGAACGATGCGCTGCTGCAGCAGAACGAGCAGTACGCCGATCAGCAGGACGAGCCTGTCTACGGCTATGCACCTGTCTACTGGGGCGGCCTACCGTCGTACTGGAATCGCAGTCGCGGCCATGATCATGACCATGGTCACCCCCCGCCGCCGCATGGGACGCCGTCGAGACCTGCCCCACACGCATCGCCTGCCACTGTCCACGGAAAGTATTGAAGGCAGGTTTGGCACCGTCTTTAAGCCAGTTCAACACTCAACTGAACCACGGGCACGAATGGCCAGGTCGAGTCGTTGCGCGAAAATGGCCTGACCCAGCCTTTCCCAACAGCCATCCATGACGGCCCACCCGAAGTTCGGTGGGCCGCCATGCCGACGGATTTACTGCGCTTGCTTGCCGCCGTGGGCGGGAATGAATTGCGTATCCACTGCCTCGGCCAGCTGGTCCGGCGGCAGCAGGCCCTGGGCGATCAGGAAATCATTGAACTGCTTCAGGTTGAAGTTGCTACCCAGTTCGATCTGCGTGTGCGCGCGCAGTTCCAGCAAGCGCGAGTAGCCGTAGAAGTAGGCCGTCGCCTGACCCGGCGAGCGGAACGTGAAACGGTCGAGTTCCTCACGGGCAAACGCTTCGGACAAGCCCACATCGTTGACCAGGATGTCGTGCGCACGGTCATGCGTGATCAGCCCGAGATTCAGCATCGGGTCGAGGAACGCGCGCGCCGCGCGCAGCAGGCGCAGCTGCAGGGCAATCATCTGACCGCCCTTCGGCTCGTACGGCATCATCATGTATTCGGAATACAGCGCCCAGCCTTCCACGTTGACGCTGTTGAAGGCAAACAGCGAGCGTGCCAGCGACACGCCGTGCTCAACCATCGCCGAGAACTGCAGCTCGTGGCCCGGCCGACCCTCGTGCGCGGTGAGCGTCCACGCGCAGGCCTTGCAGGTGAAATCGTCATAGGCCTGGTTGTCGCCCTTCCCGTTCGGCGGATTGCCCAGCGGCAGCACGAAGCTGCCGCGCTCGCCATGGTTGTTGATCAGCGGTGGCGGGTCCATGTGCGGTGCGGGTTCTTGTGCACTCTCGGCTTCCGAGGCGAGGCGCATGATCATCTGCCGATTGGGCAGCGAGACAATACCCTGCTGGCGGATGATGTCCTCGATCTTGCCGATGACCTGGTGGTAATACGGCTCGATCGAATCGCGGTCGAGCTGCTGCTTCTTCAAACCCTTGATCACGCCGCGATAGTCGGTGGCATCGATGCCCTCGGCCTTCGCCACATCCGGCGCCATCATCTGCATCTGCGCCTGGGTTTCCATGAACTCCAGCTCGGCCTTCCTGATCAGCTCCTGCGGGCTGATGTCGAGGCCAACCTGCTTGAGATTGTTGGCGTATACCGCCGGCGGCAGGCGGAAGTCGGTACGCGCATGAGGCAACACGGTGGTCTTGACCCATGCGTCGTAGTCGTCCAGCTGCTTCTGCATGGCATCCAGTGCAGGGCCGGCGCCGTCGATCTTGTACTTGGCATACAGCTTGCGGATGCCATCGACATAGCGCGCGGTATTGGCCAGGTTCTGCTCGACCTCAGCCTTGTACGGGCCGATCAGCTTCGGGTTGTCCAGCTTCGCCTGGAACAGCGCCTCGGCCTCCTTGGTCACCGGCGTACAGCCGGCGGTCATGCCGACGTAGCACTGCAGGCGCTTGAGCGCGGATGGCCGACGCGCGGCAGCGACCTGGTCCTGCAGCAGGCTGAACTCGCCCTGGAACACCGTCTGGCCGATATCGGTGTACGGCAGCAGGTATTGCTCGTTGATCTGGCTGCCATCGATATTGCGATCGGCCGCCTTGATCATGATCTGCAGATCCTGGCGCACGTCCGCATCGGTTTCCGCAGCCAGCTTTTTCTTCAAGGTATCGCGCGCTGCCGTCATCGCGGCACGCGAGCGCTGCTCTACGTCCGGCTTCAGGTCAACGACCTTGTCGTCATAGCCCGGGAAGCCGAACTGCGAGGCGAACTCGGGATTGAAATCGGCCAATACCTTCAGCAGTGGCTGGGCGTCGGCGTTGCTCTTGGCCACCCACGCCGGCGCGGCCACGGGAGCGGAAGCGGTGGTGGTCGGACTGGCGGGCGCAGCCTGTGCGGCGACAGCGCCGCCGAGTGCCAACGCAATACCTGCGATCAGTGGTTTGAACATGGATGCACCTCCCCGGAAGATACCCGAGCGTAGACCGTGCGGCGTGGCGCCGGATATGCCGAAGGTCATGCAGGGTGCCTCCGCCTGTCGCTTCATGAGGATTGCTTCAGGAGGGTTTCTTCGTGGCAGCGGCATCCAGTTGCCCGATCGTTGCCGATGATGGCGGCTCGCTTGCCTGCAGCTGCGTGGCCACGGCGGCGGCTTCGCGCAGCACCCGCAGCATGTTCCCGCCGGCCAGCTTGCCGAGTTCCTCGTCGGTCCAGCCGCGTCGTGCCAGCTCCACGAGCAGAGCCGGGTACTTGTCGACGCCTTCCAGGCCCTGCGGCGTGTCGGGAATGCCGTCGAAATCGGAACCGATCCCGACGCAGTCGATCCCGGCCACCTGGCGTAGGTGTTCGATGTGATCGGCAACCATCGCCAGCGTGACGACGGGTTTGGGATGCTGGCGGTCCCATTCGGCCAGCGCCGCCTGCGCCCGCTCGGGCTGACCGATGTAGAGGCCGGCGTAAGGTGGCGCGTTGTAGCGCGTCTGCTCGGCAGCACGATCAGCTTCCCAGCGCGCGCGTGCGGCCGAAACATAGGATGGCGCAAAGGTCGCCATGACGATGCCGTGGTTGCGCGCCACCATCTTCAGCACATCGTCCGGCACGTCGCGTGGATGATCGTCCAGCGCGCGCGCACCGGAGTGCGAAAACATCACTGGCGCGACCGAGGCATTCAGGGCGGCGCGCATCGTATCCGGGGATACATGGCTGAGATCGACCAGCATGCCGAGACGGTTCATCTCGTGCACCACCGCGCGTCCGAACGGCGTCAGCCCATGATGTTTCGGTGCATCCGTCGCGGAATCGGCCCAATCGTTGTCCAGCGTGTGGGTCAGCGTCATGTAGCGTGCACCGAGGGCGTACATCTGGCGCAGCACCGGCAACGAGTCGTCAATCTGGTGACCGCCTTCGATGCCGATCAGCGACGCCACGCGGCCGGCCTTGAATGCCTGCATGATATCGTCCGCCGAATAGGCCATCTGCAGTTCCTTCGGATAGCGCGCTACCATGGTATGCACGATATCGATCTGCTCAATCGTCATCTTCACCGCCGCCGGGCCGGTGACCGTAGGCGGAATCCACACCGACCAGAACTGCGCACCGAGATGGCCTTGGTGCAGGCGCGGAATGTCCGTCATCAGCGGCGCCGGCATTTCACCGTCTTCCGGTTTCAACGGAAGGTTTGCGGTAGTGACGCCGAGGTCCACGCCGGCCGCATTGCCGAAACGTTCGCGGATTTCCCACGCCAGATCGTTGTGGCCATCGATCAACGGCGTCTTCGCGAGCACACGATCGACGCGCGCAGCCAGAGCGACATCGTCTGCTCGGGTCGCCATTGCCGGCGACGCGCACAGGGTTGCCAGGATCGTGGCCATGCCGACCATGGCCTGGGTCGAGCGTTTGCTGATCGTCATGTCCTTTCTCCCCTGTTGGTTCCGGCTGCGCCAAGGAGCTGCTCCATTGCACGCAGATCAAATATCTTCGCCGAATGGTCGACGTTCATCCTGCGGCTGGTTCGCGGAGGGCTGCATCGACCAGCCGGTCGAACGCCTCGCCACTACGCATCGGGTCCGCCACTGGCAATCCCAGCCGTTGGCTCACACGCGAAAATAGCTCCTGGATCGCGTCGGCGTCGAGGCGCCCCGTGTTCAGGCTGATGCCCACGCAGCGGATCGCCGGATTGGTGCGACGGCCCAGCCGGATCGTCATGTCGATCACCTCTTCGATGGTCGGCAACGCAAATTCCGGATGGCCGAGCACATGCATGCGGCCCGGCTCGTGGCAGACCACGAAGGCGTCCGGCTGGCTGCCGTGCAGCAGGCCGAGCGACACCCCGGCATAGGCGGGATGGAACAACGCGCCCTGCCCTTCGATCACGTCCCAGTGTTGCGGTGATGCGTCGGGACTCAACATCTCGGCTGCACCAGCTTCGAAGTCGGCGATCACCGCATCCATCGGGATGCCGCCGCCGGCGATAAGGATGCCGGTCTGGCCAGCCGCCCGAAAATCCGCTTCGACTCCGCGCGCGACAAAGGCGCGCGCCAGCGCCAGTGCGGTGTACTTCTTGCCCAGCGCGCAATCGGTACCGACCGTGAGCAAGCGCTTGTCGGTGCGCTTGCGCCCTGAACCGATCGGTATGTTGCGCGGTGGTGTACGGATGTCGATCAGGCGCCGCCCCAGCCGCGTCGCCGCCGCAGCAAGCTGCGGGATGTCCGCCAGGCGCGTGTGCAGCCGCTGACCAAGTCGAGGCCGGCTTCAAGCGCTTCGACCAGGGCGGCGATCCACGCTTCGGGAATGAAGCCACCCGCATTGGCCACACCGATCACCAACCCGCGTGCCCCACGCGCCCACGCTTCGGCGGGCGCCAGCTGGGGCAAGCCGGTAGTGACGGTCGTGCCGCACGACCATTCGCCGACACAGCGATCCGCAGCCCAATCGCGCAGGCCAAAAGCGGTCTTGGCATAACCCGGCTCGGTGGTATCTCCGAGAAACAGCAGGTAAGGCTGCGGCAGCAGGCCTGCCCGTGCATGCGGTGATCCAGAAAGCGTACTCATGCAACCTGACTCCTGATGAATTCCCGACTGATCCGATGCCGATGACGACGTGGCCACCGTGCCGGAAAACGACCTCTATTCTTTTATGGTTATCGGGGTGAAGCGCAGGTCCTGGTAGTCCCAACTGAAATCGGCGGTCGGCGAGATGGCCTTCATCGTCATCTGATCGATGCTGCCATCGGGCTTGAGCGCAAAGGTGACGTAGGCATCCTCGACATCGGGCATCGCCCAGTGCGTGCGGAACGTGTCGTATTGCACGTGCTCAAGTGCCCCGTGCAGTCCCGGCGTGCGGTCGAAGCTGATGCTCAGTGCGCCCTGGCGGCCCTTGCTCTGGCTGATCGTGGCAGTTCCGTACCACGGATCGCGATAGACGCCTGTATAGCCAGACAAAGGCAGCGACGGGCCGCGTTCCGGATGCGTGGCAGCTCCATGCGCGCGGAGTGCGGCCACGGCGCTGGCACTGATCCCGTCGAACACCTGTTTGTAGCTGGCGACCCAGTCCGGCGAAGGCAGCTCAAGCAAGCTATCTAGCAAGTGCTCACGCATCGCGAACAGGGCGCCGACGTCCTCGGAGTTGAGCATGATGGCAAAAGCGGCATGCTTTTCCGGAATGATCACCACCGCCGATATGCCGCCCAACACGCCACCGAGATGGGTGACGATCTTGTGCCCGCGGTAATCCTGCACTTCGAGGCCAAGCGCATAGGCCTCAAACTGGGGCTGTGCCAGCGCGAGCGCCGCCGGCGCAGGATCGATCGGAATCAGCGTCTGCGGCGTCCACAAGGCTTGCGAAGCCGTGTCGCTGAAGATGCGTTTGCCGTCATCCAGAGCGCCGTGCCGCAACTGCAACCGCAGCCAGCGGCCCATGTCGTCGGCGCTGACCTGCAACGCGCCAGCCGGGGCGAACACGCTGCCGGTCATCACCGTGGTAAGCACCCGCTGCTTGCCGACACCGCGCACTGGCGTGGAATTCCTGGCGTGCAAAGATGCCTGGTCGGGGACGCGTGCATCGATGCTCACCTGGGTGTCGTGCATGTCCAGCGGATCGAGGATGTGCTGCTGAATGAAATCTTCCCAGCGCTGGCCGGACACCGCTTCGACCAGTTGTCCGGCGACGATGTACAACACGTTGTCGTAATCGTAGCCGGCGCGGAATGAGTGCGCAGGCTTCAGATAACGGATGTCCTGCACCAGCTCGGCCCGGTTGCGGTCGCTGGTGGGGAAGATCATCAGATCGCCCTCGCCCAGCCCCAGCCCGCTGCGGTGAACCAGCAAGTCAGTCACCGTCATCTCGCTGGACGCATACGCGTCATGCATGCGAAATCCAGGCAACTTGTCGACCACTCGGTCATCCCAACGCAACTTGCCCTGGTCGACCAGGATCGCCAGCGCGGCAGCAGTGAATGCCTTGGTGTTGGAGCCGACCGGAAAAATGGTATGCGTATCCACTCGCGCGGCGGAACCCAGCTTGCGCACACCATAGCTGTGCGTTGTGATCGAGTCGCCGTCGACAATCACCACCGACATGCCGGGAGGGCTAAACGTCTGCATGATCTTGTTGGCGAACGCGTCAAGTGATTGTGGCGCAGCGGATCGGGACGGCGTCGCGAGTGATGGACTGGACGGCAGCAGCACGGTCAGTGCAACCATTACAGCGACCAGCCAATGGCTCACGGCACGCTGGCACAGGGTCATCGCATGAACTCCGTGGGTCATCGCTTATCTCCGTTCGATGGTGTTTCCCGTTGCTGACGGCCATGCCTTCGGCGGCATGTCAAACCTTGGGTCTGCCGCGGCTCTTGCGTGTGGTTACGCCGCCCTTCCCCTTGCCGCTGGCCTTGCTCTTCGTGCCAGCGTCCGATGCATGCCTCGCCTCGGGCGGGGCCTCCACGTAACCCACCAGCTTCTGCCGCAGCTGCGTGATGTCGCCGATGCGCTCGAACATGTCGCCCTGCTCACGACTCACGGCAGCGATCAGCAGACTGAGCAGACTGGTGGTCGCGGTGAAGTCGTACCAGGCGCGACCAAGGTCCACCGGCTGCATGACTACGTTGTCGGTGAACTGACGCGCCCAGTAGCATTGGCTGTCGGTGATGATTACCAACGGAATGCCGCGTGCTGCGGTTTCCTCAGCCAGGATGCGGAAGTGCCGCGAGTAGCGCCGAAAGTCGATCAGCAGCACGCAACTCTTTTCAGTCGCATCGAGCAGCATGTCGGCATAAGCGCCATCGTTTCCTTCGACGAACACCGTACGCGGTTTGACACTCTGCAGCAGGCCGGCGAAACCGATCCCGAGAAAGCGGGCCTGGTGAAAGCTGGCGACGGACACGCGATCGGCGGCCACCAGCAGCTTGACGATGGCTTTCCACTCCGCGGTGCGGGTCAGCGCATGTACCTGGGTCAGACCGCGTATTTCTGCCTTGAGGGTCTCGGAAACAACGTCGGAATGAGTAGCCTGCTCCGGGGTCGCATACAGCTGCAGCCACGGTGCGTCGCCGCGCAGCTCTTCTTTCAACTCGTTGAGGCCGGCATAACCAAGGTTGCGCAAGAACCGCCCCACCGTCATCGGGCTGACACCGACGCGTTTGCCCAGTGACGCCGCCGTCTCAAACGGAATGCCACTGACGTTGTGCAACAGGTGGGTGGCGATCTTCTGCTCGGCGGTAGTGAACGAGTCCCACCGGCTCTTCAATTTTTTCTGCAGGTCTTTGGTCATGGTGGCCAACTCAATGGACGGGTAGCGCGTCCCCGGCCGCGCCCTGATGTTCCACCTTACCCATACGAAGGCTGAGCGCATATAGCAGCATCGCCGCCACGCCGGAAACCGCCCCGATCAGGGCGAAGAACCAGCCATGGGAAAGCACGCTCCACAGCGTGCCCAGCGCGCCGGCGAGCAGGTTGCCGAAGAAACCGGCGAAGAACCATGTGGCGATGCTGGTGGCACGAAAACCCTCTGGCGCCAGCCGGCCGAACAGGGCCAGCCCGACCGGCAGAATGTAGAGCTCGCCGATGGTGAACAGCACGAACCAGCCGAACAGCCAGAGCCAGCTGGCTCGCGTGCCGTGCGCTTCATTCCATGCTGCGACGATGCCTAGCGCGACATAGGAAACGCCGACGATGACGGCGCCGAATGCCATCTTGCCCAGCAACGGTGTTTCCACGCCGCGTCGCGCCAGACGCGTCCAGCGCGCGACCAGGATGGGAGTGAACGCGAACACTGCCAGCGAGTTGATTGACTGGAACCAGGTCATCGGTATCACCCAGCCCGAGGTCAACTGTCGGTCGATGCCGGTGTCGGCCCATAAGGCGATAGTGTTGCCGTTCTGCTCGTAGGCACCACGGAAGATCACCACGATCGCGGCAATCCCGATCAGAAAGGCGAAGCGATCCCGCGCGGCACGGTCCCATGGTGGCCTGGCCGTGCGCATGGCGGTACCGCGAGCGGGTTCCGGCGGCAAGTAGCGGCGCCCTGCCAGATAGATCACCAGCGACAACAGCATGCCGAAACCGGCTGCGGCGAAGCCCCAGTGCCAGCCATACGATTCGCCCAACGTGCCGCACACCAGCGGAGCCAGGAAGCCACCCAGGTTGATGCCCACGTAATAAATGTTGTACGCGCTCTTGCTACGCACATCGCCATGGCGATAGAGGCCCTCGATCTGGCTGGGCAGGCTGGGCAGGAACAGGCCATTGCCAAGCGCAATCGTGGCCAGCGCCGGATAGAACAGGGCCTCGGAGGACATCATGAAATGGCCCAGCGCCATCGCCGCACCGCCGATCACCACCGCGTTGCGCTTGCCCAGCCAGCGGTCGGCCACCATGCCGCCGAACACGGGCGTGAAATAGACAAAGGCCGCGTAGGCACCATAGACCAGCGAGGCGTATTCCTGCCCCATGTCCAGATGCTTGGTCATGTAATAGACCAGGATCGCGCGCATGCCGAAGAAGGAGAACATCTCCCACATCTCGGTCAGGAACAGTACGCTCAGGCCGCGCGGATGCCCAAACCAGTCCTTGCTGACTGCGGCGTCGGGGACCTCGATCATGCGTTTGCTCGCCCTGCCATGCGTGGTGCGTGGGTGGCCACTATGCCGCAGCCATGGTCGGACTACCCCATAGCTCGTCGGTGCACCAGATGTATCCATCCTCATAGCTGGCAGCCGGCGACCTATCCGTGGTCAGAAAGGTCGGACCGTCCAGATCCACCACATCGCAGCACTGGCCCACCACAAAGGCCGGCGCCATGGCCAGGGACGAGCCGGACATGTTGCCGACCATCAGCTCGAAGCCGAGCTTGCGCGCCTCCGTGACGATCGCCAGCGCCTCGGTCAGACCGCCGCACTTATCCAGCTTGATGTTGATGATGTCGACGCGGCCGACGAGCTTCTGCAGATCGCTGCGATCCTGCACGCTTTCGTCCGCGGCGATGCGGATCGGCCGCTCCAGCCCGTCGAGCCAGGCCTCCTTGCCGATCGGGAAAGGTTGCTCGACCACATCGACCCGTGCCTCCACCAGGGTCGGCAACAGGCGCGCAAACGACTCGCGCGTAAAACCCTGATTGGCGTCGACCATCAACCACACGTCGGGACGTGCCGCGCGCACGGCCAGCACACGTTGCGCATTGAGATCGTCATCGGTGAGCTTGAGCTTGATCGCGCGTGCGCTGGCGAAGGCGCAAGCACGCTCGGCCATCACCTGCGGTTCGTCAGCACCAACCGTGTACGTTGTCATCAGCGCCTTCGGCCGGTCCTGACCGGCCAGCATCCATACGGGTTTGCCGCTGCGCTTGGCCTCCAGATCCCACAACGCACAGTCGAGCGCATTGCGCGCCCCCCCGGCGGGTAGCATCCGCTGCAACTGCTCACGGGTAAGGCCAGCCTCGATCTGGTCACGCAAGGCCTCGATCTGCAGCAGCATCTTTGCCGGCGTGTCCTCTTTGTAATAGACCCCGAGACCTTCGCCCTGACCGACCAGACCGTCCGCTTCCAGGGTGACCACCACTGCTTCGAAAGCGGTGAAGGTATAGCCCGTGATGTGGAAAGGGGCCACAGTCGGTCGCCGCTCGATGCGTGTCTGCATCTGCAGTCGCACTTGTCCGTTGTTGTTCATGAAAACTCCTGTTGATCCGGAAATGCGTGCACTCGACGGCCTGCCGTCAATAACGTGCGCTGAAGCTGACCAGGCCGAACGCCACGATGAACCACGCCAGGTAGATCGCAGCGAATGCCAGTACGGTTTCGCCCGCGTAGACCCAGCGGCTGCGACGTGGTGCCAGCCAGGTGCGGATCGCATGCACGACTACGGCGGCGGCGCCCAGCAAGCCGAACAGACCCAGTATGTAGAGCAGATATAGCCATGGCGTTGCCCTGCCCTGCAGCACGATGTCCTCGCTCACCGACAGCGCGGCAAGCAGACCAAGCCAGCCAGCCACATCCACAAACAGTGCCAGCGCACCCAGCCGCGACAGCAGGCGCGAGCGCCGCTGGGCGCCTTCAAGCACCAGTGGACGGCGATAGTGCCGGCGTACCCAGCCACCAATGAACCAGGTCAACAAGGCCACGATGACGACGGCGAACGACAGGCTTGCCCACAGCCCGACCGTACCCATGGCCCTGGCACCAGACACGCGCTGGAATACAAACACCGGCGCTTCCACATCAGTGGCCCAGTAGCTGATCTTGCCCTGCGCATCGGTGACGAATTTCAGATGGGCGTTGCCGTTGACTTCGCGATATGTCAGCGGACCGGTCTCGCGCCAGTAGAGCGGCTTGCCTGCGTAGTTGTTCCAGGCCGAAACGACGATGGTGTCATCAGGCTGCGCCGCGACGCTGACCTGACTCAGCATGTAGAGCGCGCGCATGGCGCTTTCATTGCGACGACTCGACTCGTACCAGCCGGCGACGCGCGCGGCATCGGCCTTCGCGGTGCTCACGGTGGGCTCCGCCGGTGCATTCCAGGGGAAGTAGCGATCGAGGAACTTGGCAAAGATCGCTTCGCGGATCACATGCGCGCCGCCCTCGTTGCCGGCGCTGTTAAACGACATGAAGATGCCGACGTTCGCATCCAGCAGAAGATGCAGGTCGCTATGAAACACGATGGTGTCGCCGGCATGGCCGATGATGCGCTGGCCGTGGCTGTTCTCCTGATAGAAGCCCAGGTCGAAACCGTTCAAGCCTGGCGCCGCGGTGTATTGGGGGCTGTGCATCAGGTCGGCGGTGGCCTGTTTGAGAATCCGGGTGTCACCGAAACGGCCACCTTGCAACTGGGCAATCATGAAATTCGCCATGTCAATGGCCGAGCTGCTCAAGGCGCCGGCCGGTGCCGGATCGACCGCCTCGAAGGGCTGCGGCTCGCCCTTCGAAGCGCTCTCGTAACCCTTGGCCATCAGCGGTGCCAGCGCAGCCAGCAACGGCTGGGCGAAGCTGGAGTGATGCATGTCCAGCGGCTCGAAAATGTGATGCTGGATGTAATCCTCGAAGCGCTCGCCCGACACACGCTGGACGATGTAACCGGCGAGGCCACAGCCGTAATTGGAATAGGCCACGATTTTCCCCGGCGCGAAGATCCGCGCCGGGATGTGTGCTTTCAGATACTTACCGAGGTCGACATCGTCCGTCGACGCCGGCAACAAGCCACTGGCGGTTTCCTCGAAACCCGGCGTGTGGGTCATGACGTTGCGCAAGGTGATCGGCTTGCCGTCGAACGGCGGGATCTTGAAATCGAGGTACTGATTGATATCCGTATCCAGATCAAGCTTGCCCTGCTCCACCAGCTGCATTACCGCCGTCCAAGTGAACAGTTTGGAGGTCGAGCCGGGGCGGAACAATGTGGTTTCGGGTGAAGGCGGCGTCCGGGTCTTCAGATCGGCATAGCCGTAACCCCTGGCGAACAACACCTTGCCGTCCTTGACCACCGAGATCACACCGCCGGCGACGTCACCACGCTCAATGGCGAACGGCACCATGCCGTCGAGGAAGGTCGAGAGATCGTCTGCGGTCAAGGCGTGCGTGACGTCGGCCGGATTGCCCGCAGCAGCCACGGCGCTCGGGGTCACCGGCAAGGATGGCGTCGGTTGGATCGGCTGCGCCACCTGCGCCATCGCGATGCTCGCAACGCAGCTGATGACGAATACCGCACCACGTTTCACGTAGTTGTGCATGCTGGAACTCCGGATACAGATGGGCGAAGGGCTTGCTCAGAAATTCACGGTGGCCGATACACCGACGGTGCGCGGCATCACATAAGTCGCAGCGTACGGGCTGCCCAGGGGATCCGTGGTTTCCGGGCTGACCGAGGTGATACCGCGCCCGTTGGTCACGTTCTTGACGTATGCCTTGATCGTCCAGTTGGCGTAGTTGACGCCAGCGCGCAGATCGACTTCGTCATAGCTGGGCACCGTGCTGCGTGGCCCTGGAACGACCGCGAAGTCGGCCTTGCGTGCACCGATGAAGCGGTAGCTACCGCCAATGAAGCCCGACCAGCCCCCCGCCAGCGGGAAGTCGTAGTCCGCACCCAGATTCAGATTCCATCTCGGCACGAACGGTAAGACGTCGCCCTTGTAGCCATACAAACCTGGTGGGGTATTGGCCGCCAACTCTGCATCCGTCCAGCTGGCGTTGGCCGATAGCAGCAGGCCTCGCACCGGCGCGTACTGCCAGCTCGCTTCCAGGCCCTGGCTGGTGGCTTTGCCGCCATTGCCCAGAAAGCCGAAACCATCTGCATAAGAAGTCAGCTGGATCTGGCTCCAGTCGATATAAAACGCGTCGACATCGACGGTCATACGGTTATCGAGCATGGTCGATTTGAGACCAAGCTCGTAACTCACCAGCTTGTCGGGACCGAAGGTCACCGGTGCACCCAGGCCCGGTGGCACGCCAACGTTGGGGCCGCCGGGCCGGAAGCCCGAGGCGATACGCGCATAGGCCATCAGATCATCGTTGAACTTGAAACTCGGGTTGAACAGGAAGGTGGTCGGATTGTCCGACTGGCGGATGGTGAAGTCGGTGGACCCAACCAGGATGCCCTCGCCGACTTGTGTATAGGAAGTCTCATCGTTGCTGTAACGTGCACCGAACAGCATGCTGAACTGCGAAGTGACGTGCCAGGTCACGTCGCCGAAAGCGGCCCATTCCCTGAAGATCGCCGGACCTACGGAAATGTCGCCAAGCGTCGGCAACGCGACCGGCGCACCGGTACTCGCATCGAAACTCAACAAGTCCTGGTAGTTGCTGCTGTGCTCGCGTGTATAGAAGGCGCCGACCCGCCACTCCAGCGTCTGATCCTGCGGCGACTGCAGTCGCAGTTCCTGGGTGAACTTGCCCAAGGTAATCGGATTGAGTAACGAATAACCGACGCCGGTCAGGCCAAACGTAGGGTTCAGTATCGGCGCATAGGCTGCGGTGTAGTCCGTGTTGGCGTCCTTGGCCAGCGTGCTGTAACTGCTCGTAGAGATAAGCTTGGCCCAGCCAAAGTCGTCATTCAGATCGGCGCTGTACAGCCGATAGCGCAGATCGAACATGCCGGTACTGGCCGCACGACTCTGCTGCAGGTCGCCATAAACCGGCTTCAGCGTCACCGGGTCCACGTCGACGCCGGCATTCGCCAGGCTGTTGCTGCTCAGGTTCTGCGCAAGCGCCGACAATTTGATGGAAAACTGTTGCGTCGGTGTCCACAACAATTGCGCGCGTGCGCCGTGCACCTTGTCGCCGTCGAGATCTTTCTGCCCGGTGAACACGTTGTCGACATAACCCGGATCCTTGCGGTCATAAGCATTGACGCGTAGGGCGAGCTTGTCCTGAACGAGCGGCAGGTTGACCGTGACATGTGTGTCGTAGCCGCTGCCGCCGCCGTCGACACTGCTGGCGCCTGCCTCGACACGGCCGGAAAACTGCGTGCTGTCAGGCGGCGTGCTGACGAACTTGACCAGTCCGCCCAACGTGTTCGAACCGTACAGCGTGCCCTGCGGTCCGCGCAGCACCTCGATGCGCTGCAGATCGTCGGGGTCGATATCCGGTGTCAACAGAGAACCGGCCGAATAGACCGTGCTTGAGCCATACGGGGTGTCGTCGATGTAAGTTCCCACCGAGGAATTGGCCTGTCCGTAACCCGAGGTGACGCCGCGCAGCACCAGCTGGGTCTGACCCGCACCGGTCGAAATGACGTTGAGCCCGGGCACCTGCGTGGCGTAATCGGCGAAGCTGAAAGCGCTCTGGCGCTCGAGCTGGTCGCCCGACAGCGCCGCCACCGCCATCGGCACGTCGTGCAGCCGCTCCGTGCGCTTGTTCGCGGTGACGACGACTGCACCCAGATTCGTCGGCGCCGTGCTGCTACCCGCAGGCAACGACGCTGCCTGACCTTGGCCCGTGACAGGAGCAGCTACCGCACCGCTGGCGGATACCCCCGCTGCGGTATCAGTTCCTGTCGATGTCGATGGTTGTGCCGCGACACCGAGCGGCGCCAGCAAAGCCACGGCGATGGCCATGCAGATGCTGCGCCGGTGCTGCAGATAACGAAACTCCATGACGTTCTCCCCCGAGATAGTCGCGTGGACAGCCCACCGAGACAGTGTTATCCAATTAACATTATTGTGTCAATGATATTTGTATATCAAAACGGACCGCCATGAATCTTCGAGGACGGCCTCACCGCCTCGCCTCTTTAACAGTGCTTGTTTAGCCGGCTTCGCCGCCAAACGATGGCATCACGTGGGCGGCATCATCGCGACGGTTCGTCCAGCGATGACCCACCGACAGCGCACGGATCGCGCATGCGATGAAGTAGGCCTTCCGGCGCGAAACAGATTGAGTATCTCGTCAGCGAACCCACGAAATTCCTTCGTCAGTTCATCGCGCATGGCTAGGCGACGTTGAAATCAAAAGCTATGGCTTGGCGCCACTGTCATCAGGATGTCATCCGGTACCTCACCCAGCCTCACTTTCGAGATGGACGTCTTTCACGCGTCGAACTGTCTCGGAATGTTCATACCCGGATGGTGAAATCACCTTCGCCGCGCGCGTCCCTGCAATGGCTTGCCGTAACCACAAGGCGATTCATTGAATTCGCTACGGCTCGCCCTCTCCGGTCAGCC
>Ga0302311_10001096_pt1 | contig 32623 bp, 35 predicted proteins | sample III_Palsa_N1_3_FD_200449 | JGI IMG/M metagenome (GOLD analysis project Ga0302311, IMG submission 200449) | Peat permafrost microbial communities from Stordalen Mire near Abisko, Sweden - III_Palsa_N1_3 | ecosystem: Environmental > Terrestrial > Soil > Palsa > Peat permafrost | place: Sweden... | reverse complement strand
GGCCGTTGGCCACCACCGCCAGGATCGGCAGCACGTCCACGCCCTCGTCGCGCAGGCCTTCCAGGCCGCGCACCGCGCCGCGGGCGTCGCCGGCCATCACCTTGTTGAACCAGCCGAACACCTCGTAATGGGCCGAATCGGCCACCGCCGCCTCGATTTGCGCCAGCCCCACCGCCTGCCCGGGATAGAGCAGCGCCAGCTTTTCCACTTCCTGCTGGGCGGCGAGCAGGTTGCCCTCGGTGCGCTCGACCAGCAGGCGCAGCCCCTCGGGATCGGCCTGCACCCCGGCGGCGCGCAGGCGCGCGCCGATCCAGGCCGGCAACTCCTCCGGCTTCAGGGGCCACAGGTAAAGGCTGGCGCCGGCTGTATCGAGCGCGCCATACCAGGCGGCGTTGCGCGCGCGCGATTCGAGCTTGCCCAGGGCCACGATCAGCAGCACGTCCGGAGCCGGGTCCTGCGCCAGCTTGATCAGCGCGGCGGCGCCCGCCGCGTCCGGGGCATTGGCGGAGCGCAGCTCGACGATGCGCTGCGGCGCGAACAGCGAGGGCGTGTTGCAGGTCTCGATCAGGCGCTGCCAGTCGAAGCCGCGCTCGGCATCCAGCACTTCGCGCTCGGCAAAGCCCTTGGCCCGCGCCGCCGCACGGATCGCGTCCAATGCTTCCTGCAGCAGCAGCGGCTCCTCGCCCGCGACCAGGTAAACCGGTGCAAGGCCGCGCTGCAGCTGGGAGGCGAGTTGACCGGGATTCAAACGCATGGCGCTATTTTAGTTAAAAGCACCTCGCGCAAAGCCGCAAAGCCGCGGAAAAAGAAAAAAACCTTATTAATCATTTCTTTTTGCGGCTTTGCGGCTTTGCGCGAGACGACTTTTGCCTCATTCCGCCATGAACGCCGCAATCGCCTGCGCGGTCTCGCGCGGCGCATCGAAGTGCAGCATGTGCCCGGCCTCCTCGATCACCACCACGCGCTGGTCGGCGAACGCGGCGCGGCGACGGGCGCGTTCCTCCGCCGGCAGCGCCGTCTGGGATTTCGCGGCGTCGATGAACAGGGTCGGCGCGGTGATCTGGCGCCACACCTCTTCCGCCTCGGCGGCGCGGTACAGCAGCGGCCCCATCAGGGTGTGCTTGGGATCGGCGCATAGCCGGATGCGGCCGTAACCGTCCTGCTGCCCCCAGCAGCGTGCCACAAATAGAGCCTGCGCCTCGCTCAGCTGCGGATGCTGGCGGCGCACGCGCCCGGCCAGCTGCTCGAACGAATCATAGGTCTTCACCGGCAGCGGCTCGCGGAGCTGATCCAGCCATTTGCGCCCGCGCGCCGGGGCGCGCTGCGTCGGCATGTCCGGCAGGCCGATGCCGTCCAGGCAGACCAGCCGGCGCACCCGCGCCGGGCGCAGGCCGGCGTACAGCGCGGACACCTGCGCGCCCATGCTGTGGCCGGCCAGCAGCACCGGCTGGTCGGGGGAATAGTGATCCAGCACTCCTTCCAGGTCGGCGACGTAGTCGTAGAACCAGTAACCGTCCTGCGGCCACTCGCTGTAGCCGAAGCCGCGCCAGTCCGGCAGCAACACCTGCCAGCGGTCGAGCAGGTGCTCGACCAGCGGCTGAAAGGTGGCGGAGACGTCGAGCCAGCCGTGCGTCAGGAACAGCTTGGGCAGGCGCTCGTCGCCCCAGCGCCGGACATGGCAGCGCAGGCCGCGGATGCGCAGGAACTCGGAACGGCTGTGCAACTGCGGCGGATGCGGCGACGACATCAGGCGGCGATCTTGCCGCTGAGGAATTCTTCGAGCAGTACCAGGCGGTCGTTGCCCCAGAACATCTGCTCGCCGACGAAGAAGCTGGGCGCGCCGAAGGCGCCGCGCCGCACCGCTTCCTCGGTGTTGACGCGCAACTGGTCCTTCACCGGCTGCGCCTGTGCCTGCAGCAGCAGAGCCGCCCCGTCCAGCCCGACCGAGGCCGCGACGGCGCTCACCACCTCCGGCTGGCTGATGTCGCCGCCGTCGGCCCAATAGGCGCGCATCACCGCCGTGGCGAATGCGGCGCCCTGGCCCTGCTCCGCGGCGGCGATGCCGGCGCGCAGGGCCAGCACGCTGTGCACCGGGAACACCTTGGGAAACGCCACCGGCACGCCGTAGTGCCGGGCCCAGCGCTGCACGTCGCAGAACAGGTGCTTGGCCTTGGCCGGCACGGCGGCGGGCATGCGGTTGCCGGTCGCCTCGAACACCTTGCCCAGCAGGAACGGCCGCCACACCACCACAGCGCCGGTGCGCGCCGCCAGCGGCTCGATCTGGGTCGCCGCCAGATAGGTGTAAGGGCTTGCCGCGTCCCAGAAAAATTCGATCTTGTTCTGTTCCATAACGGACTCCTCCGCGCTGTGCTCGCGCCTGCCGGCAGTCTGCATGGGAGGACCATCTGGCACAAGCCATGCTTGCCAAGGAGCGGCTCGGCTACAATCGAAGTCCTGCCGCCACAACCGTGGCCCGCCGCCTTATCCAATGATTGCCAGATGACTTACTGCGTCGCCATCAAAGTCAACGAAGGCCTGGTCTTCGCCGCCGACACGCGCACTGCCGCCGGCGTCGACGACGTGCGCACCTACAACAAGATGCACACCTTCGACTTCCCCGGCGAGCGCGTCTTCGTGGTGCTGTCGGCCGGCAACCTGGCCACCACCCAGCATGTGCTGGCGCAGGCGCAGCGCGATCTCAACGATCCCACCTCGACGGTCAACCTGCGCACCGTGCGCCATATGTTCGACGCGGCCGACTACCTGGGGCAGCTGTCGGTGCGGGCGCAGAAGCAGGTGACGCAACAGCTGCAGGGCCAGTACAGCGGCCTCAACATCGAAACCACCCTGATACTCGGCGGCCAGATCCAGGGCGAGGAACCTGCCATCTACCTGATCTACCCGGTCGGCAACTGCATCGCCGCCAGCCCGGAAACGCCGTTCCTGCAGATCGGCGAGATCAAGTACGGCAAGCCGATCCTCGATCGCTTCATCCGCCCGCACGTGACGCTGGAGGACGCGGCGCGCTGCGCCCTGGTGTCGCTGGATTCGACCATGCGCTCGAACATTTCGGTGGGGCCGCCGGTGGACCTGGCCCTGCTGCCGCGCAATGCGCTCAAGGTGCAGCATTCGCTGCGTCTGGACCTGGATACGCCGTATTACTCGCAGCTCAAGGAAATCTGGTCGCGGCAGCTGGAAAACGCCATCCGCAACCTGCCCAAGTTCGACTGGGAGCTGCAACCGCAGCTGCCGCTGCAGGCGCAGACCCAGTCGCAGCAGCCGCAAGCCCAGGCCCAGTCGCAGACCCAGATGGGCGCGCAGCAGAACGGCGTGAATGCCGCCGCGCAGATGCAGTTCGGCAACGGCAACACACCTTCGGGCGGCCAGACCTACTAACGTCTGTTCGGGCCTGCCGCCTGAGGGCGGCTGCGGCCTAATCCGCCTTGAAGAAATGTAGGTCGGTTCAAGGGCGCGCAGCGCCCGGAACCGACAGTCATCAATGCCATCCCTGGCGCGACTTCAGCAATGATCTGAAACCCCAGCCCGGCCATCCATGGCCGGGCGTTCGGGTCCACGCGAATGACATTGAGTCATTCGCGTGGACCCTCACCCTACTCCGCCTTGAAATAAGCCGCCGCCAGGGCTTCGTGCAGTTCGCCCAGGCCGATCTGGATTTCGTCCATCAGGCCCGGCACGCCGAACTCCGCCTTGAGCAGGGCGTCGATATTGGCGTCGCGCGCCAGGGCGCGGATGCGCTCGATGGCGCGCTCGATCTTGCGGCTTTCCGGCAGGGTCGGCAGGGTCGAGGCGACCTGCGACAGGCAGAACATGATGCTGCGCGGAAACTCGCGGTTCTGCAGCAGGAAGCGCAGCACGCCGGCGCCGTTGACGCGGGCTTTCATGTGCTTGCGATACATCTGGTAGGCGGTGAGCGAGCGCAGCACGCTCATCCAGATGATGTTCTCGAACGGCGACAGATCCGGGCCGGACTGCTCGCGGCCGAGACGGGTGGAACGCACGTCGAGGATGCGCGAGGTCATGTCGCACTGCTCGAGGCTGGTGCCGATGCGCAGGAACTGGAAGCCGACGTCGCGGCTCATGTTGCTGGTCAGCACGCTGTAGATCAGCAGGGTGCGGTTGACCACCTCGCTCAGCACGCCCTGGCGCTGGGCCCGCGGAATCCCCGCCTCGCCGCGCTCCTGCACGTAGAAATACAGGTCGTTGACCCGCTCCCAGGTCTCGCGCGGCATGGTGTCGCGCACCGTGCGCAGGATTTCGCGGGCGTTGTAGACGGAGGACTGGATCGAGCCCGGATTGCGCGGGTCGGCGATGAGGAAGCGCACCACGTTTTCCTCGGTGGCCTCCTCGTAGTGTTCGCGGAAGGTGCTCTCGGCGCCGACGATCTCGATCAGCGGCCCCCAGCCCAGGGTCATGCGCCGCGGCAGATCCAGCATCAGGATGGCGTTGACGTTGATCAGGCGGGCGGTGTTCTCGGCGCGCTGCAGGTAGCGCCCGAACCAGTACAGGTTGTCGGCCACACGGGACAGCATCAGCGCGCCCCTCCCGAGGACTGGCTCTGCGCCTGGCTCTGCGACGGCCGCGGCTCGGCTTCCTCGTCCAGATCGACCACCCAGGTGTCCTTGCTGCCGCCGCCCTGCGAGCTGTTGACCACCAGCGAGCCCTTGACCAGGGCCACCCGGGTCAGGCCGCCGGTGGTGACATAGGTGCTCTCGCCGCGCGACAGGATGAACGGCCGCAGGTCCAGGTGGCGCGGCTCGACCCCTTCGTCGGTGATGGTCGGGGCGGTGGACAGCGACAGGGTCGGCTGGGCCATGTAGTTGCGCGGGTTGCTTTCGATCAGGCCGCGGAATTTCTCGCGCTCCTCCTTCGAGGCGCGCGGGCCGATCAGCATGCCGTAGCCGCCGGACTCGTTGGCCGGCTTCACCACCAGCTTGTCCAGGTTGGCCAGCACATGCTTGCGCTGCTTGGCGTCCATGCACAGGAAACTCGGCACGTTGGGCAGGATCGGCTCCTCGTCCAGATAGTATTTGATCATCGCCGGCACATAGGCGTAGATCACCTTGTCGTCGGCCACGCCGGCCCCCGGCGCGTTGGCCAGGCCGACCTTGCCGCGGATCCAGGCGCGCATCAGGCCCTTCACGCCGAGGATCGAATCCGGGCGGAACGCCTCCGGGTCGATGAACAGGTCGTCGATGCGGCGGTAGATCACGTCGACGCGCTTGGGGCCGTAGATGGTGCGCATGTAGACACAGTCGTCGTCGTCGACGAACAGGTCGGTGCCTTCCACCAGCTCGATGCCCATCTGCTGCGCCAGATAGGCGTGCTCGAAATAGGCCGAGTTGTAGATGCCGGGGGTGAGCAGCACCATCTTCGGCTGGTCGCCGGGGCGCGGGCTCAGCGCCGCCAGGGTGTCGTAGAGCTGCGCCGGGTAGTCGTCCACCGGCAGGATATTGCTGGTCTCGAACAGTTCCGGCCAGACCCGCTTGATCACCATGCGGTTTTCCAGCATGTAGGAGACGCCGGAGGGCACCCGCAGGTTGTCTTCCAGCACATAGAGGGTGCCGTCGCGGTCGCGCACCAGGTCGCTGCCGCAGATATGCGCCCACACCCCGTATTTCGGCTGCACCCCGACGCACTGCGGGCGAAAATTCACCGAATCGACCAGCACCTCGGCCGGGACGATCTTGTCCTTGACGATTTTCTGATCGCCGTAGATGTCCTGGATGAAATGGTTGAGTGCATTGACGCGCTGCTTCAGGCCGCGCTCGGTGCGCTCCCATTCCTTGCGGGCGATGACCCGGGGAATCATGTCGAACGGCCAGGCGCGGTCCAGCGTCTTGCCCTCGGAATAGACGGTAAAGGTGATGCCCATCACCTTGATGGCCAGATCCGCGGCCAGGCGCCGGTCGGCCAGGTCCTTGGCGGAAATGCCCTTCAGGTAGCTGAGCAACTGCTGCGCCGCCGGCCGCGGCGCCCCCGGCCGCTCGAACAGCTCGTCGTAGACGTTCTCACACTGGTACTGGCTCCACTCGAAAGCCATTTTTGGGTCTATTTCCTTATAGCTGAGTTATAGCTGAGTTGCGCCACGGCACGCCAAAACCGCGCCGATGCATTGATCTTGCGGGGTTTGCTCTCTAACCTAGCAGGAACGCTAAGCAAAACCCAAGCCACGCGGCTCGCTACCCTTCCATCACCGGCATACCCAGACCGCAAACCTGATGACCCGTTCCCGCACCGCCCTGGAAATCAAGGGCCGCATGTTGTCGATCACACGCGTGCGGGTGCTCGACGCCGACACCGCCGCGATCCGCGCCCACCTCGAACAACTCGCCAAGCAGATGCCTCAGGCGGTCAAGGGCATGGCGGTGGTCATCGACAGCGAATTCGACGCCGACCTGCCGGCCCTGTTGGACGCGATGCGCGGCGTCGGCATGCAGCCGCTGGCGGTCTCCGAGGGTCCGCTGGCCGCCGCCGCCAGGGGCCTCAGCCTGGCGGTGGTGTCGAAGGATTCCGGCAAGGCCGGCAGCGCCGCGCCCGAGCCGGCCAAGGCCGCGCCGGCGCCGGCAGCCGCGCCGCCGGCTGCCGCCAGCCCGCGCCGGCCGGCGCGGATCATCGCCGAGCCGGTGCGCTCGGGACAGCAGATCTACGCCGAGCACGGCGACCTGGTGCTGCTCAGCACCGTCAGCCCCGGCGCGGAAGTCATTGCCGACGGCTGCGTGCACGTCTACGGCAAGCTGTCCGGCCGCGCCATCGCCGGCGCCCGCGGCGACGAGAGCGCGCGCATCTTCTGCCGCAAGATGGAGGCCGAACTGGTGGCCATCGCCGGCATTTACGCCGTATCCGAACAAATGAAGGATGGTCCGCGGGGGGCAGCCGCGATGGCCTATCTCGAACATGGGCGGCTCAGGATCGAGCCGCACAAGATATGAACCTGCACGGGAACCAGGAATGGAAAACCGGGGGAAAAGCGCAGCAGCGCTCACTTTCCCGTTTTCCGATTGCTTATTCTCGATTCACCGCTTAACCAAGGAGCACCGTTGGCCAAGATTATCGTTGTAACGTCCGGCAAGGGCGGCGTGGGCAAGACCACCACCAGCGCCTCGTTCGCCACCGGCCTCGCCATGCGCGGCCACAAGACCGCGGTGATCGACTTCGACGTCGGCCTGCGCAACCTCGACCTGATCATGGGCGTGGAGCGACGCGTGGTGTTCGATTTCGTCAACGTCATCAACGGCGAGGCGACGCTGAAGCAGGCCCTGATCAAGGACAAGCACCTGGACAAGCTGCACATCCTGGCCGCCAGCCAGACCCGCGACAAGGACGCCCTGACCACGGAAGGCGTGGAGAAAGTGCTCAACGACCTGGCGCAGGACTTCGACTTCATCGTCTGCGACTCGCCGGCCGGCATCGAGCGCGGCGCCTTCCTGGCGATGTATTTCGCCGACGAGGCCCTGGTGGTGACCAATCCGGAAGTGTCCTCGGTGCGCGATTCGGACCGGGTGCTGGGCATCCTGTCGAGCAAGGCGCGCCTGGCCGAGAAGGGCGAGACCAAGGTCAAGGAACACCTGGTGCTGACGCGCTACAACCCGGCGCGCGTGGCCAAGGGCGAAATGCTGTCGCTGGAGGACGTCAAGGAAATCCTGGCGATCCCGCTGCTCGGCGTGGTGCCGGAATCGTCCAGCGTGCTGACCTGCTCCAACAGCGGCGTGCCGGTGATCCGCGAGGAAGGCAGCGATGCCGGCCTGGCCTACCAGGACCTGGTGGCGCGTTTCCTCGGCGACGAGGTGCCGCACCGGTTCATCACTGAACAGAAGAAAGGCCTGTTCAGCAAACTGTTCGGAGCGACCTGATGGACTGGCTGAAATTCTTCCGCGCCGAAAAGAACAATACCGCCAAGACCGCCAAGGACCGGCTGATGCTGGCCGTGGCCTACCAGCGCTCGGGCCAGGCCAACGGCCCCGCCTACCTGCCCCGCCTGCGCGAGGAGCTGCTCGGCGTGGTGCGCAAGTACATCCAGGTGCCGGACGAAGCCGTGCAGTTCTCGGTGCAGCGCGAAGGCGGGCTGGAAGTGCTGGAGCTGAACATCACGTTGCCGGATCAGTAAGCTCCGGCACGACGACCTGCACGGCCTGCGCGCTCCAGGCCTCCGCGCCTCCGCGCAGGGCCACCGCGCGCAGGTAGCCGCGCTGCCGCAGCGCCCGCGCCGCGCGCACCGCCGAAATATCGTTGGGACAGGCGCAATAGGTGACGATATCGCGGTCGTAGGGCAGATCGTAGGGCAACGGTAATTTGCCCTCGATCTGGCCCAATTCGACCGCCAGGCCGCCGGGGATGCCGTCCTCGTCCTCGCGCAGCAGGCCGGAGCGCAGGTCGAGAATCACCGGCCGCGGCTCCATGGCCAGCAGATCCCGCAACTCCGCCACTTCAATGCGCGGCACCCCGGAGCCCCGTGCGATCGTCCAGCGCTGCACAGCGCGGTAGGCGATGTACAGCAGCAGCAGCACCGCCAGCACATGCAGCACCACCTGCAGATGCTGCTGGCCGTAGTCGAACACCAGCCAGATCTGCTCGCGGAACAGGTAGCCCAGGGTCAGGTAAATCCCGGCCCACAGCAGGGTGCCCGCCGAGGAGGCCGCCAGGAACTGCGCCAGCGGCATGCGCACCGCTCCGGCGATGGGCGGCGCCACCAGCGAGATGCCGGGGACGAACTTGGAGAACAGCAGCGAGGCCAGGCCCCAGCGCTGGAAGATCGACTGCGTCATGCGCACGCAGGTGTCCGGCGACAGCGAGACCCGGCACAGCAGGCGCAGGACTTTCTGGCCGAAGCGCACGCCGGCGAGGTACCAGGTGAGGTTGGCCAGCGCCGCCGCCAGAACGGCGGAGGCCAGCACGGCCATGGCCGAGACCTGGCCGTCGGCGACCAGGGCGCCGGCCGCGACCACCACGGTGAAGGAAGGCAGCGGCAGCCCGGCCTGCTCCAGCAGAACTGCCAAGAAAACCAGCAGCGCTCCGTGTTCCGGCAAATTGCGGATGAAAGCGGTCACGATCAAACCCTCAGATACCACGGCGTTGCCACCCTTGGCGACGCCGCAAGTAATCTGGTGACGCTGCGGACGCCGTTCAAGGCGCGCGCATCTTACGCCTTCGTCGGCGAACCGTCAGCGCCGCTTGGCGGGCTTTTTACGGGACAGGATGTTACAAAGCCGCAGGCCGTCCGCGCCGTCCTCGTAATACCCCGGCAGGGCCTCCGCCTCGACATAGCCCAGCTTGGCGTAGAGCGCCCGCGCCGCCGCATTGTCTACCCGCACTTCCAGCTTGATCTGCTTCAGGCCCAGCTTCAGCGCCTCGGTCTGGGCCGCGCGTACCATGCGTTCCCCGAAGCTGCGGCCGCGCGCCTGCGGCGCCACCACCACCGAGTAGATGCGCGCGACGCAGCTGTTGCGGCGGGTCAGCAGGATCAGGTTGCCGACCACCGCCCCCTCCAGTTCCGCCACCCAGGTACGGGCTGACGGCGATTTCAGGAAGTGGCGCACCGAGCGCAGCGACATGCGGTCGCTGGGGAACAGCTCCTCCAGCGTCAGGATCGCCGCATCGTCGCGGTGCTGCGCCGGCCTGACCCGGCCCCGTTCATTCATGCCATGCCGCCATATCGTGGAAAAGCTTTGGGAGTTATGGCGGCGATAATGCCAGCACCGGCGGACGCCCGCGAGCGGCGACAAACGGGCACAATCCCCCCTACGCCGACTGTGGAACCCGCATCCCGTGAATCTTCTCCGCAAAGCCTGTGGCATCACCCTGTGTCTGATCGCGCTGCCGCTGGCGCGGACCGCGGCAGCCGACGATACGGTGCCCGTCGGGGGCGCCGGCAACGCGCCGCAGCCTCTGTGGGAAGTCGGCATCGGCGCGGTGGCCGGCACGGTAGCGGACTATCCGGCCTCGGACCGTTACCAGGCGCGCTTCGTCCCTTTCCCTTATTTCATCTACCGCGGCCATCTGTTTCGCTCCGATGAGAACGGCGCGCACCTGCACACCGACGTGCTGTCCAATGTGGAACTGGACGTGAGCGGCGGCGTTTCCTTCGCCACCCCGTCTTCCTCCTCCGGACCGCGCGCCGGCATGCCGGACCTGAAATACCTGGCCGAGCTCGGCCCCAACCTGAAAATCACCCTGGCCCGCCCCTCCAGCGATACGCGCTGGCTGCTGGAACTGCCGGTGCGGGCGGTGATTTCCCTCAATGGCCTGCATGATGCCTACCAGGGCCTGGTTTTCACCCCCGACATCGGCATCCACACCCGCTCGGTGCTCGGCAGCCGCTGGAGCGGCTATGCCGGCATCGGCCCGGAATTCGCCAGCGCGCGCTTCCAGCAGTATTTCTACCAGGTGGATGCGCAATACGCCCTGCCGGACCGGCCCGCCTACGATGCCCATGGCGGCTACTTCGGCTCGCGCCTGGAGCTGGGGGCTTCGCACAAGCTCGGCCGGGATTTCCGCGTGTTCTTCTTCGGCCGCCTCGACGACTACGCCGGCGCCCGCAACGAGGACAGCCCCCTGTACCAGAGCCGCCTGGGCTACACCGCCTTCGCCGGCATCAGCTGGGCCATCTGGCGCTCGAAGGAAACCGTGTCGATGCCGGAGGAAGCCCGCTAGCGTGTCGCGATCACGCGCCGCGATAGGGCCCCTTGGCCGCACCCCAGTTCCATTGCGGCATGGCCGCGTCATGCGGCGGCAGCCCGTCGGAGCGCGAATTGATCACGGCCAGCCGGGTGCCCCACTCGATGTAGCCGACGAAGGCCGAGCGGAATTCGGGATCGTCCGGCAAGCCCGCCAGGTCCGCGCACTCCAGCAGCAGCGCCATCCAGCGGGCGCGCTGCGCCTCGCTCAGGTGCCGACCCAGATGCCTGGTCAGCATTGCGGTATGGCCGCCGCGCTCGCCGCTGTACAGCGGCGGGCCGCCGAACACCTCGGCGACGAAGTGCGCGACATGCCGCGCGTGCGCCGGATCCATTCGCGCGAACAGCGGTGCCAGCAGGGGGTCCTGCGGCACCCGCTGGTAGAACACCTCGGTCAGGCGCTCGAAAGCCGGCATGCCTCCGGCCCACTCATACAGGCTGGGCACCGCACTGGTGTCGGTCATGCGCAATTCCTTGAAGGCAGGGACAAACTCAAGCGTCCCTGGCGCCGCGCACCGCCGTCAAGTCGTAGTGGCGCATTTCCTCGATGTGGCCTACATACGGCCGGATGGCCTTGAAGAAAGCGGCAAACTCCGCGCTCCCGCGGAATCCCTGCATATGCCCTTCCGCCGAAGTCCATTCGATGCGCAGGATGTAACGCGAGGCATCTTCCGCGCAGCGGCTCAGCTCGTAAGCCAGGCAGTATTCCGACCGGTCGAGACTGGATGCGGCTTCGGCGTAGGCCTGTTCAAACGCGGCGGACGCGTCGGACGGAATGGTATAGCGGATATATTCGACGATCATGCGAGCTCCGGAATAGTGGAAGCTGTTCGGGGCGCACTATATAAAACACTTCGCCGCCGGCGGATACGCACCAGAAGGTAACCGGCCGAACCAGGACACCCCATGCCTCCAGCTGCGCCGAAAGCGTTTTTCTGTCCGGTCAACGCCGCCCTGAGCGTCATCGGCGGCAAGTGGAAACCGATGATCCTGTGGCAGATGGCACAGGGCAAAAAGCGCTTCAGCGACTTCCAGGCGGCCATACCCGGCGTGGCGCACAAGGTGCTGACGCAACAGCTGCGTCAACTGCAGCGCGACGGCATCATCGAACGCATCGAGAGGAGCAAGCCGGCGCCGCGGATCGAATATGTCCTGACGCCGCTCGGCCGCACGCTGCGGCCGACACTCAATGGTCTGGCCAGCTGGGGCAAGACCCATCATCGCGAACTCGGCATGCGGATCGGCCCGGCTGCCGGCCCGGACAGCATGGGCCGTTAAGCCCTAGGTTTTGTCATCCGGCCCGTCGAAAGCGCTGGTACCGGGCCGGCGCTTCCACACATGCGACTTGATGCCGAGCCGCTCCAGCGTGTCGCCGGCCCACCAGGCCAGGCCGATGCGCCGCTGGTGCAGGGCGCGCGGGCGCCAGGGGTCGAGGCCGGTCCAGGGCATAAAGGGGTTGCGCCGGCTGTAAGCCCAGATTTCGACGCGCAGGGTCGGCCGCGTGCTGGCGCCGCGGGCGTGGAAGCCGTGGGTGTCGGCCACCACCAGGGTGTTGGCCGGCACCGCGAACTGGCGCGGCGGCGGCAGGCCCAGCGCCGGCAGCTCGGCCTCGTCCACCCGGAACGAGCCGCGGCGGGTCAGGCGGTCGGTCTGCGGCGACATCGCCAGGCTCTTGCCGCGCTCCCATTGCAGCCGCTGCGGCGTCAGACGGTGCGAGCCGGGCACGTAGGTGAAGCACATCGCGCCGGGTTCGACCTCGGTGAGGAACAGCCAGGCCTTGACGGTGGCGTGGAAGGTATCGGCATGCAGGGCTTCCTGCGGATCGGCCATGCCCGGCCGGGCATGGCTCAACACGGTCTGGATGTAGACCATCGGCTCGGCGTCGAAGCTGCCGGCATAGCGGATCAGCCCGCGCCAGGCCGGCAGTTGCAGCAGCTCGCGCAGGGCCGGCATGGCGGCCAGCGCCGCGCCATCGCAGGCGATGCGGCGGGTGACGGCGTCGCCCTGCACTTCCTCGCGCGCCGCGCCGCGATAGTCCAGCACCTGCCGGCGCAAGGCGGCGAACTGCGCAGCCGGCAGGAAATCCGGCTTCATGACGTAGCCGTCGCGGTCGAAAGCGCTGCGGTCCTCCGGCGTCAGCAAAACTGCCAGCCGCGCCCGCCGCGACTGCGCCAGGCGATCGGTGACGCGCAGGCGCCAGGCATGGAGGCCGCGCGCATTGAGCCGATGGCTGCCGATCAGCGGGTTGTCCATGAAGGATTTGGCGCCGGTCAGCAGCTGCGCGGCCCATAGGGGGCCGAGCAGCAGCCAGCGCAATGCGGAAACGAGCTTGCCTGGCATCAGCAGAGTTTCATGGAGCCCGGCAGGACGCAGCGATCAAATTGGCGTTCGCAGGCCCGGGCGCGCCTGCGGCTCCTTGGCCCGCGTCTGCTGATCCAGCTTGCGCACGAAGTACTCCATGATGCGCCGGTAGATCTGCTCCTTCAGCACCAGGTCCTCGACGCCGTAGTCGATGTTCGGGTTGTCGTTGACCTCGATCACCTTGACCACGTTGCCGAACTGCTTCAGGTCGACCCCGTAGAGGCCGCTGCCGATGGCGCGCGCCGCCTGCAGGGCCACGCTCAGCACCTGCTTGGGCACGTCCTTCACGTCCAGCGTCTCGTGGTTGCCCTCGCGCTTGGCGCCGTTCTTGTCGCGCTTCACCACCTGCCAGTGCGCCGGCGCCATGAAGTAGCGGCAGGCGTAGAGCGGCTGGCCGTCGAGCACGCCGATGCGCCAGTCGTACTCGGTGGGCTCGAAGCGCTGCGCCACGATCAGGTCGGAGCGCTCCAGGAACTCGCGCGTCTCGCGTTTCAGGTCGGCTTCCGACTCGACCTTGATGACGCCCTTGGAGAACTGCGAGTCCGGCTGCTTCAGCACCAGCGGGAAGCCCATCTCGCGGCCGACGTCGGCGAGGTTGGCGCGGTGCACCAGCATGGTCTTGGGCTGCGGAATGCGGTGGCGGTCCATCAGCTGCGCCAGGTAGACCTTGTTGGCGCAGCGCAGGATCGACTCGGGATCGTCCACCACCACCAGGCCCTCGCGCGCGCCGCGGCGCGAGAAGCGGTAGGTGTGATGGTTGACCGCGGTGGTCTCGCGGATGAACAGGGCGTCGTATTCGGCGACGTGGCCGTAGTCGGACTTGTCGAGGAAATCGACCGAGAAGCCCAGGTCTTCCGCCGCCTTCTCGAACTGCTTGAGGGCGCGGGCGTTGGAGGGCGCTTCCTTCTCGTCCTCGTTGACCAGGATGGCCATGTCGTAGCGGGTGGAATCGCGCTTGCGGCGAGGCCCGCGGCGGCGGGTGAAGTACTCGCGCGCCGTCTGGTAGAGGAATTCGTGGTGCGCCGCCGGCACCTCGCCCAGGGCCACGGCGTTGAGCGTGTCGACGCGCCACTCGTCGCCGCGCCAGACGAACTTGGCCTGCAGCAGCGGCGCCGGGAACAGGTTGAACAGGGCCCGCGCCAGCCGCTCGTGGCGGATGTAAGGGCTGTCGCCGAAATAGACGTTGAGGATGTACTCGCTGGAGCCGAGGCGGGCCAGGCTCTGCTGGATCAGCTCCTCGATCTCGTCGTTCAGCACCGAGGGGCTTTCGGCCAGCTTCAGGTCCTGCACGGTGGTGATGTCCGGCAGGATCTTGTGGCCGCGCGCGCCGGCCAGCAGGGACACGTAGTAGCCGGTGGTCTGGTAGCTGAAGGTGCGGCACAGGTTGTAGACGCGCACGCCGCGCAGGCGGGTAAACGAGTCCTGCGTCAGGTAATCCCAGGCGGTGACGACGTCGACACCGGGGATGTCCACCGGCCAGTCGCCGCGCTGATCGACAACCACAATACCGCTCACGCGGCCTCCCGGCGATCCGGTTTCCGCGTCTGCGGCATGGCTTGCAAAGGGTCTTCTTCCGGCTCTTCCGTCATTAAAAATGGCAACAGGTTACGGACTGGATTTGTTGTCGCCGCGCCCGCAAATGCTAACACGCCACAGCGCGGGCAATGCGCCGCAGTTCACGCTTTGTTCCGCCGCGGGTGCGGCACGGCGCCCTGCTGACAGGATGGTGTCAGCAGCACCGGCGCAGCATGAACGGCATGCACTCCACCCCAGCCACACCGAGGCCCACCATGAATAGCGAACAGCAGCGCCGCAATCTTCCCGTCTGGTTCGAAATCCCCGTCACCGACATGCCGCGGGCGATCCGCTTCTACGAGACCCTGTTCCAATCGGACCTGATCCGCGAGAGCGCCGGGCCGATGGACATGGCGATCTTCCCGCGCCGCGACGAGGGCGGCACCACCGGCTGCCTGGCGCGCGGCGAGATCCATAAACCGGGCGACAACGGCACCGTCGTCTATCTCAACGCCGACCCGCAGCTCGACCAGGTGCTGCAGCGGGTCCAGGCCGCCGGCGGCGAGGTGCTGGTGCCGCGCACCGAACTGCCGGACGACATCGGCTGCTACGCCCTGTTCCGCGACAGCGAAGGCAATCGCGTCGGCCTGCACGCGCTGGCCTGAACCGGACCGGGAGAGACGACCATGATACTCGGACTGCGCAGCGCGATTTATCCCACCCCGGAACTGGCCGAAGGCCGCGACTGGTACAGCAAGGTGCTCGGCACGCCGCCTTACTTCGATCAGCCGTTCTACGTCGGCTTCAACGTCGGCGGCTTCGAACTGGGCCTGATCCCGGACGGCAGGCCCGGCGCCCTCGGCGCCCAGGCCTACTGGGGCGTGCCCAACATCGAGACCGAACTGACGCGGCTGGTCAAGTTGGGCGCCAAGCTGAACGCGCCGGCCAAGGACGTCGGCAGCGGCATCAAGGTGGGCTCGGTGCTGGACCCCTTCGGCAATGTCTTGTCACTGATCGAGAACCCGCAGTTCGACCCCAGGGCAGTGAATTAGCCCGGCGGTTGTCGATCCGCCGCCTCCCCGTTCGACATAGATGAGAGAGACCGGATTTCCGTTCTCGTTCACCCAGGCCGACGAGGCAGCGGCGTGACCACTCAAGGAACCAACATGAACCCAAGCCTGTTGCTGCATCCGGCCCTGGCGCCGGCGTTGATGGCCGAGGGCAGCACGCGCCCCTTCATCCTGCCGTTGTGCGCCAGGCTGGCGCATGCGGCACTGGCACTGCTGCAGCCCGACCTCGCCATCGCCGCGGCCCTGGCGCTGGCGGCCCTGCGCCAATGGCAGCCCCCGCTGCCGCGGCGCTCGGCGGTGCAGCGCTGGCTGTATGCTTAAGACTCAATGAGACGTGCCGACCGGCTGTTCCAGATCGTGCAGTACCTGCGGGGCCGGCGGCTCACCACCGCCGCCCAGCTGGCCGACTGGCTGGAGATCTCCCAGCGCACGGTGTACCGCGACATCCAGGATCTGGAACGCACCGGCGTGCCGATCGAGGGCGAGGCCGGCGTCGGCTACCGGCTGCGGCCCGAATTCGATCTGCCGCCGCTGATGTTCAGCTACGAGGAAGTGGAAGCGCTGGTGGCCGGCGCGCGCATGATCGGCGGCTGGGGTAGCCCGCAGCTGCGCCAGGCCTCGGAGCTGGCTCTGGCCAAGATTGCCGCGGCATTGCCGGAGCATCGGCGCGTCGAGCTGGAGCGCACCCGCCTGTATGCGCTGAACTTCACCCAGGACGGCGGCAAGGGCGGCGACGTGCTGGACACACTGCGCCACGTCATCGCCGGCCGCGTCGTCACCCTGCTCGACTACAAGGACGCCGCCGGCAAGCCCAGCACCCGCGATGTATGGCCGTTGGGGCTGTATTTCTGGGGACATGTCTGGGCGCTCGCCGCCTGGTGCGAGCTGCGCCAGGACTTCCGCAATTTCCGCCTGGACCGCATCGACGGCGCCTTCTCCACCGAGCGCCAGTACCCGGACCAGGCCGGCCGCCGCCTGGAGGATTTCGTCCGCGCCATGCGCTCGGAACAAAAGCGGGGCTAGGGCCGCTGCTTGCGGCACGCCGCAACTTTTACGGCGCCGGCGTCACCGTGACGCTGACCTGCTGCGCGCCGTCGGCGGCGGCAACCAGCAGCACCGCCGCATTCGCCGCGGAACTCACCGCGCCACCATCGACTTTCACGCTATAGCCCTTGGCATAGACCTGGGGCGGCGCCGCGATCTGCGTTGCCGCGCCGGCGGCAAACGTGCCGCTGCCGTCCGCCCGCGCCGTGCTGTAGCTGAAGGTGAAGCTCTGGCTGGCGCTGTCGTAGGCCCACTGCAGCGGCGTGCCCGACACCACCTGCGGATAGGGCCGCGTCAGCACCGCCAGCCGCGATGCGCCGATGATATTGCTGCCCTGCGGCGGCAGGTTCATGTTGGCGACGATGGATTCGTTGTAGGCCCAGTACAGCCAGCTCACCATGTTCTGGTCGGCCCGCTGCGCCACCTCGGCGTGGTTGTCGAGCGTGTTGGGATCGCCGAACTCGGTCATCAGCAGGGCATCGCCGGTGCGCTGTACCTGGCTCTCGGCATTGGCGAACACGGCCGCATCGTTGAGGTTGCAGGTGGCGTTGCTGCTGGTGTTGAGGCAGTAGTCGTGAAAGGCGAAGCCGGTGCCGGCGTCGCCGGACTTGCCGACGCTGGTGGGGAAGCCGTCGTTGAACAGCACGTAGGGCTCGTACCAGATCAGGGTGTGGGCATCGGCCTGGCGGATGGCCGCCACCGAGCGCTTGAGGAAATCGGTCAGGCTGGCGTCCGCCAGCGGACAGCCCAGCAGCGGCACTACGCACGGTTCCCAGGCCAGTCCCGGCCAGGGCTCGTTGAAGGTCTCGTAGCCCAGTACATTGGGCGTATTGCTGAAGCGCGCCGCGACATGCTGCAGGGCAGCGACATAGCGGTCCTGGATGCCGACGCCGCCGGGCCCCGCGGTATTGGCCCAGAAATTCTGATAGGCCGCTTCCAGCGCGGGCATGAAGAAGTAGTTGAGCGGAAAGCCCAGCTGCGGCTCGGCCGGCAGGCTGTCGTCGAGCGCTGCCCACGCGGCCAGGCCGAGGCCCTGGTAGCGCTCGTTGTACATGTCCTGGTGGAAGTCGAGCAGGGCCAGCATGCCGTGGCTGGCCAGCATGTCGACGGTTGCGGCGATGCTGTCGAGGTAGCTGTCGTCGTACACCCCCGGCTGCGGTTCCAGCGCGCGGTGATAGATGCCGACACGCACCGCGTTGTAGCCCTGGCCGGCGAGGAACGCGGCGTCGTCATCACCGAAACCCGCGGCGGCCGGCGCGTACGGCGCCGACTTGTAGACCATGTTGAAGCCGTGCAGTACCACCACATGGCCATCGGCATCGGTGATCCAGCGGCCGGCATGGCGCAGCGGCAGCGTCGGGCCGGCTGCGGCCGCGGCGACTTCGGCAACCCCGCCCCCGGACGGCGGCGAGCTTCCGCCGCAGGCGGCAAGCGCAAAGCTCGCGGCCAGCAGCAGACACCATCGCGCACCGAACAAAGTCCCTGAACTCATGGCGGCCCTCCCCGCGCTGTTACCGCGCGTCGGCAGCTCTCACCGCGCGCTTGTTGTACGCACGGTATAGCGGGCGCTCGCCGCGCCCCGCTTGACTTTGGGCGCCAGCGCGCTTGCATGGCCGGTTCGACACCGTGGCCCGACCGGGACAGGAACGCCCAATAAAAAACCCCGCAAGGCCGTCGCCGTTGCGGGGTTGTTGAAGCGCAGCGGATTACGCCTAGCGGTCGGCCCGCTTGCGATCCATTTCCTTCAGATGCTTCTTGCGGATGCGGATCGAGGTCGGGGTCAGCTCGACCAGTTCGTCGTCGTTGATGAACTCCAGCGCCTGCTCCAGCGAGAACTTCACCGCCGGGGTCAGCAGCACGTTTTCGTCCGAGCCGGAAGCGCGCATATTGGTCAGCTTCTTGCCCTTGAGGGCATTGACCACCAGGTCGTTGTCGCGGGCGTGGATGCCGACGATCTGGCCTTCATAGATCTCGTCGCCCGGCTCGGAGATCATGCGGCCGCGCTCCTGCAGGTTGAACAGGGCGTAGGCCGGGGTCGAGCCCTGGTCGTTGGAGATCATCACGCCGTTGTGGCGCTGGCCGATGTCGCTGCTCTCCGCCTTCGGGCCGAAATGGTCGAAGTTGTGGAACAGCAGGCCGGTGCCCTTGGTCATGGACATGAATTCGGTGTGGAAGCCGATCAGTCCGCGCGAGGGGATGGTGTATTCCAGGCGCACGCGCCCGCGGCCGTCCGGCACCATGTTCTGCATCTTGCCGCCGCGCTCGGCCAGGCCCTGGATGGCGCCGCCCTGGTCCTTGTCCTCGACGTCGGCGACCAGCGCTTCGTACGGCTCGCAGATCTCGCCGTTGATCTCTTTCAGGATCACCTGCGGACGCGCCACGGCCACTTCGTAGCCTTCGCGGCGCATGTTCTCCAGCAGGATGCCCAGGTGCAGCAGGCCGCGGCCGGAGACGCGGAACTGGTCCGGCGACTCGCCCGGCTCGACGCGCAGGGCGACATTGGTCTTCAGCTCGCGCTGCAGGCGCTCGGCGATCTGGCGCGAGGTGAGGAACTTGCCTTCCTTGCCGGCGAAGGGCGACTTGTTGACCTCGAAGGTCATGCTCATGGTCGGCTCGTCGACCTGCAGGGTCGCCATCTGCTCGGGATGCTTGGCGTCGCAGATGGTTTCGGAGATGCCCAGCTCGGCGATGCCGGTGACGGCGATGATGTCGCCCGCGTCGGCCTCCGGCACTTCGACCTTGTCCAGGCCCATGAAGCCCAGCACCTGCAGCACCTTGCCCTGGCGCACCGCGCCGTCGCGGCCGACCACGGACACCGTCGTGTTGCTCTTGATCTTGCCGCGGGTGATGCGGCCGGTGCCGATGACGCCGACGTAGCTGGAGTAGGCCAGCGAGGTCACCTGCATCTGGAACGGGCCGTCGACATTGACCTTCGGCGGCGGCACCTTGTCGACGATGGTCTGGAACAGCGGGTCCATATTGCCTTCGCGCACTTCGGCGTCGGCGCCGGCATAGCCGTGCAGGGCCGAGGCGTAGACCACCGGGAAGTCGAGCTGCTCGTCGGTGCCGCCGAGCTTGTCGAACAGGTCGAACACCTGGTCGATGACCCAGTGCGGACGCGCGCCCGGACGGTCGACCTTGTTCACCACCACGATCGGGTTGAGGCCCATGTTGAAGGCCTTCTGCGTGACGAAGCGGGTCTGCGGCATGGGGCCGTCGGCGGCGTCGACCAGCAGGCAGACGCAGTCCACCATCGACAGCACGCGCTCCACTTCACCGCCGAAGTCGGCGTGTCCGGGGGTGTCGACGATGTTGATGCGGTACAGCGTATTGGTGCGCTTGTCGGTCCAGCGGATCGCCGTGTTCTTCGACAGGATGGTGATGCCGCGCTCGCGTTCGAGGTCGTTGGAGTCCATCACGCGCTCGCCCAGGTTCTCGCGCACGTCGAGAGTGCCGGACTGGCGCAGGAGCTTATCGACCAGGGTGGTCTTGCCATGATCGACGTGGGCGATGATGGCGATGTTGCGGAGATTCTCAATCACGGGAGCACCAGAACAAGATTTAAGCGGAGGTACGGGGCAATTTCATTGCCGCGCTGGCCCGGCCCAAGGGCGGGCCGGAACTCAATAGAATGACACAAACCCAAAAAAGATCGCGGATTGTACGCGGGTCAATGTTAAAACGCATCCATTTCCAGGCCATTTGGGCTGTATTTCCGGCTGTTTCACGCGCCCGCAGCCTGTTTGGAATAGCCTAGGGATTCCAACCTGGGGGGCCCACCATGCACCGCAAATCCGCCGCTCGCGCCATCGCCGCCGCCTTCACTCTCACCCTATGTCTTGGCGCGGCCAGCCGTGCCGACCAGTTCTCGGACATGGCCAAAAGCCTGATGCAGCAGCCGGCCGCGCAGAGCGCGCTGTCCGATTCCGACATCGGCGCCGGTCTGAAGGAAGCCCTGGCCAAGGGCACCCGCACCGCCATCAACGAGCTGGGGCGCACCGACGGCTTCTGGAACAACCCGCGCTTCCGCATCCCCCTGCCCGGCCCGGTGGAGAAGCTGGAAGGCATGCTGCAGGGCGCCGGCATGGGCTCGCAACTGGATGCGCTGCACCTGTCCTTCAACCGCGCCGCCGAGCAGGCGGTGCCGGTGGCCGCCGACGTGTTCAGCGAGGCGGTGCAGAAGCTGACCCTCAACGACGTGCGCGGCATCCTCAACGGCCCGGACGACGCCGCCACGCAATATTTCAAGCGCACCACCAGCGATACCCTCACGACCCGCTTCAAGCCGATCGTGGCCGGCGTTACCGCCAAGGTTGGCCTGGCGCAGCAGTACAACAGCGTCATGTCCTCCGCCGGACCGATGGCCTCGATGATGGGCGACAAGGCCGATCTCAATACTTATGTCACGCAGAAAGCCCTGGACGGCCTGTATCTGCGCGTCGGCGACGAGGAAAAGACGATCCGCACCGATCCGGCGGCACGCACTACCGACCTGATGAAGAAGGTGTTCGGTTCGAAATAAACCCTCTTATTCAATTGAAGTATAAATAAAGCGATTTTTATATCTTCCAGTTCGGTTGTTGTCGCCCTAAGCTTCTGCGCATCCGGTGCCGCGATGGTTCGCGCACCCCATCGATGCGAGCGAAGCAATGAGCGTATTCGGCAATTTCAAACTGGACGCCCTGGAATGGGACGGGCCGGTGCTGGTGGTTCCAGGCCTGCGCGGCAGCGGCACCGGGCACTGGCAGACCCTGTGGGAACGCAAGTTCCCGCAGTTCGTGCGCGTGCAGCAGGACGACTGGAACGTGCCCGACCTCGACCGCTGGGCGCGCCGCATTGTCGAAACGGCGCTTGAACTCGACGGGCCGGCGCTGGTGGTGGCGCACAGCTTCGGCTGCCTGGCGGCGGTGCGCGCCGAGACCTTCCAGTCCAACTTGATCGCCGGCGCGCTGCTGGTGGCGCCGGCCAATCCGCAGCGCTTCGGCATCGAACAGGCGCTGCCGCGCCTGCCGCTGCTGTTCCCCAGTACCGTGGTCGCCAGCGCCAACGATCCCTGGATGCCGCTGCCCAGCGCCCGGCAGTGGGCCGCCGACTGGGGCAGCGAGTTCGTCGACCTGGGCAACAAGGGCCATATCAACGGCGACTCCGGCCTGGGCCAGTGGGCTGAGGGCCAGCAACTGATGCACCAGCTTTGCCGCCGTATGAGCCGCGGCCCGGCTTTCACCCGGCCGGCGCCGGGTCATTACGCACCGCTGGGCTTTGCCTTCTGACAGCGATGACGGATGCGGTAAAGTCCAATGATCGCACCGGACTTTAAGTTTTTACCGCATGAAAAACCCTCGTTCGCGGCAGCAAGGCGGCATGCTCGGCCTGTTGCTGGCACTGCTGGTCGTCGGCCTGCTGGCCTATTTCGCCCTGCGCTCGCACAGCGCCACGCAGGCCGTCGATGGCAATAGCAACCAACAGCAACTGGTGAGCTGCACCAAGCTCATCGGCGACCTGGTGCAGCACACCGGCGGCATCGGCGCGGATTACAAGACCGGCTACGACGCCCTGCCGCCGAATTGCCGCGGCATGCTGCCGCCGCCGGCCGGCATCACGCCCAATGTGCCCGAATCACAGTAGGGCGGCCCTGACACGGCGCTTGCGAAGCAATGGATGCGGGAGGGGCCGCCGACGCCCGCGTTTGATGGTGTGGGTCGGGGCCCTGCCGCCCGCTCCCGCACCCACCCTTCGGGGCACCGTGTCGCGGGCGGCCTGTGGCCGCCGGCTTTTTGCCTCAGATTGCGCGGAAGCGGCAGCCACAGACCGCCCTACGCCTGACATGAAATCCAATCAATCGTCATACCGGCGAAAGCCGGTATCCAGGGGTTGGTAGTGCGCACTTCGTTGCTCTGGATACCGGCTTTCGCCGGTATGACGCGGCCTTAAGGACAAGCCAGAACAGCGCCTACAGATCCTCGAAGCTGCCACCACGCCCGCGGCCGGAAGCGAAGCGGCTGGCGCCGCGCAACGTCTCGCCGCTGCCCAGAGTCTCCAGTCCGCGCCGCGTCTCGTTGCTCAGCGCCTCAGCCATGCCCAGGTCGAACTGCTCGTAGGCACTGAGCCGGTCGTTGCGCATGCACAGCTGCGGGAAGCGCACCAGTTCCGCAGCCAGCGCCTCGGCCGCGGCGCGCGCATCGCCCGTCGGCACCACGCGATTGGCCAGCCCCATCTGCTGCGCCTCCAGCGCCGGCACCGGCCGGCCGGTGAGTATCAGGTCCATGGCGCGCGACAGGCCGATCAGCCGCGGCAGGCGGATGGTGCCGCCATCCACCAGGGGCACACCCCAGCGGCGACAGAACACGCCCAGCACCGCGTCGTCCTCCACTACGCGCAGATCGCACCAGCAGGCCAGCTCGAAGCCGCCCGCCACCGCGTAGCCGGACACCGCCGCGATCACCGGCTTGGACAGGCGCATGCGCGTCGGCCCCAGCGGCCCGTCGCCGTCCTCCGCCACCCGGTTCGGCGGCTTGCCGCCCGCCAACGCCTTGAGATCGGCGCCGGCGCAGAAATGCCCGCCGGCGCCCCACAGCACCGCCACATCCGACGCAGTGTCCGCATCGAAGGCCAGAAAGGCTTCGGCCAGCGCGTCCGCGGTGGCGCGGTCGATGGCATTGCGCACTTCGGGCCGGTTGATGATCATCGTGGTGACGCGGCCCTGCTTTTCGATGCTGACTGTCATGTTAGCTCTCCGCCTCCGCCGGTAAATTCGGCGTCATCGTAGACTAGCCGCTACGGCAACAGGCAAGCGGGAGGGCGCAATGATCATCGTCACCAGCGAAAACGTGGCCGGCTACCGTGTCCGCGAAACCAAAGGCCAGGTGTTCGGCGTGGTGGTGCGCAGCCGCGGCATCGGCGGCAACATCATGGCCGGCCTGCGCTCGCTCGGCGGCGGCGAGATTCCCGAGTACACCCAGCTGCTGGAAGAAGCCCGCCGCCACGCCATCGACCGCATGGTCGAGAACGCCACCGCCATGGGCGCCAACGCCGTGATCATGATGCGCTTCGACTCGGCCGAGATCGGGCAGACCATGAGCGAGATCGTCGCCTACGGCACCGCCGTGGTGCTGGAATCGGCGCGCTAAGCATGTTGCGCCAGGTCTTGCTGGTGATCGGAGTCCTGCTCCTGCTGGCGGCCGCGTACTGCGTCGTCATCGGGTTTTATCCGATCCTGCCGCACCTGCTGGTGCTCGGGCTGATGCTGACCGCGGGCATCGTGTGGGAGCGCTGGCAGTACAAGCGGACGCAGACCGGCAAACCCGATCCGAATTGGACTACGACCGGCGAGCGCTTTGTCGATCCGGGAAGCGGAGAGCTGACGGAGGTTTATTACGATCCGCGCAATGGGGAGCGGCGTTATGTGCAGGTGAGGCGTCCCGGCACTTCTCGTTGAACCGACTCCCGAGAAAGATAATTTCCTGCTCAAGCAGCCGTAAGGTATTCCTCGACGGCACGCGGCAACGGCACTTCGACAAAGCAGGATTGCGGATACAAATAGTCTTCACCGCTTTCGTCCACTACCCGAAACATGCCTTCGGCAGCCGCTTCTCGGTCGGCAATCACCTCATAAAACTTGCGCGGCTCCAGCGCCTCCGGATATCCGCCGTCATTTACACACAATAGGAATTTCATGTTCATCGTCATCAATCCAGAAAACGCTTGACCTTCACTTTGCGCCTGCCGATGCCATGCGCCTCGTACCAGTGAACTTCACAAAGGCGCAGGCTACCGCTGGGAAGGCGCACCGTGGCCACGCCCTTGAGTTTGCGCCAATGTCCATCCCCGAACAACTTACGGAGATTGGCCAATTCCCGGATGCCCGACCCAGCTGCAATGGTCTCGACATCGCGAATGGCCCCCAGAATTTCGATCATCCCATCCGTGATCGGCATAGCAACTAACTGAGCAATTTAACCGCAGCAGCCGAACGCCGCGCCTTGGCCCGCGCCTCGTCGACGGAATCCGCCAGCGCCAACGCCACCCCCATCCGCCGCTTCCCCACAATCTCCGGCTTGCCGAACAGGCGCAGCTGCGTATCCGGCTCCGCCAGCGCTTCGGCGATGCCGGCAAACACCGGCGCCTTGCGATCCCCTTCGAGCAGGATGGCGCAGGAAGCCGCCGCTCCGCGCTGCCGGATGTTGGGGATCGGCAAGCCGAGGATGGCCCGCGCATGCAGGGCGAACTGCGGCAGGTCCTGCGAGATCATGGTGACCATGCCGGTATCGTGCGGCCGCGGCGACACTTCACTGAAGATGACGTCATTGCCATGCACGAACAGCTCGACGCCGAAGATGCCGCGGCCGCCGAGCCCGGCGGTGATCTTGCCGGCGATGTCCTGCGCCTTGGCCAGCGCCGCGGCCGGCATCGCATGCGGCTGCCAGGACTCGCGGTAGTCGCCATCGATCTGCAGATGGCCGATCGGCTCGCAGAAACTGGTACCCCCCGCGTGGCGCACGGTGAGGAGGGTGATCTCGTAATCGAAGGGAATGAAGCCCTCGACGATGACGCGCCCGGCGCCGGCCCGGCCGCCGACCTGCGCATAGGCCCAGGCCTTGGCCACGTCGGCCTCGCTCTTGACCGTGCTCTGGCCCTTGCCGGAAGAGGACATCACCGGCTTGACCACGCAGGGAATGCCGATGTCGCGGATGGCGGCGCGGTACTCCTCCTCGGTGCCGGCGAAGCGATAAGGCGAGGTGGGCAGCTTCAGCTCCTCGGCGGCGAGGCGGCGGATGCCCTCGCGGTCCATGGTCAGGCGCGCGGCCAGGGCGGTGGGGATGACGGTATAGCCCTCGCGCTCCAGCGCCTGCAGGGTCGGCGTGTGGATCGCCTCGATCTCCGGCACGATCAGGTGCGGCTGTTCCAGCTCGACGATGCGGCGGATGGCGGCGCCGTCGAGCATGCTGATGACATGGCTGCGGTGCGCCACCTGCATCGCCGGGGCGTCGGCATAGCGGTCCACCGCGATGGCCTCGACGCCGAGCCGCTGCAGCTCGATCACCACTTCCTTGCCCAGCTCGCCGGAACCGAGCAGCAGGACGCGGGTGGCGTTTGGGGAAAGCGGAGTGCCGAAGGTGGTCATGGCGTTGGCGTAGTAGGACAATGGAGGCGCAATATTGTGCTGCGCTAAGAGCTTGTAACACAATGAATCGCGCCTGCGACGGAGGTCATTTTTGCGCAGTGCAAGTCGGACAGGGCGCGGCATGGTCATTCCATGCAAGCTCTGGCCGGCGCAGCAATGCGCAAAAATGGCCCCGTCCCTTCGGGTTGCGCTTAAAATCGCGCCAGGCTGCGTTGTCAGACTTGGCCATGGAATCACCATGGCCAAGTCCTCCGCCTTGCCTGACGCGATTTTAAGCAGCAACGCAGGTGCGATTTATTGTGTTACAAGCTCATATGTCATGGGCGCAAAGTAAGCTCCCGAACAAGAACTCACCTCCCCCGATCCGATGACCCGTCGCACCAAGATTCTCGCCACCCTCGGCCCCGCCACCGACGACCCCGCCGTGCTGCGGCGCATCCTCCACGCCGGCGTCGACGTGGTGCGTCTCAACTACTCCCACGGCAAGGCCGAGGACCACGCCCGCCGCGCCGCCGCGGTGCGCAAGGCCGCACTGGAAATGGGCCTGGACATCGGCATCCTGGCCGACCTGCAAGGCCCGAAAATCCGCATCGAGAGCTTCGCCGCCGGCCCGGTGGAGCTGGTCGAAGGCCAGCCCTTCACGCTGGATACGGCGCTGGGCGCCAGTGCCGGCGACCAGCACATCGTCGGCTGCGCCTATGCCGAGCTGCCGCAGGACGTGAAGGCCGGCGACGTGCTGCTGATCAACGACGGCGCCATCTCGCTGCGGGTGGAGCAATCCGCCGGCACGCGCATCGACACGGTGGTGCTGATCGGCGGCACCCTGTCCAACCGCAAGGGCATCAACAAGCAGGGCGGCGGCCTTTCCGCCGCGGCCCTTACCGACAAGGACCGCGAGGACCTGCGCCACGCGGTATCGATCGAAGCCGACTTCCTCGCCATCTCCTTCCCGCGCAGCGCGGCGGACATGGAAGAGGCGCGGCGGCTGATGAAGGCCGCCGGCGGCAGTGCCGCGCTGGTCTCCAAGATCGAGCGCGCCGAGGCGCTGCCGAACCTGGACGAGATCGTCGCCGCCTCGGATGCGGTGATGGTGGCGCGCGGCGACCTCGGTGTGGAGATCGGCGACGCCGAGCTGCCGGGCTGGCAGAAGCGCATCATCGCCACCTCGCGCGAGATGAACCGCATGGTCATCACCGCGACGCAGATGATGGAATCGATGATCACCAACGCGCTGCCGACCCGCGCCGAGGTGTCCGACGTGGCCAACGCGGTGATGGACGGCACCGACGCGGTGATGCTCTCCGCCGAGACCGCCACCGGCCGCTGGCCGGTGAAGGTGGTGGAGGCGATGGCCCGCGTCTGCGTGGCGGCGGAAAGCGCCATGCCGCCGCGCGAGCGCGCCGCCGAACGGCTCGACCGCCACTTCGAGCGCGTCGACGAGGCAGTGGCGATGGCCACCGCCTGGACCGCGCGCCACATGCACGCCAAGGCCATCGTCGCGCTGACCGAATCCGGCAGCACCGCGCTGATGATGTCGCGCGCCGAAACGCAGATCCCGATCTACGCCCTGACCCAGCACGAGCACACGCGCCGGCGCATGGCGCTGTGCCGCGGCGTCTACCCGGTGGCGTTCCAGCCGAGCACGCTGGAGACCCTCAAGCCGGTAGCCGAGGCGATCGATTGCCTGGTCTACCGCAAGGTGCTCGCCAGCGGCGACCGGGTGCTGGTGACCAAGGGCGATTTCGACGGCCCGGGCGGGACCAATTCGATGAAGATCGTCACCGTGTAGAACGGCGCGCGGCCGCGCGCCGTGAGCCCATGGAAGGGCAGGCAATGGAGGAAACAAAGATGAGCGCAAGCAAGCACAGCGACTTCCTCGTCATCGGCCACCGCGGCGCGCGCGGACACGCACCCGAGAACACGCTGTTGGCGCTGGACACCGGCATCCGCCTGGGCGCGCACTGGGTCGAATTCGACGTGCAGCTGCATCCCGAGGGCGCCCTGCTGGTGTTCCACGACCTGACCCTGGACCGCACCACCAACGGCCGTGGCCCGCTCAACCAGTGCGACTTCGCCACCCTGCGCGGGCTCGACGCCGGCAAGGGCCAGCAGATCCCGACGCTGGAGGAAGCGCTGGACCTGATCGAGCAGCGCGTCGGCGCCAACATCGAGCTGAAAACCGCCGACGGCACCGGCGAAGCGGTGGCGGGCGTGCTGCGCCAGTACCTCGACGCCGGCTGGCCGCCGGAGCGCTTCCTGGTCTCCTCCTTCCATCTGCCGGAGCTGTGGGAATTCCACCAGGCGGCGCCGGAGATTCCGGTGGCCGTGCTGCTCGGCGGCGTGCCGCTGGACTGGGCCGGCTGCGCCACCGAATTGCAGGCAACGGCGGTGAACCTCTCCTCCGAGTTCGTCGATCCGCGCCTGGTGGCGGACGCCAAGGAACATGGGCGCAAAGTGTATGTCTACACCGTCAACGATCCCGCCGAGATGCGCGCGCTCAGGACGCTCGGGGTGGATGGCGTGTTCACCGATTATCCCGACCGGGCGCTGAAGATTTGCAGGTAGCTAAGGCCTAAAGCCATCTCGCGCAAAGCCGCAAAGACGCCAAGAAAGAGCCAATCAAAAGCTTTTTTGCGGCTTTGCGGCTTTGCGCGAACCGTTTTTGATTTTTTGAATTTCCCGGAGACCCCGCCTTGATCGACCTCTACACCGCCGCCACCCCCAACGGCCACAAGGCCTCCATCATGCTGGAGGAGCTGGGGGTGCCGTACACCGTGCACCACCTGGACCTGTCGCGGGGGCAGCAGAAGACGCCGGAATACCTGAAGCTCAATCCGAACGGCCGCATTCCGACCATCGTCGACCGCGACAACGGCGACTTCGCCGTGTTCGAATCCGGCGCCATCCTGATCTATCTGGCCGAAAAATACGGCCGCTTCCTGCCCGCCGATGTGAAGGGCCGCTCGACCGTGATCCAGTGGCTCATGTTCCAGATGGGCGGCATCGGCCCGATGCAGGGCCAGGCCAACGTATTCCACCGCTACTGGCACGAGCAGTACCAGCCGGCCATCGACCGCTATCAGAACGAAACCAAACGGCTCTACCGGGTGCTGGAAACGCGCCTGCAAGGCCGCGAATTCCTGTGCGACGAGTACAGCATCGCCGACATCGCCAATTTCACCTGGGTCAACATCCATTCCTGGTCGGGCGTGCCGATCGACGACCTGCCGAACGTGCAGGCCTGGCGCGAGCGCATCCGCGCCCGTCCGGCGGTGCAGCGCGGACTGGCGGTGCCGGGGGATACGGCGCCGGCCGCGGTGGTGGAAGCCGCCAAAACCATGCTGCAACGCTAAAAAAGTGATCAGTTCGTAGGGCGGCCTGTGGCCGCCGCTGCCGCGCCAATTGAAAGAGCGCATTGGCGGCCACGGGCCGCCCTACTTTTCACTGTGAACAATGGGAAAAGCCCGAAATGCGCGGCTTTCCACCCGGTCGGCGACCGGGCCTGGCACCAACGGTGCTAAGGTAAGTCAGTCTGTCATTCAACGGTCATCACGGATGAATCTACTAGCGTCTGAATCCCCCAACGCGCTCGACGCAACGCCAGCCATGACCTCGTCCCCGCCGCAAGTGATCCAGCCCTTCGTCAATCGCGAGCTGTCCCTGCTCGAATTCAACCGGCGGGTGCTGGAACAGGCCAAGGACGAGTCGATTCCGCTGCTGGAGCGGCTCAAGTTCCTGTGCATCTCCTGCTCCAACCTGGACGAGTTCTTCGAGATTCGCGTAGCCGGCCTGAAGCAGATGATCAAGCTCGGCACGCCGCTGGTGGGCCAGGACGGCATCACCCCGACCGAGCTGTTCGCCGAGGTCAGCACCCGCACCCACACCCTGGTGGACGAGCAGTACCGCGTGCTCAACGAGGTGCTGATCCCCGCGCTGGAAAGCGAAAAGATCCGCTTCGTGCGCCGTACCGCGTGGACGCCGGAGCAGGACGCCTGGCTGCGCAGCTATTTCCAGAACGAGCTGCTGCCGGTGCTGTCGCCGCTCGGTCTGGATCCGGCGCACCCGTTTCCGCGCATCCTCAACAAGTCGCTCAATTTCATCGTCTCGCTGTCCGGCAAGGACGCCTTCGGCCGCAACATCGGCTACGCCATCGTGCAGGCGCCGCGGGCGCTGCCGCGCCTGATCCGCCTGCCCAAGGAAGTGGCCGGCACCGGCCCCTGCGATTTCGTGTTCCTGTCGTCGGTGATCCACGCCTACGTCGACGAGTTGTTCCCCGGCATGCAGGCCAACGGCTGCTACCAGTTCCGCGTCACCCGCAACTCCGACCTGCTGGTCGACGAGAACGAGGCCGAGGACCTGCTGGAAGCGCTGGAAGGCGAGCTGTCGCAGCGCCAGTGGGGCGACACGGTGCGCCTGGAAGTGGCGCATAACTGCCCCGAGCAGATGTCGCTGTACCTGATGGAGGAGCTGAGCCTGGGCCCGGCCGACCTGTACCAATGCCATGGCCCGGTCAACCTGATGCGCCTGATGGCCCTGCCGGACCTGATCGACCGGCCGGAGCTGAAATACACGCCGTTCGTACCGCGCGTGCCCAAGGCGCTCACCGGCGACATGTTCGCGGCGATGCGCAAGCATGACCACCTGCTGCAGCATCCTTACGACTCCTTCAACCCGGTACTGGACCTGCTGCGCAGCGCCGCCAAGGACCCCAACGTCCTGGCGATCAAGCAGACCCTGTACCGCACCGGCGCCAAGTCGCCGGTGGCGGAGGCGCTGATCCAGGCCGCCCGCGCCGGCAAGGAAGTGACGGTGGTGGTGGAGCTGCGCGCCCGCTTCGACGAGGCCGACAACATCTCCCTGGCGGAAGCGCTGCAGGAAGTCGGCGCCCACGTGGTCTATGGCGTGGTCGGCTACAAGACCCACGCCAAGATGATGCTGATCGTGCGGCGCGAGGAAGGTGTGCTGCGCCACTACGCCCACCTCGGCACCGGCAACTACCATCCCAAGACCACCCGCTTCTACACCGACTACGGCCTGCTCACCGCCGATCCGGCGATCTGCAAGGACGTGCACGCCGTGTTCCTGCAGCTCACCAGCCTGGGCAAGGTGATCAAGCTCAACCGCCTGCTGCAGTCGCCCTTCACCCTGGCCAAGGGCATGCGCGACCGCATCGAGCGCGAGATGGCGCACGCCGCCAAGGGCAAGAAGGCCCACATCATCGCCAAGATGAACGGCCTGGTGGAGCCGGAAATGATCCAGGCCCTCTACGCCGCCTCGCAGGCCGGCGTGCAGATCGACCTGATCGTGCGCAGCATGTGCTCGCTGCGTCCCGGCGTGCCGGGCCTGTCGGAGAACATCCGCGTGCGCTCCATCATCGGCCGCTTCCTCGAGCACCCGCGCGTGGTCTATTTCGCCAACGGCGGCGAGCCCGAGCTGTTCCTGTCCAGCGCCGACTGGATGGAACGCAACCTGTTCCGCCGCGTCGAAGTGGCCTTCCCGGTGCTGGACAAGAAGATCCGCGAGCGCATCATCGACCAGCTCCACGCCTACCTCGAAGACACCGCCACCAGCTGGCTGCTGCAGCAGGACGGCACCTACCAGCGCGCGCCGAGCGAGCCGGGCGCCAAGAGCGTGCAGATCAAGCTGCTGGAAGAGATCACCGGCGGGGCGTAGCAACGGCAGAAAGCTGCTCGCGCAAAGACGCAGAGACGCAGAGACGCAAAAAAGTTTTTTGAGAGAAGAGCTTTTGCTTTTATTTTGCGTCTTTGCGTCTTTGCGTCTTTGCGCGAGATCGCTGTTGCTTCCCGCTGCTACGCGAAGCGCAGCAGTGGTAGGTTGGGGTGAGCGCAGCGAACCCCAACATTGCGTTACCTGGGCCGAAGACGTTGGGGTTCGCTGCGCTCACCCCAACCTACGCCAGCTACCTCACGCAAACCGCAGCCGGTAATCCGCCGTCTCCAGATACCCCGCCTCCAGCTCCAGGTCCTCCCGCGTCAGCGGGTGCCGGTCGAGCCAGCCGGGGCGGAACTCCAGGCGTACGGTCTTGGCCGCGGCCTCGATCTGCAGGGGGATGCGCAGGCCGGGCGCGCGCGAGCGGTGCAGCAGCACCGCCAGGCGGAACAGGATGGCCAGCTTCTGCACCCGCACCTTCCAGGCTTCCGGCAGGTCCTCCAGGGCGCTCTGCGTGAACTTGCCGCGCTGCAGCCGCACCAGCGCCGCCAGCAGCTTCTGGTCGGTGAGGGAGAAGCCGAACAGCTCGGCATGGCGCAGGATGTACTCGCCGTGGCGATGCGAGCCGTCATGGGCGACGACCAGGCCGATCTCGTGCAGCAGTGCCGCCCAGGCCAGCAGGCGCGGCGCATCGCCGCCCTGCAGGTTCCACGACGGCGCCACCTGCTCCAGCAGCTTCAGCGCCGAACGCTCGATCTCGCGGGCATGGCCGCGGTCGACGCCGTAGCGTTCCGCCATCGCTTCTACCGAACGGCTGCGTACGTCGCGGTCGGAGAGGCGGCCGAGCAGGTCGTAGATCACGCCCTCGCGCAGGGCGCACTCGGAGGTTTCCATCTTCTTCAGCGCCAGGCTGTCGAACACCCCGGCCAGCACCGCCAGGCCGCCGGCGAACACCGGCCGCCGGTCCTCGCGCAGGCCGGGAAAGTCGAAGCGGTCGACCCGTCCGGCGCGCACCGCGAGGTCCAGGGTCTTGTCCAGCGCCTCGCGGGTGATCAGCTCGTCGGTCCAGCCCTGCCCCATCATCACGCGCCAGGCGCCGCGCACGGTGCCGCTGGCGCCCACCGCCACGTCCCAGCCGGCGGCGCGGTAGC
>Ga0302311_10001094_pt1 | contig 32633 bp, 28 predicted proteins | sample III_Palsa_N1_3_FD_200449 | JGI IMG/M metagenome (GOLD analysis project Ga0302311, IMG submission 200449) | Peat permafrost microbial communities from Stordalen Mire near Abisko, Sweden - III_Palsa_N1_3 | ecosystem: Environmental > Terrestrial > Soil > Palsa > Peat permafrost | place: Sweden... | reverse complement strand
CGACGGCGCGCCGATCTCCACCGCTGCGGTCAGCGGCACGGTGCTGGTCACCGGCGCCACCGGCTTCATCGGCCGCCGGCTGACCGCCGCCCTGCTGGCTCAGCAGCGCCGGGTGATCATCTTGACTCGCGACCGCGTGGCGGCCCGCGCGCAGTTCGGACCGGCGCCGCTGATCGTCGAAAGCCTCGGCGAGTTGCCGGACGAGCTGGATATCGACGCGGTGGTCAACCTGGCCGGCGCCAGTGTCGCTGGCGGACTCTGGTCAACGGCGCGGCGGCGGGTGCTGATGGCGAGCCGGGTCGGGACGACCGAGCGGCTGGTCGCCTTCTTCGCCCGGATGCGCCGTCCGCCGCGGGCGCTGGTCAACGCCTCGGCGGTCGGCTTCTACGGCGACGCCGGCCAGATGCTGCTGGATGAGACCGAGCCGCGCGGCCCGGGCTTCATGGCCGACCTCTGCGCCGGCTGGGAAGCGGCGGCGTTCAAGGCCGAAGCACTCGGCGTGCGGGTCTGCGCCCTGCGGCTCGGCCTGGTGTTAGACTGGACCGGCGGGCTGCTGCCAATGCTGGCGCTGCCGGCGCGCTTCGGCTTCGGCGCGCGGATCGGCCGTGGCGAGCAATGGGCCCCCTGGATCCACCGCGATGACGCGGTGCGGATGCTGCTGGCGGCGATCGACGATCCGGCTTGGCGCGGACCGGTCAACGCGGTCTCGCCGGACCTGGTGACGCAGGCCCAGTTGACCCGCCGGCTGAGCGCCTTCTTCCATCGCGGCCAGTGGCTGGCGGCGCCCGCCGCGCCGATGCGCCTGGCGCTGGGCGAGTTCTCCGACCTGTTCCTCGCCGGCCAGCGCGTCATGCCGCACGTCGCGCTGGGTCTGGGTTTCACCTTCACCCGGCCGACGCTGGAAAGCGCCTTCATGAGGACCGATCAGCCGCTCCGTCTCGTCCTCCCGGTTCGCGCGGACGCGCCCGTCTCCCTCCCTGCTGCGGCCTGAGCCACGATGACCTTCACCAAGCGCCTGCACGCCGGGATCGTGGCCGGCGAGATCACCCAGACCCTCCGGATCTGGAAGAATCTGCGCGCGAAGATCGGCGGCCGCTATCCGTTCGCCGCCGGCGGCGAGATCGAAGTGACCCGCATCCGTGAGATCGAGTTCTCCGACGTCACGCCGGATATGGCGCGGCGGCAGGGCTTCGCCGGGGTGGTCGACCTGCTGAAAATCGCGAAGCATGGCGCCGGCGAGCGGGTGTTCTTGATCGACTTCGAATATCGCGCCGACGCCTAGGACCGGGGCGCCCCTACTCGACATCGCAGACAGGGGTGGCAATCTGTCCGGGTGAGCGAACTCATGCGGTTTCCGAGCGCTGTCCGGCGAGACCCCAGCGTCGACGCCTGGTTCGCCATGCCAGACTACGAGCTGCGGCGCATGGCCCAGCCTTGGTTTGAACGGATGCTCGGGTGCGGCGCGGACGTTCGGGAGCTTTTGAACGATGGGCATCCTACAGCGTGCGTGGGCGACGCCGCGTTTGGGTACGTCAACGCCTTCAGGGCTCATGTGAATGTCGGCTTCTTCCACGGGGCGGCGCTTGACGATCCGGCCGGCCTCCTGGAAGGCGCGGGCAAGCGCCTGCGGCACGTGAAACTGCGCTGGGGCGAACCGGTCGGCGCCGCGGCGCTAAATGAACTCATAGCGGCGGCCTATCGAGACATCCGGACGCGCCTCGAATCCGCGGACTGAGGCTACCGCTCGACCGCATAAGCCGGCGCCCGCCCTGCAGATTCAAGGCGGGGCGCTCGAGTATTGTCACAATCTGTGATCGCGCGCCGCGCCCGACAGCGAACCCCCTTAGCATCGTGTTCGTCGTCGCGGTGCTCGGCGGCATGACCGTGGGCCGCTTCGCGCTCATGTCCGCCCCTGAAAGGCCGCCTGAGCGAGGCGCGCGCGAGAGACTGCCCTGATCTACGGGCCTAGGCCAATGGCTTGGTCGAGCGCCGCGTCGCCTTTCGCCGCCGCGATGTCTCTCGCGCTTTCGCCCGCGTTGTTCCTGTGGTCCAGGCTCGCGCCGTGGCGGCGCAGGGCGGCGGCGGCGGCGGGGTGGTCGGCTTGGACGCTCTTGATCAAGGCGGTGTCGCCGTTGGCGTCCGGGGCGTCGGCGGGGGCGCCTTGGTGGAGCAGGGATTCCACTTCGGCGGTCCGGCCGGCGGTGGCGGCGGCGCGCAGTCGCGCGGCCTGATCGGCCGGCCGGGCCGGGGACGCCGCGAACCGGCCCAGCGCGGCAGCGGGCGGCGCGGCGAAGGCCGAGCTCCGTCTCGAGGCCGTTACAGTGACTGTTTCATCGCGCGCATCGCCCGAGGCAACATCGTTCGCCGCGGTCGCCTTTTCGGCCCGCCCGCCCGTCACAACGATCTCGCCCACGGAAGAAGCCGCCGGTGGTTCTGCGGGAAAAGCCCGGCGTACTGGCGCGATCGCGAGGGGCGGTGGCGGCGGCGGCGCGGCTGGCGCCATGTCGGGAAGCGGACCCTGCGGGGCCGCAGTCTCAGCCTTCGCGGCGTCGGCAGGCGCCGTGCGCGCCTCGGTGCGCACTGGCGGCTCCGGCGCGGCGGCAACCCCCCGGATCGCAGGCCTCGGAGCCGGAGCGTTCGAGATCGCCGGGGTGGGAACCGAAGGCGTGGGTGCTACAGCGACAACGGCAGCCGGCGCTCTCGCCGCCGTCTGCGGTTGGCGTGGAAGCGGCTCGTAGACCTGGCTGGCGACGAAAAGGCTCAGCCCCGCGACGCAGGCCGCGGCCAGCCAGCCGCCACGCCGCCAGGCAGGTCCGCGCCACGCAGGGGCGGGCGCGACCGCCGGCGTTGCCGGTTCGCGCGCCAGGGCGGCCAGGACCCGCTCGCGCCGCGCCGCGCGCGCCGCCTCGTCGCTCAGCCTCGCCTCGGCCTGGACATAAGCCTCATCGATCGGGTCGGGCGCAGCGCCATGATCAGACATGGGCCGACCTTTCACCGGCGAGCGCGCGTCGCAACGTGGCGCGCGCATAGCGCAGTCGGCTCTTGGCCGTCTCTACGGCGACGCCGGTGGCGCGCGCGATCTCTTCCAGCGAAAGTCCGGCGTGGGCGAACATGACAAAGGCGCCGCGCTGCTCCAGCGGCAGGGCTTCGACCGCGGCGACCAGCCTCTGCGCCAGCTCGCGCGATTCCACCTGCTGCAACGGCGTCGGGCCAGCGTCGGGGACCATCATCGCCGCATCGTCTTCGACCGACGCCAGCACGGCGACCTTCTGCCGGCGAAAGTGGTCCCAGACCTTGTGGCGGGCGATGGTGAACAGCCAGGCGGGGAAGCTGGCCTTGCGCGCATCGAACGCCGCGGCGTTGTTCGAGACCGCCAACCAGGTTTCCTGGTGCAGATCCTCGGCCGCGTCAGCGTGCGCGCCGCCCAGCGTCCTGCGGATGAACTGAAAGCAGGGGCGGTCGTAGCGGTCGTATAGCCGCGCGAAGGCATGGGCGTCTCCGGCGCTGTGGGCGCGCAACAAATCGGCGTCGTCCACGCGGTCCGGCTCCATCGGCCGCCAGTCTACCCGCTGCACGGCCGGACGCATAAGAGCGTGGTGCTAGCCCGGTGGGTCAGGGACATAGCCCTCGCCGTCGGGATTCAAGGGAAATGGCCGGGGCGGGCGATCCTCTGGGCGCGGCGGGGGTATCACGCCGCCCGCGACCAGGTTGGCGTAGGTGTCGTACTCGATCTGCCGCACGCTCTGCGGATAGGGCGTCGCCCGGTCGAACGTGGTGATGTTCACCACCGACCATTCGCGTGCGCCGTGCGCCGTGCCCAGTTTCTCGTCCGGTCGGGACGCGAAAGCGCCGATCGAAGAGCGGTTGGTGGCAGCAACGTCGGACGGCGGCGGCGCTGCGCGAGCCGCGGCGATCGGGGCGCGCGGCGCGGACATGGCCCGCCGCGCGCCGGTGACGACCACCGTCTCGGCCACCGTATCGGCGGCGCCGCGGCGGCTTTCATCGCGCCCCTCAGGTGCGATCGCGGGCGCCACGGGTTCGGGCGGCGGGACGACCCGTTCCTTAAAGACGGCCATGCCGATGACGCCGACGTCGCCGGGCCGGCCGGTCAGGGCGGCGTAGGATTGCGGCAGCGGGGCGAAGGCGAACGCGGCGACCTCGGTGTTTGACTTGCGCCACCCGTTCAGGTCGTAGGACTCGTGCGGGTCGAACACATAGCCTCGCTGGCCGTAGCTCGCCGTCTCGCCGGTGACGATGTTGACGCCGTCGACGGACAGCACCACCAGCACCCGGCCGTCGGTGCGATTGGTCACACGCAGGCTGTAGCGCGCGCCCGGCTCGCCGGCGATGAACAGCCGCCCGTCATGACGCCAGACCCGCAGCGCCTGGCCGGTATCGCGATCCACTACCCTGAGGTCCACCGGATCGGGTTCGGCATAGGCGTTCGCGACGCCGGCGAGCCCGATCGCGGCGATCACCGTGGCCAGAACCGTTCGGCGTCGAACCAACGTCCCTGAGCGATCGCCTGCCGTCATGTGCGCCTCCGTGAGCCTTCACAGATGGACTACGCACTGGGCTGGCGAATGGGGTTAGCGGCCGTCGATTTTGCTGCCGGCGCCCGCCCGGCGGCTTCGGTGTGCTTAGGCGGCCGCTTCCGCCGGCTCCTCCTGCGCCACGAAGCCCTTCCAGTTGTTCATGTATTCGATGAAGTTCGGGCTCAGGCCTTCGTGGGCCAGGTGGGCGCGGGTGACTGGCAGGGAGATCGGCTCGAAGTCCGGGTCGGCGGCGTAAAGCTTGGGCACGTCGTGGTGCAGCACCGCGGCGCGGCCGAGGATGGTGAAATCGGCGCCGGCGTCCAGCAGCCGGCGGAAGTCCGCCCCCTTCATCAGCTTGCCGGCGGCGCCGAGGCGGGTCTCGCCGCGCGGCAGGTCGGCGAACCAGTCGATCAGCGGGCGGGTGGCGAACTCGGCGTCGACCGGGGCTTTGAAGCAGTCCCACAGCGACATGTCGACGTAGTCGAGATCGCCGGAGCCCAGCATCCAGCCGGCGACTTCGCGCTGTTCGGGGAACTTCAGGCCGAACCGCTCGGGCGAGATGCGCAGGCCGAGCTGGAAGTCAGGCCGGGTGCGCATCCGCACGCCCTTGATGATGTCGAACACGATCCGCGCGCGGTTCTCGACCGAGCCGCCGTAACGGTCGGTGCGGCGGTTGGTTTCGGGGCTGAGGAAGGCGCAGAGGATGTAGCCGTGCGCCCCGTGCAGCTCGACGCCGTCGAACCCGGCCTTCTCGGCGCGCACCGCGGCGGCGATGAAGTCCTCGGTCAGCTGCTCGACCTCCTCGGTCGACAGCTCGCGGGTGTTGGTCTCGGCGTCTGGGCTGGGACCGACCGGACGCTCGCCGATCAGCGCCTCGGGCGAGCGCAGGCCGGCGTGGTGCAGCTGCACCGAGCTGACCGAGCCCTGCGCCTTGATCTCGGCCGCCAGCCGGGTGAGGCCTGGCAGGTGGTCGTCGGAGAAGACGCCGAGCTGGCCCGGGAAGCCCTGGCCGATCCGCTGCACGTGCGCCGCGCAGGTCATCACCAGGCCAAAGCCGCCCTTGGCCCGCATCGTCAGCCAGTGGAACTCGTCGTCGGAAAGCCGCCCATCCGGGTGGCTCTGGCAGTTGGTCAGCGGCGCCAGCATGAAGCGGTTTTTCCACGTCGGGCCGCGCGCAAACGAAATCGGGTCGAGCAGATCGGTCATCGAAAACTCAGTTTTCCAGGGTGAAGGTCAGGCCGGCGTTGGTCTCGAGCCGGCGGATCAGGGCGGCGCCCATCGCCGAGGCGGGAGTCCAGCAGCCGCCGGGCGTGGCCGAGCGGGCAACGTCGCGCGCCAGGCAGACGGCGGCCTCGCCCAGGATCTTGGCGGTCGAGCCGTAGCCGGGGTCCATGTCGCCCTTGATGGCGGCGCGCACGGTGCGCCCGTCGCCAGCTTCGGCGATGTAAAGCAGGTCATAGAAGCCGGTCTCCCGCTCTTCTTTCGAAGGGCCCTCTCCAGGCTTAGGTAGGCCGCCCGCGCCGAAATTGAAGCCACCCATGCCGCCGGCCGCGTCAGAAGGCGGTCCGTCCAGCATCTGCATCTCGCAATACTGGAAGCCGGCGCCCCAGGGCTGGCCCAGCAGCAGGTTGGAGCGGTGCACCGCCTTGGTGTTGATCCCGGCCATCATGAACGGCCCGACCCACGATCCGGTGACCTTGTCCTCGTAGGCCTTGTCGCCATCCGGCTGGGGCGCGCCGGCGAACCCCGGCGTGAGCGCGAACGGGTTGGCCAGCAGCGGGCCGATGCTCGGATCCTTCGCCGCCGCGGCCTGGGTCGCCATGCCGCTGGCCAATGTCCCGCCGGAAAGCCCGCCCTTCAGCCCGCGCACCCGGCCGCGGACGCGCGGCGCATAGGCGCCGAAGCGCCGCTTGGCCTCTTCCTCGACGAAAAAGACTCCCAGGTCGAACGGGATCGAGTCGAAGCCGCAGGAGAACACGATCCGCGCGCCGGACGCCTTCGCCGCCGCCTCGTTGGCGTTGATCATCGCGGCGATCCAGTTGGATTCGCCGGTCAGGTCGACATAGTCGCTGCCAGCTGCGGCGCAGGCGGCCACCAGCGGCGAGCCGTAGAGCTGGTAGGGGCCCACGGTGGAAATGATCACGCCGGCGCGCCGCACCATGGCGTCGAGACTGGCTAGATCGGCCGCGTCGGCGACGATCAGCGGAAGGGTGTCCGGCGCGCCTATCTCGCGTCGCACCTGCGCCAGCTTCTCGGCGCTGCGCCCGCCGATGGCCCATTTCAGATCGCCGGACGCGCCATAGGTCTTGAGCAGATGCGCCGCCACCAGCCGCCCAGTATACCCGGTCGCACCCCAGAGGATGATATCGAACTCCGCCATGTGCTTGCCCCGTCTTGTACGCCCGAGCCTCCTGGCCTGCCGCTAGGGCGGTCAAGCCCAGCCATACCGCGGCGATTGCGGTTGCGTGCTGCTACTCGGCGCGGCAGTCTGCCAAGCGGCGCCTTGCCATTGGGAGCGGACATGGATTGGCGGGTTCGGAATGACGGCGCTCGGCTGGTCGCCGTCCCCACGGGCCGAGTCGACGAGGACAGCTGGAAGGCCTTCAGCACCCATCTGAACGCCGCCGTAAACGACGCCCTCGTCCTCGCGATCCCATCGCTGGTGATCGACCTTTCCGGTCTTGAGTACATGACGTCCAAGGGCCTGCGCGCGCTCACCCTAGCGAAGAATGAAGCGCGCGGCGAGGTGACGATCCGTCTGGCGGCCCCAAACGCGACGATGCGGCGGATCTTGTCTATCAGCCGCTACGACATGCTGTTCCCCGTGGTCGACGCCGTCGACCCGGCGAGCTGAGGGGCGAAAAAGCATGCTGGTCCGTTTCTGGGGGACGCGAGGCTCCCTGCCGGTGGCGCAGCGCGCCGACGCCATCCTCACCCGGATCGCCCGCGCCCTGGTGATCGCCCGGGGGCGCCGGTTCGACAGCGAGGCCGAGGCCGCCGAGTTCGCACGGACCGATATCGAATTTGCGACCTATGGGACGTACGGCGGAGCGACGCCCTGCGTCGAGATCGAGGCCGACGAGAACGCGTTCGTCATCTGCGACATGGGTTCCGGCCTTCGGGAGTTTGGCGTGAGCGCCCAGCGCCGCTGCGCCGAGGGCCATCCTCGCGTCTATCATTTCTTCCTATCGCATCTGCACTGGGACCACATCATGGGGTTCCCCTTCTTCCGGCCTGCCTACGAGTCCGGCGCGACGATCGTCATTCACTCCGGGCACTGGGACGCCGAGGACGCGCTGCGCCGCCAGCAGGCGGATATCTCGTTTCCGGTGCCGTTCGATGCGCTCAAGGCAAACATCGAATTCGTCGAGCACACCCCGGGGCAGACCTTCGAGGCGGCGGGGCTGCAGGTCAGCCTCATTCACCAGCGGCATCGGCGCGGCTCCTTCGGCTACCGCTTCGAGCGGCAGGGCAAGGCGGTCGTCTACTCCACGGATGCGGAGCACAGGCCGGACGACATGGAGGCCGAGGACGCCTTCCAGGCCTTCTTTGCCAATGCGGACCTGGTGATCTGCGACACCATGTATTCGCTGGGCGATACCGTGAGCCTCAAACTGGACAAGGGTCACTCCTCCAACGTCGTGGCGGTGGACCTCTGCCATGCCGCCAGCGCGCGGCGCCTCGCCCTCTTCCACCACGAGCCGAGCCACTCCGACGAGGACATCCAGCAGATGTTCTTCGAGACCGTTCGCTACGAGAAAATAGTCCGCGGCGGGCGGCCGGAACTCGAGGTGGTCTGCGCCTATGACGGGCTCGAGGTCGAGGTCTAGTCCCGCGACCGACATCGACGCTGGCGCCTTGCGACGGGTCCGGCTCGCAGGGCTCGTGGCGGCGCTGGCGGCCGTGGCGTTGGTTCTGCTGACGGGTGGCCGCCTGAGCCGGCCGGTGTTCGATTTGTTCCAGATCGTCTCACCGACGGCCGACGCCTCCAGGCAGGTGCATGTCGTCGTGATCGACGCCGACAGCCTGCGGTCGGTCGGCGGGTGGCCGTGGAGCCGGTTCTACCTTGCGCGGCTGGTGGAGGAGATCTCCCGGCGTGGCGCGACGGCGATCGGGCTCGATCTGCTCATGCCCGAGCCGGACCGGCTGGACCCGCCCCGGTTCGCCGATCTCTACGGGGAGCTCTCGCCGTCCGCCGCCGCGGAGGTCCGGGCGCTGCCGTCGATGGACGCCATCTTCGCCCGGGTCATCGGCCGCAGTCCGGTGGTGCTCGCCCGGGCCGGCGCGCAGGCTCACTCGTTCGACGCCGTCGACCAATCCACCGCGCCCCTCCCGCCCGAAGCGCGGTTCTCCGGGCCGCTGCCGCGGGGCGTCAGAGCGTTTCCGCGCGCGATCGCCAACCTGCCGCTGCTGGACGGCGCGGCGTTGGGCCATGGCCTCGTGAACGGCGACCCCGACGATGACGGCATGGTGCGGCGCGTGCCGCTGGTCGCCAGCGTCGCTGGCGCGCCGACGCCAGGCTTCGCGGTCGAGCTGGTCCGCGTGGCCGAGGGCGCCGACCGGATCGATCTGACGACGGTCGGCGGCCGTCTGACGGCGGTTCAGGTCGGCGACCGGAAGGTCCCGGCGTCGGCTGACGGGCAGTTGACCTTGCGCTTCGGCGACTGGCGCAAGACCCAGACGACGTCGGCGGCGGATCTCTTCCGCAAAGGCCTGCCCGGCGACCTGTTCAAGGGCCAGATCGTGCTCGTCGGCCTCACCAGCGCCGGCTCGTCGGACGTGGTCCACACGCCGCGCGGCGGGGAGACCTATGGCGTGTTCGTGCAGGCCCAGGCCGTCGACGACATCCTGCGCGGCAATGGTCTGCGCCGGCCGCCCGAAGCGGCCTGGGCGGAATGGGGCCTTGGCATACTGCTGGCGCTCGCGGCAGGGGCGGCGGTGACGAGATTGCCGATCGGCGTCGTAGCCGCGACCGGAGCGGGCGTGATCGCCGCGGCGCTGGGCGCGAGCTGGTGTGGCTTCCAGTCCGGCCTGCTGCTCGACCCACTACCGGTCCTGGCGCCGGCCGTAGCGGCGACCGCGGCGACGGTGGCGGCTCTATTCGTGGAAGGCCGCGCCCTGCAGGCGCGGCTCCGGACCGCCCTCGAGAGCGAGCGGTTGAACGCCGCGCGAACCGCCGGCGAGCTCGCCGCCGCCGCGGAGATCCAGTCCGGCATGCTGCTGCCCAGAAGCGAACTCGCGAGCTTAGCGGCGGGCGTCGATATCGACGCCGTGCTTCAGCCAGCCCGCAATGTCGGCGGCGACCTCTACGACGCATTCATGCTGGACGAGGCGAGGCTCTGCTTCCTGGTGGGCGACGTGACCGGCAAGGGCGTGCCCGCGGCCCTGTTCATGGCGCTTGCCAAGTCGCTCGCCCGCAGCCTGCTGATGCGCGCCGAACACGACCTGGCCGCAGCCGTGGCGCGGATCAACGCTGAGCTGTCGCAGGACAACCGTCAGGACATGGCGCTTACCCTGCTCGTCGGCGTCCTTCGTCCGGCCGACGGTCACATCGACCTTGTCTGCGCCGGCCACGAGAACCCGCTGGTCGCGAGCGCCGATGGCCATGTGCGTGAGCTGCAGCTGCTCGGGGGCCCGCCGCTCTGCGTGGATCCGACCTTCCCGTACGCGGTCGAGAGCTGCCAGCTCCTGCGCGGCGAGACCCTGCTCGCCTTCAGCGATGGCCTGACCGAGGCCCAGTCGCCGGATGGCCAGCTGTGGCCCCGGCCGGACCTGTTGGCCGCCGTGGGCCGGGCGGCAGCCGCCCCGACGACCGCGACCATGGTGGACGAGGTGGCGGGGTCGGTTCGGTCGTTCGAAGCCGGCGCCGAGCCCAGCGACGACCTCACCATCCTCGCAGTGCGCCTCGCCAGTCCTAGCGGATGATCACCTCGGCCCGGCGGTTGGCCGGTTCGCTCACGCCGGGGCCGGTCGGAACGCGCAGGTCCCTCTGGCCGCGCCCGGTCACGCGGGCGTTCGACACCGGCAACCCCTGCTGGACGAGGGCCGCGCGGACCTCGATGGCGCGATCGAGCGACAGCTTGTCGTTGCTGGCGGCATCGCCGGTGGTGTCGGTGTAGCCGGTGATCTGGACGTCCGAGGTCGATGTGACGATCGCACGGAGCTGATCGAGGGTGGCCAGCGACTGCGGCGCGAGCTGCGTGGTCCCCTCGACGAAGTAGAGCGTGAAGACCTGCGGCGGCGGCGGCATCGCCGAGAGCAGGGCGTCGAAATGAGCCCTCAGCGGATGGGGCCGCACCGCGTCGCCGCCCAGCCTGGCCTCGGTGCGGGCCTGGGTCAGCTGTCCGCGCTCGGCGCCGGTCGCCGGATCGATCACCGCTACGGCGCCCGCGGACCCATCGGGGGTTTCGGCGTCCAGGAGCGCCACCTGCGTCGTCGCGCAGCTGGCCAGCATCGCGCAGAACGCCACGGTCGCGAGGCGCCTCACGGACCCACGCGCACGACGAAGCGGGTGCCGCGCGCCGCCAGCACGGACGTGGGCGTTCGCACCCGCATGGCGTCCTTGTTCTCATGGGCGATCTGGCCCGAGACGACCGCCAGCGATCCGCGGCTGATAGTGGTCAGAGACGCGCCGACGTGGGTCGTGTCATCGAATTCGAACTTGCTCAGGGCGATCGCGCTGTTCGGTCCGATGGCGAAACGGCTGTTGTCGATGAACGTGATCCCGATCCGCCCGTCGGCTCCGGTCTTGAGCGAGTCGCCGGTCTGCAGGAGCAGGCCCGGTGCGGCGCGCACGACGGATTTGCCACGGATTACCGAGGCGGCGCCGACGACGGACTTGATGCGGCCGATCTCGGCGGCCGTCGCCGCGGCGGCCATCGACAGGCAGGCCACCATCAGCAATCCTGCAACGATAGCCCTGTGCAACCCAGTCTCCTTCGACAAGGGTCAAGACATAGCTCAGTTCCGCCCCGAACCGGAAGCCGAGGCTGGCGCGCGGCTGTTGGCCGACGCGGCCGCTGTCTCCTGCGCCTTGCGCCTGACCCGTGGTTTCGCGGCCCGAGCGGGTCTCGAACCCGCCGCGGCGGGTCGCCTGGCTTTGGTGGTGGAGGAGTGGGTCGCCAATGTGGTGGAGCATGGCGGACCACATGACGGCGCCCGCATCGCCCTGCGCTTGCGCCTGAGCGATGGGGTTGTGCGCGTGTCGGTCACTGATGCAGGCCGGCCGTTCGACCCACGAACAGTGACGTTCGACGGGCCCAACCCCGAGCGCGGCGGCGGCGCGGGTCTGGCGCTGATCGCGAGCTTCTGCCGTATCGCCGGCTACACCCGGCGGGCCGGGCGCAACCGGCTGGTCCTGGAGATACCGCTGGCGTGAGCGCGCGCCTTTGCCCTGATCTTGATTGGACTGACGCGGCGGCGCCCGTGGGTTTCTCCGTCAGCACCGCGTTGGAGCCTTCGGATGCATGACACGATCATTCGCGGCGGTTCGATTTTCGACGGCGCCGGCGGCAAGGCGTTTGCCGGCGACGTGGCGGTGAAGGACGGGGTGATCGTCGCGGTTGGCGAGCGCATCGCCGAGCCGGCCCGGCAGGTGATCGAGGCCGACGGGGCCATCGTCACACCGGCCTGGGTCGACATCCACACCCACTACGACGGTCAGGTCACCTGGGACGAGGAGATGGACCCCTCGGCCAGTCATGGCGTCGGGACGATCGTCATGGGCAACTGCGGCGTCGGCTTCGCGCCAGTGACGCCCGGCGGCCAGCGCGAACTGATCGAGCTGATGGAGGGGGTCGAGGACATCCCCGGCACGGCGCTTTACGAAGGCATGCCGTGGGGGGCGTGGGAGACCTACCCCGAGTATCTCGATTATCTGGCGACCCGCAAATACGCCCTCAGCGTCAGCTCGATGATCGCCCACGGCGCGGTCCGCAACTACGTGCTGGGACCGGAGCGCGGAAACGCCGACGCGGGCGAGGCCGAAGTCGGGCGCATGGCCCAGATCGTCGAGCAGGCGCTGCGCGCCGGCGCGGTCGGCTTCTCCACCTCGCGGATCATGGGCCACAAGTCGATCCGCGGCGAACAGGTGCCTGGCACCTTCGCGCCGGAGGCGGAGCTGATGGCCTTCGCCGCTGTGTTCCGCCGCGTGGGCGCCGGGGTCATGCAGCTGATCCCGGCCGGCACGCTTGGGACGACGGATGAGCATTCGGCGCTGGAGACCGAGGTGGAAATGATCTGCCGGCTCAGCGCAGCGGCGGCGCGCCCTGCCACCTTCACCCTGTTCGAGACCTTCAGCGATCCGGCGCAGGCGCAGCGCATCATGGCGCTGGTCAGGGAGGGAAACCGCGACGGCGCTCGGGTCTTCCCGCAGGTCGGCAGCCGCCCGACCGGCTTCGTCTTCAGTCTCGGCTCCTATCACCCGTTCATGGCCAAGCCGTCGTATCTCGCACTCGCCGGCCTGGCGCCGGCCGAGCGGGCCGAGGCGCTGCGCGATCCTGCCCTGAAGGCGAAGATCCTGGCGGAGATCAACGTCGCGCCGGAGCATATCGGCTCGATGGAGGCGTTGATCCCCAACGTGCCGTTCCCTATGCACCAGACCTTCCCGCTGACGACCAACTCCAGCTACGAGCCGCTGCCGGACGAGAGCTTCGAGGCCCGCGCCCAGGCCGCGGGTCTGCCGGACGGTAGCTCGGCGCTCTACGACTACCTGGTCGGCGGCGACGGCCGCGACTTCGCGATCGCCTTCTTCACCGGCTACGCCACCTACACCCTGGATGGCCTGCGCGAGCTGCAGCTCGACGACACGACGGTGGTCGGCCTCTCCGACGGCGGCGCCCACGTCGGCGCCATCTTCGATGCGGTGAATCCCACCTACCAGCTCGCTTACTGGGCCCGCGACCGCAAGCGCGGCGCCACCCTGCCGCTGGCGCACGTGATCAACCGCCAGACCCGTCGCAACGCCGAGCTGTTCGGCTTCACCGACCGGGGCCTGATCGCACCGGGAATGCGCGCCGACCTGAACGTGATCGACTTCGCCAACCTCGGCCTGGGCGACATGCGCTTCCAGCACGACCTGCCCGCCGGTGGGGCGCGGCTGATGCAGCCGGCGCACGGCTACCTCGCCACCCTGATCGGCGGCGAGCTCACCCGCCGGTTCGACCAGGACACCGGCGCCCGACCGGGCCGGCTGCTGCGCGGACAGGGCGCGGCGGCGCGCGCGGCCGTGCCGGCCTAGCGGGCTGGCCGCCGCGCGGGGAGTGGGCTTTGCCGATTGCGCGCCGCCTTTCTCATGCCTTAGGGTCGGGGCTGACTGAACGGCGATAAGAAACCGTCTGCCCGCGCGGAGGATGCGATGAAGTTCACCTGGTTCAACCTGATGCCGTGGCCCTATCTGCCGGACGATTTCCGGGAGAAGCACCACTCGGTGTGGGTCGACATCGACCAGAAGCTGTTCGACCCGGTGAAGAGCCACGAGGTCTACAACACCTACATGGACCTGCTCGAATACGCCGGGACGCTCGGTTTCGACGGGATCGGGGTGAACGAGCACCACCAGAACGGCTACGGCATCATGCCCAGCCCTAACATCATCGCCGCGGGCCTGGCGCGCCGCACCAAGGACGCGGCCATCGTGGTGCTGGGCAACTCCATCGCCCTCTACAACCCGCCGATCCGCGTGGCCGAAGAGTTCGCCATGCTCGACTGCATCTCGGGCGGACGCCTGGTGGCCGGCTTCCCGGTCGGCACCTCGATGGACACCAACTTCTGCTACGGCCAGATCCCGGCGCTGACCCGGGAGAAGTACGCCGAAGCGCACGAGATGATCATCAAGGCCTGGACCACGCGCGAGCCGTTCGCGTTCAACGGCCGCTACAACAAGCTGCGCCACGTCAACATCTGGCCGCGGCCGATCCAGCAGCCGCATCCGCCGATCCACATCCCCGGCGGCGGCTCGGTCGAAACCTACGACTTTTGCATCGACAACACCTATTCGTACTCCTACCTCAGCTTCACCGGCTACATCCGCGCCCAGGCGCTGATGAACGGCTACTGGAAGCGGGTCGAGGAGCGGGGCGCGCCCGACAAGAGCCCCTACCGGGCCGGTTTCGCCCAGACCATCTGCGTCGCCGAGACCGACGAGGAGGCCGAGCGGCTGTACTGGCCGCACCTGAACTTCTTCTACAATCGCTGCCTGCACGTCTATCCGGGCTTCGCCGACGCGCCCGGTTACCGCACCATCAAGACCATCCAGACCGGCGCGCTGTCGCAGTACGCCCCGCCGCGCGGCGGCTTCGCCGAGCTGACCTGGAAGGACCTGATCGAGGGCGGCCACGTCATCGCCGGCAGCCCGGAGACGGTGCGCCAGCGGATGGAGGACCTGATCAAAGGCCTGCACGTCGGCAACATCTTCTGCCTCATGCACGTCGGCAATATGCCGACCGACAAGTGCATGTATTCGACCAAGCTTTTCGCCGACAAGGTGATGCCGAAGCTGCGCAACATGTTCCCCGAGTGGGCCGAGGACAGCCGCTTCTGGTGCCATCCGATCGAGAACCGCGTCACCGCGGGCTCGCTGGGGCCGGCGGTTACGACAGCGCCTGGCGCGGCGCCGCGCCAGCCGGTGCCGGCCGAGTAGGGGCGAGATCATGGAATCGAAAACCGTTCAGACCCGCCACGCCCCGATCCGCTACCTGGAGGGCGGTTCAGGCGAGCCGCTGGTCTTCTTGCACGGCGCCGGCGGCATGACGCCGGACGATCCGCTGCTGAAGGAGCTGACCTCGCGCTTCCACGTCTACGCCCCGTTCATCCCGGGCTACGGCGAGACCGAAGAGTGCGGCACGCTGCGCGACATGCTCGACTTCGCCCTGCACGGCTGGGACGTGGTCGAGGCGCTTGGCCTCAAGAACCCGATCCTGGTCGGCCACTCGATGGGCGGCATGATCGCCGCGGAGATGGCGGCGCTGGCCCCCAACGACGTCTCGCGCCTGGCGCTGATCTGCCCGGCGGGCCTGTGGCTCGACGACCATCCGATCGTCGACATGTTCTCGCTGCTGCCGTTCGAGATGCCGGGCTACCTGTTCCACGACCCCGCGGCCGGCGCGGCGATGATGACCGCCGGCATGAACTTCGACGACCCCAAGTTCCTGCAGGACTATCTGATCCGCAACGCCCGCCAGCTCGGCATGGCCGGCAAGCTGCTGTTCCCGATCCCCGAACGGGGCCTGGCCGAACGTCTCTACCGGGTGAAGGCCAAGACCGTGATCGTGTGGGGCGAAAGCGACAAGTTGATCCCGCCGATCTACGGCCCCGCCTTCCAGGCCGCCATCGCCGGCTCGTCGCTGGTCAACGTGCCGGAAGCCGGCCACATGATCATCGCCGAGCAGCCCGCCGCGGTGCTGAAGGCGGTCGAAGCGGTCGCCTGAGGCGAACGGGGGAATCCCATGTCGATCGCCGAGGTCAACGGCCAGCGGATCTATTACGAGGACACCGGCGGCTCTGGCCCGCCGGTGATCTTCTCGCATGGCCTGTTCATGGACCACGAGATGTTCGCGCCCCAGGTAGATGCGCTGAAGTCGAAATACCGATGCATCACCTGGGACGAGCGCGGCCACGCCGGCACGGCGTCCGACACGCTGGCGCCGTTCAGCTACTACGACTCCGCCGACGACCTGGCGGCGCTGCTGAAGCACTTGGGCATCGAGCGGGCGGTGCTGGCGGGCATGAGCCAGGGCGGATTCCTGTCGCTGCGCTGCGCCCTGGCCCACCCGCAGATCGTCCGCGCCCTGATCCTGATCGACACGCAGGCCGGCCAGGAAGACCCCGAGCGGCTCAAGGGCCACATGCAGCTTGCGAACACCTGGGCCGAGCACGGTCTCAGCGACGAACTGGCCGGGATTATCGAGGGCATCATCCTCGGCGACGGCTGGGCCGGCGCGCAGGCGTGGAAGGCCAAGTGGCGCCAGATCAAGACCGTCAACATGCTGGGCTGCATGAACACCCTGGCGACGCGCGACGACATCACCGCCAAGCTCGGACAGATCAAGGTTCCCGCGCTCGTCGTGCACGGCGACAAGGACGCCGCCATCGAGCTCAGCCTGGCCGAGAAGCTCACCGCTGGCCTGCCGGACGCCAGGCTGGTGGTCGTCCCTGGCGGCGGCCACGCGTCCAACCTCACCCACCCCGCCGTGGTGAACCCCGCGATCGCAGCCTTCCTGGACCGGCTGGGCGCGGCCTAGCGGCTCTTGCGGCCATTCTGCGCCGCGAAAGCCTCGCGTCAGCGGCATAGATGTTATCTATGGCCCTAGACGATTCAATCGATTGGACCGATGTGTCGGAAGCTCCTACCGTCCCGCCACCTCGCTGATCGAAATGAACGGACGCGACATGTCAACCGAAGCCAAGTGCCCTGTCACGGGCGGAGCCCGCGCCCACACCAACCGCGACTGGTGGCCGAAATCCCTGAACATCCAGCTGCTGCATCGCAATTCCGACCTGTCTGATCCGATGGGCAAGGCGTTTGATTACGCCAAGGAATTCAAAAGCCTGGATCTGGAATCGGTCGTCGCGGACCTGAGAGCGGGAATGACGGATTCGCAAGCCTGGTGGCCGGCTGACTTCGGTCACTACGGCGGCCTGTTCATCCGCATGGCGTGGCACAGCGCCGGCACCTACCGCACCACCGACGGCCGCGGCGGCGCGGGGGCCGGCCAGCAGCGCTTCGCCCCGCTCAGCAGTTGGCCGGACAACGCGAACCTCGACAAGGCGCGCCGGCTGCTGTGGCCGATCAAACAGAAGTACGGCCGCAAGCTGTCCTGGGCCGACCTGATGATCCTCGCCGGCAACGTCGCCCTAGAGTCGATGGGCTTCAAGACCTTCGGCTTCGCCGGCGGCCGCGCCGACGTGTGGGAGCCCGAAGAGCTTTACTGGGGTCCCGAGGGATCCTGGCTTGGCGACGAACGCTACAGCGGCGAGCGGCAGCTGACCGAGCCGCTCGGTGCGGTGCAGATGGGCCTGATCTACGTCAATCCCGAAGGCCCGAATGGCAACCCCGACCCCGTGGCGGCGGCCAAGGATATCCGCGAGACCTTCCTCCGCATGGCGATGGACGACGAAGAGACGGTCGCGCTGATCGCCGGCGGCCATACGTTCGGCAAGGCGCACGGCGCCGGCGATCCGTCCCTGATCGGTCCGGAGCCGGAAGGCGCGGCGCTCGAAGACCAAGGCCTGGGCTGGAAGAGCAAGTACGGGAGCGGCTCTGGCGCCGACGCCATCACCGGCGGTCCGGAAGTGACTTGGTCGCAGACGCCGACCAGGTGGAGCAACCACTTCTTTGAGAACCTGTTCGGCTTCGAGTGGGAGCTGACCAGGAGCCCCGCTGGCGCGCAACAATGGAAGGCAAAGGGCGCCGAGGCCACCATCCCGGACGCGCACGATCCGTCGAAGAAGCATTTGCCGACCATGCTGACCACGGACCTCTCGCTGCGGTTCGACCCGGCCTATGAGAAGATCTCGCGGCGCTTCCTCGAGCACCCGGACCAGTTCGCCGAGGCCTTCGCCCGAGCCTGGTTCAAGCTGACCCACCGCGACATGGGCCCGATCCAGCGCTACCTCGGCCCGCTCGTGCCGAAGGAAAGGCTGATCTGGCAGGACCCGATCCCGGCCGTAGACCACGCCCTGATCGACGCAGCGGACGCAGCTGCGCTCAAAGCGACGATCCTCGCCTCGGGCCTCACCATCTCGGAGCTGGTGTCGACGGCCTGGGCGTCGGCCTCGACGTTCCGCGGCTCCGACAAGCGCGGCGGCGCCAACGGCGCACGTATCCGCCTGGCGCCGCAGAAGGATTGGGAGGTCAACCAGTCGGCCCAGTTGGCTAAGGTGTTGAAGACCTTCGAAGGCGTTCGGAACGAGTTCAGCGCCTCGGGCAAAAAGGTCTCGCTGGCCGACCTGATCGTGCTCGGCGGCGCCGCAGCGGTCGAGAAAGCCGCGAAGGACGCCGGCTGCGACGTGGCGGTTCCCTTCGCGCCGGGACGCATGGACGCCTCGCAGGACCAGACCGACGCGCACTCGTTCGCGCCGCTGGAGCCTCGCGCCGATGGCTTCCGCAATTACGTCAGCGCCAAGCCGCAGTTCATGGCCCCGGAGGAGGCCCTTGTGGACCGGGCGCAGTTGCTACGACTGACCGCACCGGAGATGACCGTGCTCATCGGCGGCTTGCGCGTGCTGGGCGCCAACGCCGGCGGCTCGCCGCACGGCGTCTTCACCCAGAAGCCGGGGACGCTGACGAACGACTTCTTCGTGGGCCTCCTGGACATGGGCGTCGAATGGCAGCCGGTATCCGGCAAGGAAGGCGTCTACGAAGGCCAAGACCGCAACACCAAGGTGGCCAAGTGGACCGGGACGCGCGTCGACCTGATCTTCGGCTCGCACTCGGAGCTCCGCGCGCTGGCCGAGGTCTACGGGTCGGCGGACTCGCAGCCGAAGTTCGTGAAGGACTTCGTGGCGGCATGGGCCAAGGTGATGAACCTCGACCGGTACGACCTCGCCTGATCTCGACGCCGCCGCCCGTGACCTGATCGGCGCGCACCCGCTCAGCTCCAGCAGGCGAAGGCCGAGATCGCCGTCTTGGAGCAGAAGTCCAAGGCCAATAGCGCTCTGGATGGCGCGCCGGGCCTCGCCGCCGGGAAGGTTCGACCCAGCCCGAAGCACAGGAACCGATGCGTGGCCTAGGGAGCTATCCCGGGGCTTGCACGATCGGAACCTGAACCATGCCGGCCACACAGCTTGCCGCCCGCGCGAACGTGGGTCTGTCCGAAAGGCTCACCCTCGCCGCGATGAGCCTCGGCTACGGCGTCGTCCAGTTGGACGTGACCATCGTCAACGTCGCCGTCAACAGCATCGGCGCCTCGTTCGGCGACCAGGTGGCGGGACTGCAATGGGTGGTGAGCAGCTACACCATTGCCTTTGCCGCGTTCATCCTCTCGGCCGGCGCGCTCGGCGACCGCGTCGGCGCCAAGCGCGTGTTCGCGGCGGGCTTCGCGGTCTTCACCCTCGCCTCGCTCGCCTGCGCCCTGGCGCCCAGCCTGCCGTGGCTGATTGCGGCGCGCGCCGCCCAGGGCCTGGGCGCTGCGATCCTGGTGCCGAATTCGCTGGCGCTCCTGAACCACGCCTACCGCGACGAGCAGGCCCGCGGCCGGGCGGTCGGGACCTGGGCGGCTGGCGCCAGCGTGGCGCTGACCACCGGCCCTCTAGTCGGCGGCTCGCTGATCGCGCTGTTCGGCTGGCGCAGCATCTTCCTGGTGAACCTGCCGCTCGGCGCGGTGGGACTTTGGCTCGCCTGGCGCTACGCCAAGGACACGCCGCCGCGCCGGAGTCGCGCGCTCGATCTCGTCGGCCAGGTCCTGGCGGTTGTGGCGCTGGGCGCGCTCGCCGCATCGCTGATCGAAGGCGGCGAGATGGGCTGGACCAGCGTCTGGGTGCTGGCGGGCGGCGCGGTCGCGGTGGCCGCCATCGCGGCGTTCGTGGTCCGAGAGGCCGCCGCCCGGGCTCCGATGCTGCCACTCGGCCTCTTCAAGTCGGCTGAGTTCTCAGCCACCGCGGCCGCTGGCCTGCTCGTCAACATCGCCTTCTACGGCCTGATTTTCGTCCTCAGCCTCTACTTCCAGCGCGCCCAGCACCTGTCACCGATCTGGACCGGGCTCGCCTTCGTCCCCATGACGGGGGCCTGTTTCGCCGCCAATCTGGTCGCCGCGCGCTTCGCCCGCCGGCTTGGCGCGCGGACCGCGATTGCAGTCGGCGGCGCGGGTATGGCGGCCGGCTGCGCGGCGCTGCTCTGGATCGGCCCGGCAACAGCCTATGCTTGGCTGTTGGGGCCATTCCTGATCATGGGCGCGGGCCTTGGCCTGCTCGTCCCGCCGCTCACCTCCGCGCTGCTCGGCAGCGTCGACAAGCAACGCTCCGGCCTGGCCTCTGGCGTGCTCAACGCGGCGCGGCAGACGGGCAGCGTGCTCGGGGTCTCCCTGATGGGCGCGCTACTGGCCGCGGGGGTGGTCGTCGGCGCGCGGACTTCGTTCGCCCTCGCCGCGATGCTTCTGGCCGCAGCGGTGGCGGTGGTCTGGATAACGCTGGCGCCGCGGCGGGCTCGAGGAACCTAGCTTCGGCGCGTCGATACCCAGAACCATTGAACTTCCTCAGATCGAGCGCGCCCTTCCGGCCCAGTAGGGGTCGCGCACCTTCTTGCGCTGGATCTTGCCGGCGGGGCTGCGGGGCAGTTCGTCGACGAACTCGATCGAGCGCGGGACCTTGAAGCCGGCGAGGTGGTCGCGGGCCCAGCCTTGGATGTCCTTGGCCAGCTCGTCCGTGCCGACGTAGCCGGGATTGAGGGTGAGGACTGACTTTACCTCCTCGCCCCACTCCTCGTTCGGCACGCCGATGGTGCAGGCGTCCTCCACCGCGGGGTGCTTGATCAGCTCGTTGTCGATCTCCTGCGGGTAGATGTTGACCCCGCCGGAAATGATGCACTCGGCCGTGCGGCCGGTGAGGAACAGATAGCCGTCCTCGTCGAGATAGCCGACGTCGCCCAAGGTGAAGTAGTCGCCGCGGTGCGCGGCGGCGGTCTTGGCCGGGTCTTTGTAGTACTCGAATGGCGCGATCGGCGAGACGCGGAAGTAGAGCGTGCCGCTCTGGCCCTGCTTCACCTCGTTCCCCTCGTCGTCGTGGATGCGCAGCGCGGTGGGGTCGGGCAGCTTGCCGACCGTGCCGGGCTTGGTCAGCCACTCCTCGGACGAGACGACGAAGCCCGCGCCGCCTTCGGAGCCGGCGTAATATTCGTGGATGATCGGCCCCACCCAATCGATCATCGCCTTCTTCACCTCGGGCGGGCAGGGGGCCGCGCCGTGGATGATGTAGCGCAGCGACGAGACGTCGTACTTGCTGCGCACATCATCCGGCAGGTTCAGCAGCCGCTGGAACATGATCGGCACCAGGTGGGCGCGGGTCACCTTGTACTTGTCGATCAGCCTCAGCACGCCCTCGCTGTCCCAGCGGTCGACGAACACCAGCGGTATGCCCATCACCATCGACGAGCGCACGTCGAACGCCAGCGGCGCTGCGTGATAGGCGGGCCCGGCGCACAGCTGCACGTCGTCCGGCTCGGCGATGTTCAGCATCGCCAACACCTGCGTAGTGTTGCGGCGATAGACGCCTTTCGGCCGCCCGGTGGTGCCCGAGGTGTACAGCATGCTCGAGCCGGGGCTCGGATCGGTGATGTCCGAGCCGTCGAACCCGGCCAGCAGCTTCACATAGGGCTCGAAGCCCTCGGCGTCCTCGCCGATCGAGACCTTCAGCGTCACCTGCGGCGCCTTGGCCGAGAGGCCGGAGGGATAGCGGGTGTCGGCGAACAGCGCCTTCGCGTCACAGTCGTTGATGATGTACTCGACCTCGTCGGCGTTGAGGTGCCAGTTCACGGGGGTGATGCGATAGCCGCCGCGCAGGCAGGCCGACACCACCTCGACGAATTCGGCGCGGTTGCTGCACAGCAGGGCGACCGCGTCGCCTTCCTTAAGGCCCCGCTCGCGCAGCAGCCGCACCACCTTGTTGGCCGCGTCGTTGATCTGGCGGAACGTGCGGGTTTGAATCGGATCGTGGATGGCGACCTTGTCGCCGTGAATCTCGGCCCAGAGGCTGTGGCTCATGCCGTTGGCGGCCGCCGCGGTCTGGCGCTCCAGAATATCCTGCATTGATCATCCTCCCGCGCGACCCTCTCGCGGGGTCTGGTCCGCCAACTCCGGCGGGCGTCTCAAATTGCTCGAATTAGACCTTCTCCATCCAGCCTGAAGACGGTTTCGTCAAGCGCGGTGGTCAGGTCTGACCGCGCCCGCGCAAGGCCTCGATCTCCGTCAGTCATGTTTGATTTACTGTAATTCCGACAATAATTCCGCAGGCATAGACAGTAAATTTCTCTTCACCCTGTACCTTAACGACAAAGCAATCCGGCAAGTCCAGATTTCGTGGTGAAGACGCACAGAATTGCGTCGGGTGGTCTGGGGCTTTTGCAGCATGCGTACCGGCACCGTGGTTAGTCTCGGGGCTTCGGCCGTTCTCGGCCTGGGCGCCCTGGTGGTGGCGCGGCTTTGGCTGCCGCAGTCGGCGGCCCACCTGCCGATGCTGAAGACCCCGGAGATCGCCGCCGGCTCGGTCCCGGTGGTCGTGGCCACCGCCGCGATCCCCTACGGCGCCAAGCTCGACGCCAGCAAGCTGACCATCGTACATCTGCCGCCGGGCGCCGTACCCCAGGGTGCGTTCACGACCACGGCCCAGATCCTGTCGCAGCAGGGCGGCGCGCCGGTGGCGCTGACGCCGATCGCGGCGCACGAGCCGCTGCTGCCGTCAAAGCTCAGCGGCGCCGGCGCGCGGCCGATCGTCTCGGCGGCGATCACCGAGGGGATGCGCGCCTACACCATCGGTGTCACCGAGACCGCCGGCGTCGGCGGCCACGTGCTGCCGGGCGACCGCGTCGACGTTATCGTCACCCGTCAACCGCCGATTCCGAAGGCCATCAAAGACCTCTGCGACGACTGCAAGCAGGAGCGCGCCGACGTGGTGCTGCAGAACGTCAAGGTGCTCGGCATGGACCTCAACGTCGACCCGACCACCACCCAGTCGGCGATCGCCCACACCGCGACCCTCGAAGTTTCGGTGCAGGACGCCCAGAAGCTCGCGGTGGCGACCCAGATCGGAAACATGTCGTTGGCGCTGCGCCGCCTCGGCCAGGCCGACGTTGCGGCCACCCGCACGGTCGAGATCGCCGACCTGCAGTCGAACGGCCCGCGCGCGCCGGGCGGCTTTTCGGATCGGCCGCGTCTGATCGCCGTGTCCCGGCGTCAAGGGCCGGCGCTGCCGATAGTGATCCACACCCGCTCCGTCATCGTGGTGCACGGCGATGCCGCGACACCGGTCGAAGTTCCCGCCGAGCGTTACGGGGCCGGCGCGTGATCGCGCCTCCCGCAGAGAAGATGAGCACAATGAAACGCCTCCTCGCCCTCACTGTCTCGGCCGCGATGCTGGCCGGCGCGTCGCTGCCCGCGCAGGCTCAGATCGCCCAGGACCCGAGCAGCAGCCAGACCATCGTGGTGCCCAAGGACAAGTCGGCCGCGTTCCGGCTCGACTATCCGGCCAGCGAGATCGTGGTCGCCCAGCCCGACACCCTGTCGCTGGTCGCGACCACCGACCGCAGTTTCTACGTCCGCGGCAAGGCGCTCGGTGTCACCAACATCCTGATCTATGACGCCCAGCACCGCCTGGCGCAGGTGGTCGATGTGCGCGTCGGCTACGATGTCGGCGGCCTCGAGGCCGACCTCAACAGCGCCCTGCCGGGCGAGGCGATCCACGTCAGCAACTTCGCCGGCGGGGTGCTGCTGACCGGCGAGGTCTCGACGACCAGCGTCGCGGCCCGCGCCGCGGCCATCGCCGAGCGCTATGCGCCCAAGGGGGTCGAAAACGACCTCACCATCCGCACCGGCCAGCAGGTGCAGGTCGATGTGCGCGTGATCGAGGCTTCCCACTCGGCGATCAAGGACCTCGGCCTCAACATCAATGTCCAGAGCCTTGGCGGCTTCACCTTCTCCACCGGCGGCGCGCTGCCGAGCGGCATCCAGCCTCAGGCCACCGTCGGGATCAGCCACCAGTTCGGCGCCTGGAACATCGACGCCAACCTGCAGGCGCTGGAGCAGAAGGGCGTGATCCGCGAACTAGCGCGGCCGAACCTGGTCGCCATGTCGGGTCAGGAAGCCACCTTCCTCGCCGGTGGCGAGTTCCCGATCCCGATCCCGAGCGGCAATCTCGGCACCACCACGATCGAGTTCAAGCAGTTCGGCGTGAAGCTGAACGTCACCCCGACTGTCGAGGACAACGGGACGATCCAGCTGAAGGTGGCGCCCGAGGTCAGCGAGCTCGACCCGAAGGACGGCATCAACATCCAGGGCTTCCAGGTGCCGGCGATCTCGACCCGCCGCGCCTCCACCCAGATCGAGCTGCGCGACGGTGAAAGCTTCGCCATCGCCGGCATGTTCCAGCGCAACTACTCGAGCACGATCAACCAGATCCCGGGCGCCTCCAACATTCCGGTCCTGGGCGCCCTGTTCCGCTCCGCCGACTGGCAGCGCAACGAGACCGAGCTCGTCATCATCGTCACGCCGCACCTGACGGCGCCGGTGCGCGACATCAACCAGCTGCCCAATCCGCTCAAGGAAACCCAGGAGCAGACCGCCGTCGACGTGATCCTCGACGGCAAGAGCACCGGCCCGCTGCCGCCGAATCCCGAGGGCGAGTTGTATCCGGTCAACGCCATCCCGCCGGCGACCGAACCGCAAGCGGCTGCGGCGCCGCTTCCGACCGCCAAGCCAGCTCTCGTCGCGAGCAAGTGATGACCTCCGCAGATTTCACCGGCCGCCATGTTCTGGTCATCGGCCAGCGTCTTGCGCCGCTGGCGCAGGAGGCGCTCGGCGAGGCGCGGTTTGAGGTCGCGGCGGGCGACCGCCTGGATGTGCTCGACGCCCAGCAAGCGGCCGTCGATCTGGTGCTGATCGACGCCGAGGCCGCGGACGCGGTCGAACTTGCAGTCGCCATCGCCAGCCTCTCCGCGCGGCCCAACCCGCCGGCGGTGCTGCTGGCCGGGGCTCATCTGCCCACGAGTCTGGTGCGCGCGCTGATGAAGCTGCCGCGCTCGGACGTGATCGAGGCGCCCTTCACCTCAGCCGATCTGGCGCGCGCCGCCGGCGCCCTGCTGGCCGTCGCCGCCCCGGTCGCCGCGCCGCCGCCGCCGACGCACGACGTCGACGCCCGCTGCTGGACCGTGGTGGGATCGGTTGGCGGCTGCGGCGCGACCACCATCGCCGTGGAACTGGCCACCGCGCTCTCGAACCGCGCGGGGCCGGGCGAACGGGTCGCGCTGGTGGACCTGAACCTCGCCGACGGCGCGACCGCCGCCTACCTCGGCGCCGCCGCCAACATGATGCTCGCCGAGGCCTCCGCCTCGCCCGAACGGATCGACGCCGCCCTGCTCGACGTCTTCGCCACCAAGATCGGCGAATCGCTCGACCTGCTGGCCCAGACGCGCGATCCCAAGGCGTTCGCCAAGGTCACCCAGACCTCGGTCTGCCGCCTGCTGGAGATGGCGGCCAAGGTCTACGACTGGATCGTGATCGACCTGCCGCGTCACCACCAGCCGTGGACGCTGGACGTGCTGGCCGGATCCGACGAGGTGCTGGTGGTTTCCGAACTCACGGTGCCGGCCCTGCTCTCGGCCCGCGCGCTGGCGTCGGAGGTCGAGAACGAACTGACCGGCGGGGCGCAGCCGCGCATCATCCTCAATCGCCTGGCCAGCCGGGTGTTCGGGCCCGCGCCGTCGCTGTCGGAGGCCGAGAAGGCGCTGCAGCGCAAGGCCGACGGCGGCATCACCTCCGACTGGGAGGCCGCGGCGGCATCGGTCAACCTCGGCGGCTCGATCAGCCACCACCGCCCGCGCTCCAAGATCGTGCGCGACATAAACATTCTGGTCGATCGCCTGACCCAGGCGGTCGAGGTCCAGCGCGGTCAAGTGCAACGCGGAGCCCGAGGCTGATGGCCCGCTTCAGCTTCCGCAAAGAGCCCGCCGCCGAAGCGCCGCCGCGGCTGGTGGTCAGCGACCCGGCCGACGAGGCCTCGCCACCCGTCGCCAAGCCAGCCAAGGCCAAGGTCGAGCCGGCGCCCGCGCCGCCGCCGGCCAAGCTCAACTTCGCAATGGACGACGATCCCAAGGACACCGGGCCGCTCGCCACCGACGGCATGCTCGACATGCGGCTGAAGCTGCACAGCATGCTGATTGAGGAGATCGACCTTGCCAAGCTCGACAAGCTGGACGAGGGCGAGATGCGCCGGCAGGTGCGCCGCCTGGTCGCCGACTTCGCCCGCACCGAGCGACTGGCGCTGAACGCCGCCGAGCTCGACGAGCTGGGCGCCTCGGTATTCGACGAGATGGTGGGGTTGGGACCGCTCGAGCCGCTGCTGAAGGACGACTCGATCTCCGACATCCTGATCAACGGGCCGTTCCAGGTCTATGTCGAGCGGCGCGGCGAGTTGGAGATCGCGCCGGTCCGTTTCCGCGACAACGACCACCTGCTGCGCATCGTCAACCGCATCGTCGCTGGCGTCGGGCGGCGGGTTGATGAGTCGTCGCCGCTGGTCGACGCCCGCCTGCCGGACGGCAGTCGGGTCAACGCGGCGATCGGCCCGGTGGCGATCGACGGCGCGGCAGTCTCGATCCGCAAATTCTCCAAGAAGCCCTACAACCTCGAACGGCTGGTCGGCGTGGGCGCCATGCCCGGCCCGGTGGCCGAGTTCCTCTACGGCGCGGTGCGCTCGCGGGTCTCGACCGTGATCTCCGGCGGCACCGGCTCGGGCAAGACTACCTTGCTCAACGCGCTATCGGCCGCGATCCGCAACAAGGAGCGTCTGATCACCATCGAGGACGCCGCCGAACTGCAGCTGCAGCAGCCGCACGTGGTGCGCATGGAAACCCGGCCGCCCAGCATCGAAGGCAAGGGTGAGATCCGCCAGCGCGAGCTGGTCAAGAACGCCCTGCGCATGCGGCCCGACCGGGTGATCCTGGGCGAGGTGCGCGGCGAAGAAGCCTTCGACATGCTGCAGGCCATGAACACCGGCCACGAAGGCTCGATGGCCACCATCCACGCCAATACCCCGCGCGACGCGATCACCCGCCTCGAGCAGATGGTGGCGATGGGCGGCATGACCCTCTCGCCGGACGCCATCCGCGGCCAGATCGCTTCGGCCGTGGGCATGATCGTCCAGGTGATGCGGCTTTCGGACGGCAAGCGGCGGCTGACCAGCGTCACCGAGATCACAGGCATGGAGGGTCAGGTGGTGCAGATGCAGGAGATCTTCGCCTTCCATCGCATCTCCACCGAAGCCGACGGCACGGTGATCGGCGAGTTCCGCGCTACCGGGCTGCGCCCGAAGTGCATGGACGAGATGATCCGCCGCGGCATCCGCTACGACACCGCCAACTTCGATCCAGGCCGGTCCCTGAACTGACGAGGCGCGATGCAGATGGACCTCCACTGGGTTTTCCTGATCCTGGTCTTCGCGACGGTGTTCTCCTTCGGCCAGGCCGTGTGGGGCCTCGTCGGCGTCGGCCAGACGCGGGCGGCGGTCAACAAGCGCCTGGCGACGGCCGAACGCACCGGCTCGATCGGCGAACTGGTGCTGGAGCTGCGCAAGCAGCGCGGCTTCGGCGAGGACGGCCGCTCGATCTTCAGTTGGGCCTGGATGGCCGACCTGATCTTGCGCTCCGGCGTCACGGTCGACGTGCGGCGTTGGGCGATGATGCTGGCTGGCGGCGCGCTCGGCGGCGGCGCCGTGGCGCTCTACTTCACCCACAACCCCTTCATCGCGCTGGGCGTCGCGGTGGTGCTGCCCCTTGTCGCGCCGATCGTCTATCTTCAGTTCCGCGCCGGCGCGCGGGACAAGGCGCTCAGCCAGCAGCTACCGCAGGCGCTGGAGGTGATGGTCCGCAGCCTCGAGGCCGGACACCCGATCCCCACCTCGATCAACCTGGTCGGCCGCGAGCTGCCCGATCCGATCGGCTCCGAGTTCGGCATGGCCGCCGACGAAATCTCCTACGGCGCCACGCTGGAGCAGGCGGTGGCGCGCATCGCCGACCGTTGCCGCCACGCCGACGTCGACCTGTTCGCCGCCGCGATCCGCCTGCAGGAGAAGGCCGGCGGCAATCTGACCGGCCTGCTGAAGATGCTGGCCCACACGGTGCGCGAGCGCAACAAGATGCGGCTGAAGATCCGCGCCGCCTCGTCCGAAGGCCGGATGAGCGCCTACATCCTGACCGGGGCGCCGATCGTCTGCTTCGTCTTCATCAATGTCTCGCAGCCGCACTACTACGGCGACCTGCTGCACACGCCGTTCATCCAGATCGGCCTCGGCGTCCTGTGCGCCCTGCTGGTCGCCGGCAACCTGGTGATGAAACGCATGATCGACATGAGGATCTGACCCACGTGGACAGCGAACTCATCTCCAACATCGTCACCGCCGTCGCCCTCGGCATGATCGCGCTGGGGGTCGGCGGCGTCAGCTTCATGAGCTTGCGCGCCTACTCCACCGCCTCGCGGCGACGCGCGCGCCTCGCCGGCGACGGCGTGATCGCTGGCGCCGGCGATGGCGGCGGCGTCGCGGAAGCCTTCTCCGGCGTGGTAAGCGGCGTGCGCCGGCTTGGCGACCGCATCGCCATCCAGGACCCGGCGCAGCTGTCCAGCCTGCGCGCCAAGCTGATGCTGGCCGGTTACTACAGCCGCGAGGCCGCCGCGATCTATCTGGGCGTCAAGGCCGCGGCGATGATCGCCGCGATCGTCGGCATCGTCATGCTGCTGCCGCTGGCGCTCGGCAAGCACGGCGGCATGGGGCCGATCGTCGGCGGCGCTGTCTTCGCGCTGATCGCCATCATGGGTCCCGACCAGTTCATCAAGAGCCGCCGCACCAAGCGCGAGCGCGAGTACCGCGAAGGCTTCCCCGACCTCCTGGACCTGCTGGTCGCCTCGGTGGAGGCCGGCCTCAGCCTGGACGCCGGGGTGACACGGGTCACCGACGAGTTGTTCCGCCGCTATCCGAACCTGGCCGAGCACCTGAAGGTGCTGACCCTCGAGCTGCGCGCCGGCCGCTCGCGCAAGGACGCCTGGATCGCCTTCGCCGATCGCCTGGGTATCGACGAGGCCCGCAGCCTCGCCACCATGCTGCGCCAGGCCGAGGAAATGGGCACCAGTCTGGGCGCCTCGCTGGCGGTGTTCTCCGACGAGATGCGCGGCAAGCGCATGCTGCGCGCCGAGGAAAAGGCGATGGCGCTGCCGGCCAAGATGATGCTGCCGCTGATCCTGTTCATCTTCCCCTGTCTGATCGGGGTGCTGATGCTGCCGGCCGCCTACCGGATCAAAGAAGCGCTGATGAAGTAGGGGCCGCGCCGGCTCTCTACGACGCCTTCACGTAGGGCCGGTACAGCGGCTCCCAGACATGGGCGCGAACCCGCGCCGCCAGCGTCGCCTCGTCGCATGGCGCCGCCACCCCATCCGCCTGCGCCTGCCGCGCCACGGCGAGGGCGACCGCCTGCGCCACCTTGCGCAGCTGATCCACCGGCGGCAGCAGCGGGGCGGTCTTGTCGGTGCGGGTGGGGGAGAGCTCGGCCAGGGCGCGGGCGGCGGCCATGAACATCGCCTCGGTGACTCGCCGTGCGCCGGAGGCGATCAGCCCCAGGCCCACCCCCGGGAAGATGTAGGAGTTGTTGGTCTGGCAGATCGCCACCTCGCCGCCGTCCCACTGCGGGCGGGGGAAGGGACTGCCGACGCCGACCAGGGCGCGGCCCTCGGTCCAGTCCAGCAACTGCTGCGGCGTCGCCTCGCAGCGCGAGGTGGGGTTGGAGAGGGGGAAAATCACCGGCCGCTCGACGACCGCCGCCATGGCCCGCACGATCGGCTCGGTGAAGACGCCGGCCTGGCCCGACACGCCGATCAGCACGGTCGGTCGCGCGTTCACCGCGACGTCCAGCAAGCCGATCTGGCCCGGCGTTTCCAGCTTCCAGCTCGCCACGGCTTCACGCGGCTGGGCGAACGCGGCTTGCGTCGGCGTCAAGTTGTTCATCCCCTCCAGCAACAGGCCGTCGCGATCCACCGCGAAAAAGCGCCGCCGCGCGGCCTCGGGGCTCAATCCGTCCTCGACCATCGCCTGCAGCAGAAGCGCGGCGATCCCGCAGCCGGCCGAGCCGGCGCCCAGCAGCGCGATGGTCTGGTCCTTGAGCGGCACGCCAGTGACGTTGATCGCCGCCATCAGCGTCCCGGCGGCGACGGCGGCGGTGCCCTGGATGTCGTCGTTGAAGGTGCACAGCCGGTCGCGGTAGCGCGCCAGCAACGGCCCGGCGTTGGCGCCGGCGAAGTCCTCCCACTGCAGCACCACGTTCGGCCAGCGTTCGCTCACGGCGGCGACGAAGGTCTCGATGAAGGCGTCGTAGTCGGCGCCAGTCACCCGCGCGTGGCGCCAGCCGACGTAGATCGGATCCTCGAGCCGTTCGCGGTTGTTGGTGCCGACATCGAGCAGGATCGGCAGCGTCTCGTCCGGGTGGATGCCGGCGCAGGCGGTGTAGAGCGACAGCTTGCCGATCGGGATGCCCATCCCGCCGGCGCCCTGGTCGCCGAGTCCCAGGATGCGCTCCCCGTCGCTGACCACGATCACCTTCACGTTGTCGAACCTGGGCGACGCCAGGATGTCGCGGATGCGATGCTGGTTGGGGTAGCTGAGGAAGACGCCGCGCGGCCTGCGCCAGATCTCGCTGAAGCGCTGGCATCCCTCGCCGACGGTCGGGGTGTAGACCAGCGGCAGCGTCTCGGCCATGCCGCGCAGGATCAGGGCGTAGAACAGGGTCTCGTTGGTGTCCTGCAGGTCGCGCAGGAACGAATAGCGTTCGAAGTCGGATTCGAAGGCGCGCAGCACCTTCAGCCGCCGCGCCACCTGCTCGTCCAGCGTGCCGACGTGCGGCGGCAAACAGCCGTGCAGGTCGAACAGGTCGCGCTCTTCCTCGCTGAAGGCGGTGCCCTTGTTGAGCATCGGGCTGTTGATCAGGGCGACGCCGGTCAGGGCGGTCTCGACAGTCTGCGCCGCGCCGGAGGCAGATTCATGATCCATATCCATCCCTCGCGCGCCTCGGCTCCCGCTCCATAGCCCAAGGCGCTTCACGCGCCAGCCGCATTGCGCCAAGCTGGGGCCATGCCCCACGATCATCCCGGTCACGACCACGACCACGGCCAGGAACCGCCGTCAGACATCGCGCTGCGGGTCAAGGCGCTGGAGTCGCTTCTGGTGGAGAAGGGGCTGGTTGACCCGGCGGCGCTCGACGCCATCGTCGACTACTACGAACACAAGGTCGGCCCGCGCAACGGCGCTCGCGTCGTTGCCAAGGCCTGGAGCGATCCGGCCTACCGCGCGCGGCTGATGGCCGACGCCACCGCCGCGATCGCCGAGCTGGGCTACAGCGGCGGTCAGGGCGAGCACATGGTGGCGGTGGAGAACACGCCGGCGACGCATAACCTCGTCGTCTGTACGCTGTGCTCCTGTTACCCCTGGCCGGTGCTCGGCCTGCCGCCGGTCTGGTACAAGTCCGCGCCCTACCGCTCGCGCGCCGTGATCGATCCGCGCGGCGTGCTAGCCGAGTTCGGGACCGAGCTGCCGGCCGACGTCGCGGTGCGGGTCTGGGATTCGACGGCCGAGGTTCGCTACCTGGTCATCCCCAAACGTCCTGCGGGTACGGACGGCCTGGACGAGGACGCGTTGGCGGCGCTCGTCACCCGCGACGGCATGATCGGTGTGGCCCGGCTGTGAACGGCGTCCATGACATGGGCGGTATGCACGGGATGGGCCCGATCGCCCCAGAGCCCGACGAGCCGGTGTTCCACGCCGAGTGGGAGCGGCGGGTCCACGCCCTGGTGATTGCCTCGCCCACCCGCGGCAACATCGACGCCGGGCGCCACCAGCGCGAGCTGATCCCCGGCGCCGACTATCTGCGCATGAGCTACTACGAGAAGTGGTTCGCGGCGCTCACGCAGATGCTGCTGCAGGGCGACGTGGTCAACGCCGGCGAACTGGCGACCGGCGTGGCCGATCCAGCGACGCCGAAGACCACGCCCCGCCTCGCCGCCGAACAGGTCGCGGCGGCGCTCTCACGGTCCGGGTCGTACCAACGCGAGGCGACCGCCGCCCCCGCCTTCCAGCCCGGCGACATGGTCCGGGCGCGCAACCTCAGCCCCACGGGCCACACGCGCCTGCCGCGCTATGTCCGCGGCCGCACCGGCGTCGTCGAGCGCTGCCACGGCGCACACGTCTTCCCCGACCGCCACGCGCACGGCGCCGGCGAAGACCCGCGTCCGCTCTACACCGTCCGCTTCGCCGCCCGCGAACTCTGGGGTCCTGCCGTCCCGGCGCGTGACAGCATCAGCCTGGATCTCTGGGAGCCCTATCTTGAGCGTGTCTAAGGCCCTGGCGCTGGCCGGCATACCG
>Ga0302311_10001093_pt1 | contig 32641 bp, 28 predicted proteins | sample III_Palsa_N1_3_FD_200449 | JGI IMG/M metagenome (GOLD analysis project Ga0302311, IMG submission 200449) | Peat permafrost microbial communities from Stordalen Mire near Abisko, Sweden - III_Palsa_N1_3 | ecosystem: Environmental > Terrestrial > Soil > Palsa > Peat permafrost | place: Sweden... | reverse complement strand
GCTCATGTGCCCATCACCCGTGCTTGCGCTCGAATTCGCGCATGAAGCCGACGAGCGCCTCGACGGCCGCCATGGGCACGGCGTTATACAGGCTCGCGCGCATGCCCCCGAGAACGCGGTGGCCCTTGAGATTGTGCAGTCCGGCCGCTGCGGCCTGCTCCAGGAACTCGGCGTCGAGCGAATCCTTCGCGAGCGTGAACGTCACGTTCATCCAGGAACGCGCGTCCTTCGCGACGCGATTTTTATACAAGGCCGAGCCGTCGATGGCGGCGTAAAGGGCCTGAGCCTTGGCCCGGTTGCGCTCGCCCACGGCCGCGAGCCCCCCCTGCTTCTTCAGCCATTTCAACACCAGTCCGGCCACGTACCAGGCAAACGTGGGCGGCGTATTGAGGAGCGACCCCTCCTCCGCCACCCGCTGGTAATTGAAAACCGAGGGAGTTTCCTCGCGCGCCTGGCCGAGTAAATCGCCGCGCACGATGACGATCGTAAGCCCGGACGGGCCGATATTCTTCTGCGCGCCGGCGTAGATGAGGCCGAACTTCGAGACATCGATGGGCCTGGACAGGATCGTCGAGGACATGTCGGCCACGAGCGGCACGCCGCGACTCGCCGGCACGTAGTGAAACTCCACGCCGCTGATGGTCTCGTTCGGCGTGTAGTGCACGTAGACCGCTTCGCTGCTCAGTTTGAACTCGCGCTGCGGCGGCACGCGCAAATACTCGCCGCCGGCGTCCGCGGCCACGTTCACGGCGCAGTAGCGCCGCGCCTCGGCGATCGCCTTCTTCGACCAGTGTCCCGTGTTGAGATAGTCGGCCACCGAATCCGCGCGGCTCAGGTTGAGCGGCACCAGGGCGAACTGCGCGGAGGCGCCCCCCTGCATGAACAGCACCTTGTAGTTGCGCGGAATGGCGAGCAGCTCGCGCAGGTCCGCCTCCGCTTCATCGGCGACGTGCATGAACGCCTTGCCGCGGTGGCTCACCTCCATGACCGACATGCCCGATCGCTGCCAGTCGAGCAGCTGATCGCGCGCCTCCTCGAGCACCTCGGTGGGCAGCGCCGCCGGACCGGGTGAAAAATTATGAGAGCGCATCGCGGCTGCGGCCCGGCTAGCCGGCGGGATCGCCGGAGCTCGTGCCCGCATCGTCCGCTTCGCCCTCGCCCGCCGCTGGGTCGCCCTCGCCCGCCGCTGGGTCGCCCTCGGCCGCCGCTGGGTCGCCCCCGCCCGGCTCGCCGACGATGCGGTCGAGGCCGGAGAGCTGATCGCCTTCCTCCAGCCGGATCAGGCGCACGCCCTGGGTGTTGCGGCCCACGACGGAGATTTCCTTGACGGGGGTGCGCACCAGCACCCCGCTCTGGCTCATGAGCATGACCTCGTCGTCCATGCTCACCTGCAGCGCGCCCACCATGCGCCCGTTGCGATCGGTGATCTGCAGCGCGATCACACCCTGCCCGCCGCGCCCGTGAGTCGGGAACTCCTCGAGCGGCGTGAGCTTGCCGAAGCCGTTCTCGGAGGCCGTGAGGATGTAACCCTGCTCGGCGACGATCAATGCATTGACGCGCTGCTCCTCGGCGAGCTTGATGCCGCGCACGCCCGCAGCCTCGCGTCCCATCGGCCGCACCTCGTCCTCGATGAAGCGGATCGCCTTGCCGCCGGTGGTGAACAGCAGGATGTCCTTGGCGCCGTCTGTGATGGCGACGCTCACCAGCTTGTCGCCGGGATCGAGCGCCACCGCGATGATGCCGCTCGCCCGCGGCCGCGAGAACAGGGCGAGCGAGGTCTTCTTCACCGTGCCGAAGCTCGTCGCCATGAACACGAACTTGCTCTCCTCGAACTCCTTGATCGGCAGCATGGCGCTGATGCGCTCGCCCTCCTGCAAAGGCAGGAGGTTGACGATGGGCTTGCCGCGCGATCCGCGGCTTGCCTGCGGCAGCTGATAGACCTTGAGCCAGTAGAGCTTGCCCCGGTCGGAGAAGCACAACAGCGTGTCGTGGGTGTTCGCCACGAACAGACGGTCTACGAAATCCTCGTCCTTGACGATGGTCGCGGCCTTGCCGCGGCCGCCGCGACGCTGCGCCTGATAGTCCGACACCGGCTGGGCCTTGGCGTAGCCGCCGTGCGACAAGGTCACCACCACTTCCTCGGGTGAAATCAAATCCTCGATGGTGAGATCCTCGTGCGTCGAGATGATCTCCGTGCGGCGCTTGTCGGAGAAGCTGTCGCGGATCGCCTCGAGCTCGTTGCGGATGACCTCGAGCAGACGCTCAGGACGCGCGAGGATGTCGGACAGGTCGCGGATCAGCGTGAGCAGCTCCTCGAACTCCGTGATGATCTTTTCCTGCTCGAGCCCGGTCAGTCGGTGCAGGCGCATCTCGAGGATCGCCTGCGCCTGTATTTCCGTCAGCCGATAGCCGCCGGCCACCAGACCGAGCGGCGGCGACTCCCCGTCGGGACGCGTGCTGATGCGCCCCGCGCGCGCCAGCATCTGCGGGACCGCGCCCGAGCTCCACACGCGCGCGACGAGCGCAGCCTTTGCGTCCGCGGGCGACGGCGAGGCCTTGATGGCCGCAATGATCTCGTCGATGTTCGCGAGCGCGATCGCGAGTCCCTCGAGCACGTGACCGCGCTCGCGCGCCTTGCGCAGCTCGTAAACGGTGCGCCGGGTGACGACCTCGCGGCGGTGGCGCAGGAACGCATCGAGCATTTCCTTCAAGGACAGCAGCCGCGGCTGGCCGTCGACCAGCGCCACCATGTTGATGCCGAACACCTGCTCCATCTGCGTTTGCGCGAACAGGTTGTTGAGCAGGATCTCCGGCACTTCGCCGCGCTTGAGCTCGATCACGACGCGCATGCCGTCCTTGTCGGACTCGTCGCGCAGCCCGTCCGAGGAGATACCCTCGATCAGCTTGTCGCGCACCAGGTCCGCGATGCGCTCGATGAGCTTCGCCTTGTTGACCTGATAGGGCAGCTCGGTGATGACGATCGCCTGCCGATCGCCCTTGCCGACGTTCTCGAAGTGAGTGCGCGCGCGCACGTGCAGCCGTCCGCGTCCCGTCTTGTAGGCGAGCACGATCTCCTGCGCGCCGTTGATGAGACCGGCGGTCGGGAAGTCCGGCCCCGGAACGAATTGCATGAGCTGCGCGAGCGTGATGTCCGGATTCTCGATGAGCGCAATGCAGGCGGAGACGATCTCGTGCAGGTTGTGCGGCGGGATGTTGGTCGCCATGCCGACCGCGATGCCGGATGAGCCGTTGATCAGGAGGTTCGGGACGCGGGTCGGCAAGACCGCAGGCTCGGTCTCCGACTCGTCGTAATTCGGGACGAAATCGACCGTTTCTTTGTCGATGTCGGCCAGCAGCTCGCCCGCGAGCTTCGACATGCGCACTTCGGTGTAGCGCATCGCCGCCGGCGGATCGCCGTCGACCGAGCCGAAGTTGCCCTGGCCGTCCACCAGCAGGTAGCGCATGGAGAACGGCTGCGCCATGCGCACGATGGCGTCGTACACGGACGCATCGCCGTGGGGGTGATATTTACCGATCACATCGCCCACCACGCGCGCAGACTTCTTATATGCCCGGTTCCAGTCGTTGCCGAGCTCGCGCATGGCATACAGCACGCGCCGGTGGACCGGCTTCAGGCCGTCGCGAACGTCGGGCAGCGCGCGGCCCACGATCACGCTCATGGCGTAATCCAAATAGGATTTCCGCATCTCTTCTTCGAGATTTACGGACAATATTTCGCGTGCGATCTCGGCCATATGCGCGAGTCCGGATGATCCTCGGGCTACAAATTAAGCGGGTTGGTTGGAGGCGAGACAGGGTCTCAACATCCGCGAATTCTAGCATAGATCCCCTGCCGTCTTCAGCCTCGACGGGATTAGCCGATATACTCGCCGCCATGCCGAGAGTGCCCTCCGACATGCATATCACGCCGCGCTGGATACTGCCCATGTCCGGCGGGCGCGACCTTCTGGAAGAGCATACATTGGTGGTGCGCGACGGCCGGATTCTCGAAATCGTGCCGGCCGATACGGCGAGAGAGCGCTATACGGCGCGAGTCTCGCTCGAGCGGCCGAGCCACCTTCTGATGCCCGGATTGGTCAATGCCCACACGCGCATCGGCACGCTGCCAGGCGAGGGCACGGCACCGGTGTTCTCCCAAGACCTGGCGACGCTCGGCATCGCCAACATGCTGAAGGCGGGAGTGACGGCGTTTTGCGACGTGGGTTATTTCCCGGACGAGGCGGCGCGCACGGCCGTCGCGCAGGGCCTGCGCGCGGTCATCGGCCTGCCCGTGGCGGCCCAACCGAGCGCCTGGGCGCGGGCCCCCGCGGAGTACCTCACGCGCGCACTCAAGCTGCGCGACGAATACAAGGGTCACCCCGCCATTTCCACGGCATTCGCGCCGCTGCACGTCCACACCCTCGAGGATGCAACGCTTGCGCGCATCAGCACGCTGGCGGCCGAGCTCGACGCGGCCATCGTCGTCGCGCTGTGTCGCTCGCGGCGCGACATCGATGAATGCGTGGGCCGCCACGGCATGCGGCCGCTGGCGCGGCTCGAGTCCCTGGGGCTCCTCACCCCGGCGCTGATCGCCGTGCATGCCGCGAGCCTCGAGGAGCCGGAGCTCGAGCTCATCCGTCGCGCCGGGGCCGGCATCGCGCTCTGCCTCGCCGCCGATCTTGCCCGGGGCGAGGGCCTGCCGCCGATCGAAGCGCTCGCCGCCGCGCGCGCCGCTGGCGTGCGCCTCGGCCTCGGGAGCGGCGGCGAACGCTTTGGCGCCGCGCAAGATTTGTGGAGCGACATCAAGCTGCTCGCGCTGCACGGCCGCATCGCGAGCGAGCGTCCGCTGCTGCACGCGCACGCGGTGCTCGAGACGGCGACTCGCGGCGGTGCCGCGCTGCTTGGGCTCGATGCCGAGATCGGCACGCTCGAGGCGGGCAAGTGGGCGGATCTGTGCTGTCTCGATCTCGGGGGACCCGCCATGCAGCCCACGCTCGAGCCGCTTTCCCAGGTGCTGCTCGCCGGAGGGCGCGATCTCGTGAGCGATGTCTGGGTCGCCGGTCGGCAACTGCTCAGCGAAGGACAGTTCACGCGCCTGGACTGGCCGCCGCTCGCCGCTCGCTTGAAAGCGGCGCAGGCACGCGCGAGGATGACACAAACATGAGCTCCGCCTCCTCTGCCAATGTCGATGCGGCGGAAATCGCCAAGTTCGACGCCATGGCGCAGCGCTGGTGGGATCCCCAGGGACCCTCCAAGCCGCTGCACGATCTGAATCCGCTGCGCCTCGAGTACGTCGATCGCGTGGTCTCGCTCGCCGGAAAAGGTGCGCCGACCAGCGCGCGGGTGCTCGACGTCGGCTGCGGCGGCGGGATTCTTGCCGAGGCCATGGCCCGGGCGGGCGGGCGCGTGCTCGGCATCGACCTCTCCCAGGCGTGTCTCGACGTCGCGCACCTGCACGCCGTCGAGAGCCGGGTCGAGCTCGACTATCGGGCGGTGTCGGCGGAGGACCTCGCGCGCGAGCATCCCGCGGAGTTCGACGCGGTCACCTGCATGGAGCTCCTCGAGCACGTCCCCGATCCCGAGGCCATGCTCGCCTCGCTCGCGGCCCTGGTGAGGCCGGGGGGCGATGTCATCGTGTCGACCTTGAATCGCCATCCGCGGGCGTTCGCCGTAGCGATCATCGGCGCGGAATACATCGCCCGGGTGTTGCCGCGCGGCACTCACGACTACTTGAAGTTCATCCGCCCTTCGGAGCTCGCGCGCTGGGGCCGCGCGGCGGGCCTCGACATCAAGGATGTGACCGGAATTTCCTACAACCCGCTCACGCGAGCTTTTCGGCTCTCCGCCGACGCGACCGTGAATTATCTCGCGCACTTTCGGCGGGAGGCCTGATTTGGCGCTCACGGCGGTTTTGTTCGATCTCGACGGCACTCTGCTCGACACCGCTCCCGATATGGTCGGTGCGTTGAACTCGCTGCGGCTCGAGAGCGGCCTCGCGCCCCTGCCGTTCGCAGAGGTGCGCGCCCAGGTGAGCCACGGCTCCTCGCGTCTCGTACAGATCGGCTTTCCGGAGGCCGACACCCAGCGGTTCGCGCTCCTGCAGCGCCGCTTTCTCGACCTCTACGCCGCGCGTCTCGCCGCCGAGACGCGCCTCTTCGAGGGCATGGACCAAGTGCTCCTCGAGCTCTCCCGGCGCGGGCTTGCCGCCGGTATCGTGACCAACAAGCCCGCCCGTCTCACCGACGCACTGCTCGAGCAGCTCGGGTTGCGCGCACGCTTCGCGTGCGTGGTGAGCGGCGATACGCTGAACGAGCGCAAGCCCCATCCCCTGCCCATGCGGCACGCGGCCAAGCTCGCCGGCGCTGCCCCCGATGCGTGCGTCTACGTGGGCGATGCGCAACGCGACGTGCAGGCCGCGCATGCGGCCGGCATGCGCGCCCTGGTCGCCGTATACGGCTATCTGCGCGCGGACGAGGACTGGCCCGCCTGGGGCGGTGACGGCTCCATCGAGCGGCCTGCGGATCTGCTCGACTGGCTTGATCGCGAGCAAAGCGCTTGAGCTCGCGATGACTCTCTGGATCGTGCTGGTGGCGGGGATCGGCGGCTGCGCCCTGGGCTTTTTGCTGGCGCTCCTCTGGCGCGCCAAGGGCGAGCATGCCGTGCGCGTCGAGCTCGAGCTGTTGCGCGTCAGAGTCAAGTCCGAAGAGAGCGCGGCGGCCGAGCGTGACGGCGCCCTCGCCCGCATGCGCGAGCAGCTGCAAGCGGCGTTCGGCGAGCTTGCCCGCACCAGCCTTTCGAGCAACAACGAAATGTTCCTGCAGCTCGCTCGCGAGCGGCTCGACCGCGACAGGCAGGACGCCGCGGCGACCCTCAAGGAGCGCGAGACCGCGATCGAGACCCTCATCCAGCCGATCCGCGATGCGATTGGACGGACCGAGGCGCAGATCCAGAGCATCGAGCGCGAGCGCATCGACGCCTTCGCAGGCATCAGGAGCCAGATGGAATTGCTGACCACCGGACAGCACGTCCTGTCGCGCGAGACGCGCAACCTCGTGACCGCGTTGCGCCGGCCCGACGTACGCGGCCGCTGGGGCGAGATGACGCTCAAGCGCCTGGTGGAGCTCTCGGGGATGAGCGCGCATGCCGACTTCACCGAGCAGCACTATCAGCTGACGGAGTCGGGCGCGATACGCCCGGACATGATCGTGCACATGCCGGAACGGCGCGACATCGTCGTCGACGTGAAGACACCGCTCGACGCCTACCTCGCCGCCGTGGAGGCGCAGACGGAGGACGATCGCGGGCGTGAGTTGAAGAGGCACGCGCAGGTGGTGAGCGCGCGGGTGCGCGAGCTCGCCTCCAAGCAGTACTGGGCGCAGTTCGAGCACAGCCCGGATTTCGTCGTGCTGTTCCTTCCCGGAGATCAATTCCTCTCCGCGGCGCTGCAGGAAAATCCCGACCTCATCGATGAATCGCTCCGCCAGAACGTGATGCTCGCGACCCCGACCAGCCTGGTGGCGCTGCTGAAAACGGTGGCGCTCGGCTGGAAGCAGGCGGCGCTCGCCGAGAACGCGGCCGAGATCCGCAAGCTCGGCGAGGACATGTACAAGCGCCTGGGCGTGTTCGGCGATCACCTCGCGAAGCTCGGCAAGTCGTTGGGTGCGAGCGTCGATTCCTTCAACAAGGCCGTGGGCTCGCTCGAGCAGCAGGTGATGCCCGCGGCGCGGCGCTTTCCGGGGCTCGGCCTGCGCGTCAATCGCGAGCTCGAGCTGATCGAGCCGGTCGAGACCCTGACGCGCGTGCCGCGCGTCGCCGGCCCGAATGACTCGCGTTCCCTTCCCGACGCCGGCTCCTCCGAAGAGAGTTGAGGACTCTGCGCCGCGGACTCCCTTCATTTACAATCCTGGCTGGAAGAGCTGCGCGGCCGCGCGGTCCGGAGCATCGATGGAATCAACGGCGAAAGAATTACCGGCTGCACTTCCGCCCGTCGACCTGTCGGGCCGCACGATTCTCATCACCGGAGCGAGCGGCGGCTTCGGGCGGGCGCTCGCGCTCGAATGCGCGCGCGTGGGCGCGAGCGTCGTGCTCGCCGGCCGCAACGGCGCCAAGCTCGATCGGCTGTACGATGAGATCGTCGCCTCGGGCGCCCTCGAGCCTGCCATCGTGCAGCTCGATTTCGCGAGCGCCACCGCGGCGGATTACGACCGGTTGTCCGCGACGATCGACCGGGAATTCGGCAAGCTGGACGGACTGGTGCACGCGGCCGCGCTGCTCGGCGACCGCACGCCCCTCGAGCAATACGACGTCCCCACCTGGTGCCGCGTGCTGCACGTCAATCTCACGGCCCCTTTCATCCTCACGCAGGTCTTGCTGCCCAATCTGCGCAAGTCCTCCGACGCCTCCGTCGTCTTCGTGAGCTCGAGCGTTGCGCGCAATCCGCGCGCCTACTGGGGCGCCTACGCCGTATCCAAGGCGGGACTCGAGGCGCTGCGGATCCTGCTCGCCCAGGAGCTCGAGGGCGAGCGGAACATCCGCGTGAACAGCGTCAATCCCGGACGCATGCGCACGGCCATGCGCGCCGCCGCCTATCCTGCGGAGGATCCGAACAGCCTGCCGCAACCGGGTACGGTGACGGCGCCGTTCCTGTATCTGCTGAGCGCCCAGGGCCGCGGCATCGACGGGCAGTATTTCGATGCACAATAATCCAATGCGAAACGCCCGATGGATCGCCCTACACGGCTTGCGCTGCGCCGCGCTCCTGGTGCTGATCGCCCCTCGCGCGCTCATCGCCGACTCGCCGCAGCCCGCCCCGCTCCATCCCGCCGCTGCGCCCCCGGCGGCCGCTCAGCCGGTCCAGCCGCAAGAGGCCCCGCCGATGCAGGGGGCGCTCCCCCCGGGCCTGCGGCCGCTCGAGGGCGACTACGTCATACCGAATTTTCGCTTCGCCTCCGGCGAGGCGTTGCCGGAGCTGCGCCTGCATGTCACGACCTTGGGCAAGGCGCACCGCGACGGGCACGGGCGGGTGACGAACGCCGTACTTCTCCTGCACGGCACCGGCGGCTCGGGCCACAGCTTTCTCGCACCTCGATTCGCCGGGGTACTGTTCGGCAAGGGGCAGCTCCTCGATGTGGCGCGCTACTACATCATCATGCCGGACGCCCTCGGACACGGCGCCTCGAGCAAGCCGAGCGACGGTCTGCACGCGCGCTTCCCTCAATACGATTATGAGGACATGGTGAGCGCCCAATACGCCTTGCTGACCCAGAGCTTGGGCGTCGATCATCTACGCTTGATCCTCGGCACCTCCATGGGCTGCATGCACATCTGGCTTTGGACGGAGCAGTATCCGGGTTTCATGGATGCGGCGATGCCGCTCGCCTGTCTTCCTGTGCCGATCGCCGGCCGCAATCGTGTATGGCGCGATCTCGTCCTGGACTCGATCCGTACGGACCCCGAATGGCTGCAGGGCGAGTACCGCAGCGAGCCCATGCAGGCGCTGCACGCTGCGGCCGGCTTGCTGCTGATCGCCGGCAGCGCGCCCATCCAGATGCAGATCGCGCTGCCGACGCCCGCCGCCGCCGACGAGTTCCTGAAGGTGTACATGGACCGGGAGATTGCCGAGCTCGATGCCAACGATCTTCTGTATCAGGTCGGCGCCTCGCACGACTACGACCCCTCCGGCGGTCTCGACAAGATTCAGGCGCGCATCACCTGGATCAATTCGGCCGACGATTTCGTCAATCCGCCGGATCTCGGCATCGCGGAACGCGAGGTCAAGAAAGTCCGCAACGCGCGCTTCATCTTGTTGCCGGCCTCCGAGCAAACGCACGGACACAGCACCCACAGCTGGGCGGCGGTGTGGCAGCAATATCTGAGCGAGCTCCTCGTCTCGACCCAGCCGAAGCCGGAAGGCTAGGCGCCCCCGGCTAGGCGCCCCGGCTGGGCGGCCGCCTCGATCTCCTCGAGAAGCGCACGCCGCTCGCTCGGCGCCAGTGCTCGCGAGCGCCCGCGCGGCAGATCGCGCGGCAGCTGCACCGGCCCCAACCGTACGCGCATGAGCCGGCTCACGATGAAGCCGCGCGCCCCCCACCAGTGACGCACCTGGGCCGAGCGCGTCGCGCGTGCCGTCAGGTTGAGCCAGTGATTCTGACCCGCCCCGTACTGCGCCTCGGCCGCGATGATGGTCATGGCCTCGCCCTCGCACTCGACCGCGGCACGGAACTCCTCCACCAAGGCATCGCTCAGCGCTCCGCGCATGCGCAGAACATAGTCGGTGGTGAGCGCATACAGGCCGCGCGAGATCTTGTGCGCGAGCGACCCGTCGTCGGTCAGGAGCTCGAGGCCCCCATCCACGGGCGGCAACCTTTGAATGGCGAGCCAGCGGCCCCGCGCGCGGGGTACCCCGAGCTGCTCCGCCGCACGCGAGGTGGCATCCTGCAGATCGAGCGGAGTGCCCGGCGCGCGGTGATAGAGGAGCACGTGCCCCTCGCTGGAGGCGGCCTGCAGCCGCACCAGCCGCCCGTCGAGCGTAACGCGATCGCGCCCGCCGAGGCGCGCGCCGAGCGCGGGCAGCTCGCCGTTGATGCGCAAACGCCCTTCCCGAATCCAGCGCTCCACCTCGCGCCGCGAGCCGACGCCGGCCGCGGACAGGAGCTTCTGCACTCGCGCGGGTTCGGCCGAGGCGACGCCGCGCTTGGCGGCATGGCCGTCCCGGCCCTTGCGGCTCACCCCTCGCCGGCCCGCGGGCTCCGCGCGTGGCGAGCGAGGCGGCATCAATCCGCGTCGTCGGAGGCTGGGCGGGCGACGAGTCCTTGCGGACGCGGCTCGCCGGCCTGGGCCGCCTCGAGCTCGTCCTCGTCGGCCGAGTCTGCCGCATCCGCCGCGGCGGAGTCCTCGCTCGATCCGGTTTCGGCCGCGGCCGGATCGGCCGATTCGACGGCGGGTTCGGCGCCTGGCAGGGAGAGCTGCACGCGCAAATCCTCGAGCTCCTTGAGCTGCGCGAGCGTCGGCAGGTCGTCGAGCTTCTGCAGGCCGAAGTAATCGAGGAAATCGCGCGTCGTGCCGAGCAGCTCGGGGCGGCCCGGGACGTCGCGGTGTCCGATGACCCGTATCCAGCTTCGCTCGAGCAATGTCTTGATGATGTTCGGGTTCACCGTCACGCCGCGGATCTGCTCGATCTCCCCGCGCGTGATCGGCTGGCGGTAGGCCACCAGCGCGAGCGTCTCGAGCAAGGCGCGCGAGTACTTGGTGGGCCGCTCCTGCCACAGGCGCGACACGGGCTGCGCGACGGCCGAGCGGATTTGAATGCGATAGCCGCTGGCGACTTCCACCAGCTCGATACCGCGAGTCTCATAGTCCGACTGCAGCACGGCAATTGCGCTGCGCACCTCGTCGGCGGCGGAACCGTCCCGCTCGTCGAACAGGCCCATCAGCTCGTCCGCGGCGAGCGGACGTCCGGCGGCGAGCAGCGCCGCCTCGATCACGTTGCGTACATATTGGTCGTTCATTGGTTACTCGCAAGGTCGTCGTTGGCCGCGGCAGCGCTGCCGGCATCGTCGTCGGCCACCAGCTTCAAGTGTCGAGCCGGGTTGCCGAGACGCACGTGCAAGGGTCCATAGGCGTCGGATTGAACGATTTCGATCAATCCCTCGCGCAACAGCTCGAGGAGGGCCACGAAAGTGACCGTGACGCCGCGGCGCCCTTCCTCGGGGCTGAACAGGCGCACGAAATCCAGAAACGAGCTCGCATTCAACGCGGACAGGACATCGCTCATGCGCTGACGCACCGACAACGGCTCGCGCTGCACGTGATGGTGCGCAAACATGTCGCTGCGCGCGAGCACCTCCTGGAAGGCGAGGAGCATCTCCTGCAGCGTCACCTGCGGCGCGATGCGCGTCACTTTGCGGTCGACCAGCTCGGCCGTCGCCACCCACGTGTCGCGCTCGAGGCGCGCGATGCGGTCGATGCCCTCGGCCGCGCGTTTGAAGCGCTCGTACTCCTGAAGACGGCGCACGAGCTCCGCGCGCGGATCGGCATCCTCGCCAGTCTCCGCCGAGGGCGTCCGCGGCAGCAGCATGCGCGATTTCACCTCCGCCAGCGTCGCCGCCATGAGCAGGTACTCGCCGGCGAGTTCGAGCTGCAGCACCTGCATGAGCTCGATGTAGCGCGTGTATTGCCGCGTGATCTCGGCGATCGGGATGTCCAGAATGTCGAGGTTCTGCCGGCGAATCAGATAGAGCAGCAGATCGAGCGGGCCCTCGAAGGCCTCCAGAAACACCTCGAGAGCCTGCGGCGGGATGTACAGGTCGCGCGGCAGCTCGGTGACCGGTTGACCCTCGACCACCGCGAAGGGCATTTCGGCCTGCGTGTTGTGCATCGGCGCCGCGGCTGCCTGCGGAGGCGCCGGCGTCTTCGGCACGAGCGTGAGGTCGGGTTTCATCGGATCTCCGCGGGAACTCAACGGTAGTTCAGTGCCATCGCCTGACGAACCGCATCCATCGTATCGCGCGCCGCCGCGCGCGCGCGTTCGCAACCTTCCGCGATGATACCCCGGACGAGCTCGGGATTCTCCTCGAATTCCTGTGCACGCTTGGAGATCGCGCCGATCTCCTCGACGATCTTGTCGATGAGCGGGGCTTTGCACTCGAGGCATCCGATCCCGGCGGAGCGGCAACCCGTTTGCACCCACGCCTGAGTGTCGGCATTCGAATACACCTTGTGCAGATCCCACACCGGGCACTTATCGGGATCGCCCGGATCGGTGCGGCGCACGCGCGCGGGATCGGTTTGCATGGCCTTGAGCTTCTTCACGATGGAGTCGGCCGGCTCGCGCAGCCCGATGGTGTTGTTGTAGGACTTCGACATCTTGCGCCCGTCGAGCCCGGGGACCTTCGGCGTGGCGGTGAGCAGCACCTCCGGCTCCGGCAAGATGGCGATGCCCGTGCCCTCGAGATAGCCGAACAGGCGGTCGCGGTCCGCCACTGTCAAGCGCGCATTCGATTCCACCAGAGCGCGTGCCTTGGCGAGCGCCTCGCCGTCGCCTTTTTCCTGGTAGGCCTTGCGCAGCGAGCGGTACATCGAGGAGTTGCGCGCCCCGAGGCTCTTGATGGCCTTCTCGGCCTTCTGCTCGAACTGCGGCTCGCGTCCGTAAATGTGATTGAAGCGGCGTGCGATCTCGCGCGTGATCTCGACGTGCGCTACCTGATCCTCGCCGACCGGCACGTATTGCGCCCGGTACAACAGGATATCGGCCGACTGCAGCAAGGGATAGCCGAGAAATCCGTAAGTGGCGAGGTCCTTCTCAGCGAGTTGTGCCTGCTGGTCCTTGTAGGAAGGAACGCGCTCGAGCCACCCCAAGGGCGTGATCATGGATAGGAGCAGGTGGAGCTCGGCGTGCTCAGGCACTTTCGACTGGATGAACAGCGTCGCGACACCCGGGTTCAAGCCCGCGGCGAGCCAGTCGATGGCCATGGCCCACACGAATTCCTCCAGCTGCGAGGTGTCCTCGTAGCCGGTGGTGAGCGCGTGCCAGTCCACAATGCAAAAATAGCACTCGTACTGGTACTGCAGCTCGACCCAGTTCTTGAGCGCGCCGTGATAGTTGCCGAGATGCAGCATGCCGCTCGGCCGCATGCCGGAGAGCACCCGGCGATTCTGGATGGGGCCTGTCATGCTCCCGGACCCATCACGTCGGTGATGACCCGGCCGATGGTATGCATGGCAGGATTGAACAGCCAGCCAAGGAGTCCCAGCACGGAGAGGCCGACGACGAGGAACAGCCCGATTGGCTCGAACTTCTCGAGGCGCGCGCCCCACTGCGACGGCAGAAGGCCGGTGAGCACGCGCCCTCCGTCGAGGGGCGGAATGGGCAGTAAGTTGAACAGGGCAAGAATGACGTTGATCAAGATTCCGGCTTGAGCCATCGACGCAATCCAACGAATCAGCGTCTCGTTTCCATTGACGCGCACGATGCCCGCGAGCACGGCGCACCACAAGCCCGCCATGGCGAAGTTCGCGAGCGGCCCGGCGAGCGCCACCAGGATCCCGGCGAGCCGGGGGTTGCGCAAGGCCTTGGTGGCCACCGGCACGGGCTTCGCCCAACCAAACAGCATTCCGCTGGTCGCAAGAAGAATTCCGGGCACGAGCACGGTGCCGACGGGATCGATGTGCCGCAACGGGTTGAGGCTCAAGCGCCCGAGCATCTCGGCGGTTCGGTCGCCGAAGTACCGCGCCATCCAGCCGTGTGCGACTTCATGCAGCGTGATCGCAAAGAGTACCGGAATTGTCCAATAGGAAAGCTTGTAAAGAAAGACAGATAAATCCAATGCTTGCACTCGTTATTTATAAAAAACACGAGCTCTTTCGCCCGCATTGTGCGCGCATTATACGGGGACCGCGCCAGCAAAAGGGGTGACATCGCCGCGACCCACGCGGACCACCTCCGCGTGCCCGGTCGAGAGATCGATGACGGAGGTCGGCACCAGCCCGCAATTGCCGCCGTCGAGCACGAGGTCGACCTTCTGCTCGAGCAGATCGTAGATTTCCTTGGCATCGGTGCGCGGCAGCTCCTCGCCCGGCAGCAGCAAGGTCGAGCTCATCACCGGCTCGCCGAGCTCCGTCAACAGCATCTGCGTCACTGGATGATCGGGGACCCGCAGTCCGATGGTGCCGCGGCGCTCGTGCTTCAAGCGGCGCGGCGTCTCGCGCGAGGCCTTCAGGAGAAACGTGTAAGGCCCGGGAGTGTGCGTGCGCAGCAGCCGGTACTGCCAGTTCTCCACGACCGCGTACCTGCCGACGTCGGCGAGGTCCCGGCACACCAGGGTGAAATGGTGATGACGATCGGTTTCGCGGATGCTGCGGATTCGCTCGAGCGCGGACTTGTCGCCGATGTGGCAGCCGAGCGCGTAGCACGAATCCGTGGGGTAGACGATCACTCCGCCTGCGCGCAGGCACTCGACCGCCTGGCGAATGAACCGGCGCTGCGGGGATACCGGATGCAGTTGCAGATAGATACTCATGGTTTCGAGGCTATGATACGCGCATGAATCAGCTCCTCGAATGGTCGCCCCTCATCGTATTTTTCGTGGTGTTCAAGCTGGCGGGCATCTACTGGGCGACGGGCTCGCTCATGGTGGTTTGCACTGCAGTCATGCTGGTGCACCGTTTTCGAGCGGGTCGTTTCAAGCCCATGCACGTCATCACCGTTGCCGTCGTCCTGGTTCTCGGCTCTGCCACGCTCTTGTTGCATGACAAGCGCTTCATCCAGATGAAGCCCACCGTGCTGCTCGCGCTGACCGCGGCGGTCTTCCTCGGCAGCACCGTGATCGGCAAGCAACCCCTGGCAAGGCGCATGCTCGAGGGCGTATTCGACGAGCCGCTCGAGATCTCTCCCCGCGCCTGGCGGGTGATCAACTTTCTCTGGGTGGCCTGGTTCGCGCTGCTCGCGGCAGCGAACCTGTATGTCGCGCGAAATTTCGACGAGGACGTATGGGTGAAATTCAAGGTGTTCGGCATCACCGCCGCCATGGTCGTGTTCATGATTCCCCAGGTGCTCTGGCTGAACGGCAAGGTACGTCGGGTCGAATCGCAGGCTGCGCCGCCGCGACCGGTCGGGCCGCCGTGACCGGTCGAGCCGAGCGGCTCCGCGATCGGCTGGTGCGCGAGTTCGCGCCGCTCGAGCTTTCCATCGAGGACGAGAGTCATCTGCATGCGGGACACGCCGGAGCGGCCGGCGGCGCGAGTCACTTTCGCGTGCGCATCGTGGCCCAGGCGTTCGGCGGACTCGCCCCGGTTGCCCGGCATCGCCTGATCTATGCCGCCGTGGGCGACCTGATACCGACGGAGATCCACGCGCTGGCGCTCGAGGCCCTGCCGCCCCCCAGGTGAGCCCTTTTTCGCCAAGCTCCACGATTTATCTTAAACTGCCGCCCCCTGGGTGCGCGGGCCACGCTGGCCCGAGTCGCTCGTTTTCTCTTAAAGGAATCTCATGAGAGCATATTTGATAGGGCCCTCCCTGGTTGCAGCCGTCACGCTGCTGGCGGCCTGCAACAAGGCGCCGGAGAACGCGGCTCCCGCCGCGACCGCAACCCCGGCGGTCCCCGTGGTGGCCATCGTCAACGGCGTTGCGCTCACGCGCCCCGAGTTCGATATCTACGAGAAGAATCTGCTGCGCAACGCGAAAGTGCAGAGCCTGACCGCCGATCAGCAAAGCCAAGTGCTCGACGACTTGATCACGATGCAGCTCATGGCCGCGCAAGGCGAGAAGGACGGCCTCGAGAACGACCCGGACACCAAAGCGCAGCTCGCGCTGCTGCACATGCGCGTGCTGGCGGACGCCGACTCGCAGAAGTTCGTGAAGTCTCAAACCCCCTCGGACGCGGATCTGCATGCGGAGTACGAGACTGCCATTTCGCAAATGGACAAGAACGAGTATCACGCCCGCCACATCTTGGTTGCCAGCAAGGAACAGGCGGAGCAGATCATCAAGAAGCTGAAGAGCGGTGCGAAATTCGAGGACCTGGCGAAGTCGCAGTCCACCGATACCGGTTCCAAGAACAACGGCGGTGACCTCGGCTGGTTCACGACCTCGCGGATGGTCAAACCCTTCGCCGATGCCGTGAAGAGTCTCAAGAAGGGCGAGATCTCTCCGACGCCCGTGCAGACGCAGTACGGCTGGCATGTGATCCAGCTCGAGGATACCCGCGACGCGTCGCCGCCGCCCTTCGACCAAGTGAAGCCCCAGCTCACCGACGCCGTCATGCGCAAGAAGCTGCAGGCGTATGTGGAGGACCTGAAGAAGCAGGCGAAGATCGAGAAGAAGCCAGACGCCCTGCCCGCCCCCACGGCCGCCGCCCCGACGGGTCCCGCCATGTCGGGTCCGCCGGCGGGTTCTGCCACGCCGCCCGTCGGATCGCCGGCCGCCGGATCGCCGCCGCCGGCGAGCGCGCCTGCGAGCTCGGCGCCGCACCCGTAGCATCGACCGCGCCCGGCCGGCGGAGTCGGCCGGGCGCAAGGTGTTGGCTGTTAGCCGGCCCGAAAGGGCCCGCTAACTTTTCAGCAGCGCCAAGAAGGCAGCCTCGTCGAGCACCTCGACACCCAGCTGGCGCGCCTTGTCGAGCTTTCCGCCCGGGTCGGCTCCCGCGACGAGGTAATCGGTCTTCTTCGAGACGCTGCCGGTCACCTTCCCGCCGCGCTCGAGAAGCGCCTCGCGCGCGGCATCGCGGCTCATCTGTTCGAGCGTTCCCGTGATCACGAACGTCTTGCCGGCGACGTTGCCGCTGCGCTCGGGGCGCTCCATGGGCGGCCAGTGGATGCCGCTCGCGAGCAGCCGCTCGAGCAGCCGGCGGTTCTCGGCGTTGTCGAAATAGGCGCGAATGCTGCCGGCGACGATCGGTCCCACGTCTTGCACACGCTGGATCTCCTCGACCGAGGCGTCGGCGAGCGCGCGTGCGTCGCCGAAGTGCTGCGCGAGCGCGAGCGCGGTAGCCTCGCCGACATCGCGGATCCCGAGCGCATATAGAAATCGCGGCAACGTCGTGCGCTTGGCGGCCAGCACGGCCGCGTGAATCTTCTGAGCCGATTTCTCCGCCATGCGCTCGAGCGTCTCGAGCTGCGCGGGCTCGAGCTCGAATAGATCGGCGGGTGTCTTGACCCAATCGCGATCCACCAGCTGCTCGACCAGCTTGTCGCCGAGACCCTGGATGTCGAGCGCCCGGCGCGAGGCGAAGTGCTTGATCTCTTCCTTGCGCTGCGCCGGACAGGTTCTGCCGCCGCTGCAGCGGGCGACCGCCTGGTCGGACTCGCGCACGACGGGCGACCCGCACACCGGGCAATGCGTCGGCAGCTCGATGGCCCGAGCGCCGGCGACGCGGCGCTCGAGCAGCACGCGCACCACTTCGGGAATGACGTCGCCCGCGCGCCGGATCACCACGGTATCGCCGACTCTCACGTCCTTGCGCGTCATTTCATCGATGTTGTGCAAGGTGGCATTGCTCACCGTGACGCCGCCCACGAATGTCGGCGCGAGGCGCGCGACGGGCGTGAGCGCGCCGGTGCGGCCCACTTGAAACTCGATGCCAAGCACCGTGGTGAGCGCCTCCTCGGCGGGAAACTTGTGCGCGATGGCCCAGCGCGGAGCGCGCGATACGAAGCCGAGCTGGCGCTGCAGCTCGATGTCGTCGATCTTGTACACGACGCCGTCGATCTGGTAGGGCAGCGTCGCCCGCGCCGCGGCGATGTCCTGGAAGTACGCAAGGCAACCCTCCACCGATTCGACCACGCGCGTCTGCGGACAGATCTTGAATCCGAACCCGCGCAGCATCTTGAGCACCTCGCTGTGGTGGCCGGGCAGCTCCCCGCCCTCCACGTAGCCGACGCCGTAGATGAACAGATCGAGGGGGCGCGCCGCCGTCATGCGCGGATCGAGCTGCCGAAGGCTCCCCGCCGCCGCGTTGCGGGGATTGACCAGGGTCTTCTCCCCTCGCGCCAGCGCTTCGCGATTGAAGCGCTCGAATCCCGCGAGCGGCATGAACACCTCGCCCCGCACCTCGAGCACGCGCGGTGCGTGCAGCCCGCGGAGCTTGAGCGGCAGCGCTTTGATGGTGCGCAGGTTCGAAGTGACGTCCTCGCCGGTCTCGCCGTCGCCGCGCGTCGCGCCCTGCACGAACGCGCCCGACTCGTAGCGCGCGCTGACCGCGAGCCCGTCGAGCTTGGGCTCGGCCGAATAGCGCACCACGGTCTGCAGCCCCGCGCGCTCGCGCACGCGTCGATCGAAATCGCGCACCTCTTCCTCGCTGAATGCATTATCCAGCGAAAGCATGGGAATGAGATGGCGGACCGTCCCGAAGGCGGCGAGCGGGGCCGAGCCGACGCGTTGCGTGGGGGAGTCCGGTGTCGTGAGATCGGGATGGCGCGCCTCGATGTCGCGCAGCTCGGCCATGAGCCGGTCGTATTCCGCATCCGGCACTTCCGGATCGTCGAGCGCGTGATAGCGGTAGTTGTAGCGATCGAGGAGCTCGCGCAATTCCGCGGCACGCTCGAAAGCCGCGCGCTTCGCATCACCCGCTTTGCCGCGCCCCATCGACGACGTCAGGCCAGAAGTGCCTGGAAGCGCGCCACGTCCTGCAGCAGCGCCTCGGTGCGCTGCGGGGAGAACGGGATCCCCTTGGCATCCTGCATGGTGCCGGAAAGCCCGCGCGCGAGCTCGCGCGCAGTGGCGAGCAGTCCCTCCACGGCTGGCATGGGCTCGAGCGGCCCGGGCAGCACGGCGAACAAGGACACACCGCGAAACTGCTCGCTCGGCATGGTCGAGAGATCGAACGTTCCCGGCTCAACGAGACTTGCCACGCAGAAGATACTGCGCCCGTCGCTGTGGTTGCGGTGATAGACCTGATAACGCCCGTAGGCGAGCCCGAGCGCCTCGAGCGCGTCCATGAGATCGGTCCCCGCCCAGCGCGCATCGCCCACCGCGCAGACCCGTACCGTCACGATTTTTTGCTTCTCGCTCTTGTTGGGCGACGGCGGCGCGACCGCCGCGTGCCGGTCGCTGTGCTCGGGGTTGCGCCGCGCACTCGCGGCCGGCGGCATCGCGGCCGCGCTCGGCGGCGGTGGCGCTGCGGCGCGGGCAGGCGCCGCTTCCTCGACCCACTCCGCTTCCGCGGCGCGATCCTCTTCCTCCACACGCTCCTCGCCCTCCGTCCGCACCTCCTCCTCGGCCGCCACCTCTTCCTCGGCGCGCAGGAGCTCTCCGGTCTCCTCGCCGAGCTCGAACTCGATGACGGGCGCGCGCGGCACCGGCGCAGACGTCACCGAGGCGGGCGATCGCGTGGGGCGCGCACTGACCGAGGAGGACGGCGCAAAGCGCGGCTGACCCGTCGCGCGGCTCGAATCCAGGCTGAAATCGACCGGATCGGCGTGGGTCAGCATGGGTTGATCGAGGGCGGGCACCTCGGCAAAGTCCGCCGTGCGAATGCTGAGCGGCTCCAGGGGCGGCACGCCCCACTCGCGCCTATCGGCGGGGGGCTCGCGCGGCGCGGGAGATGGCGCCTCGGGCGGCGGCACGCTCGGCCCGTGCGTAGCGGCGACCATCGGCTCGCGCAGCTCGGCGTTGCCAGGCGCTTGACGAGAGCCGCGTGCCGACCACAGCCAGATGGCCCCGATCGCCAGGATACCCAGACCCAATAATATCCAACGCAGCTCGTCCAACTTGCGCAAACCCCTGCCGTGTGGTGAACACTCCTACATCGCAGCCATGCGCACGGCCTCGTCGACGTCGACCGCGACCAGACGCGATACGCCGGGTTCGTTCTGCGTCACGCCGACGAGCTGCGCCGCCATTTCCATGGTCGCCTTGTTGTGGGTGATGAAGATGAACTGCACGCTGCGCGACATCTCCCGCACGATGTCGCAAAAGCGGCCGATGTTGTTGTCGTCGAGCGGCGCATCCACCTCGTCGAGCAGGCAGAACGGCGCCGGATTCAGATCGAAGATCGCGAAGATCAACGCGACCGCAGTGAGCGCCTTCTCTCCGCCCGAGAGCTGGCTGATGGTGCTGTTGCGCTTTCCCGGCGGACGCGCCATCACGGAAACGCCGGAGCCCTCCGACTCCTCGCCTTCGATCTCCAGGTACGCATGTCCGCCGCCGAACAGGCGCGGAAATTTCTCCTTCAGCCCGGCATTGACCTTGTCGAAGGTCTCCTGAAAACGTGTACGCGTCTCGCGATCGATCTTGCGCATCGCCACCTCGAGCGTCTCGAGGGCATCGGTGAGGTCCTTGCACTGGCGATCGAGGTATTCCTTGCGCTCGGATTGCTCCTTGAACTCACCGATGGCGGCGAGGTTCACCTGTCCCAGGCGCTCGATCTTTCCCTTGGTCTCCTGAAGATCCGACTCCCAGGTCTCCGCGGTCGCCTCCGGTGCGAGGCCGGCGAGGAGCGCGGGCAGTTCGAACGAGGTGGCCGCGAGCTGTTCGGCGATGCTTTCGCGCCGCACGCGCACCTGCTGGGCGGCGAGGCGCGCGTCGTCCAGTGCGGCGCGTGCCGCCTCGACGTGCTCGTCGAGGGCGGCTTTCTCGCTCTCGCGCTCCCGCAACAGCGCATCGAGATCCTCGCTCGCGACGCGCGCGGCGTGCAGCTCGCTCTCGACCTGCATGCGGGCGTGGAGGGCGCGCTCGAGCTCGGCCTCGAGCGCCGCGAGCGGCGCCTCATCGGCAGCCAGCTGGCGCAGCAGCTCGTCTCGGCGCTGCAACAGGTCGACGTGCTGCTTGTCGAGCCGCGCGAGCGTGCTCTCCAGCGCCGCGTGCGAGGTGCGCCGCGACTCCACTTGCAGCGCCAGCTCGCGTGCCCGCTGCTGGGTCGACTGCGCGGTCGCGCGCGCCGCCGTCTGCTCGGCGCGCAGCCGCTCGCGTTCGTTCTCGAGCTCGATCCGTTGCGGCTCGAGGGCCGCGAGCGCATCGATGGCCGTCTCCATGCGGGCACGCGCCGATCGCAAATCGGTGCTGGTGCGGTCGAGCTCGGCGGTCACGTCGGCGAGACCGGTCTCGAGCTGGCTCAGCCTGCGTTCGGCATCGGCCCTGCGGGCTTGCGCCGAATCGTGCTCCGCGCGCCGGTCGACGTGCTCGCGGTGCAGGCGGTTCACCTCCATCTGCAGCCGCTCGCGCCGATCCTCGCAGTCGCGCACGCGCTCGTGGCGCCGCTCGAGCTCCTGTTCTCCGTTCTTCACTTCCGTCTCGAGGCGGCTCACTTCCGCGCGCAGCGCGCGCAGCGTCTCCTCGCGCTCGATGACGCCGGTGTGCGGCTCGGGATCGCGCGACAGGCGCAGCCAGTCAGCGCCGAGCCAGACCCCGTCGCGCGTGACCACCGACTGTCCCGCGCCGAGGCTCTTGCGCACCCGCAGCGCCTCGGGCAGCGTCTCGGCGGTGAACACCGAGCCGAGCACCGAGCCGAGATACGCCGCGCCCGACACCCGGGCCTTGAGGCTCGCGGCATCGGCGCGGCCGGCATCGGCGGCGCCCTCGCTGACGAGCACCAGATGCCCGCCATCGAAGCCGCCCAAGAGATCCGTGACCGAATCCAGCCCGTCGACGCACACGGCCTCGAGATAAGAGCCGAGCACCGTCTCGACTGCGCGCTCCCAGCCGTGCTCCACACGCAGCTGCTGCGCCACTCGCGGATTCTGTTCGAGCGACTTCGACTTCAGCCATTCGGTGATTTTCCCGGAAGCCTTGCCGAGGGCGGCCTGCTGCAAAGCCTCGGTTGAGACTTTCAGTCCGAGCGACTGCTGCCAGCGGGCACGCAGCGCCTTGAGCGCCTCGCTCTGCTCGCGCTCCAGATCGCGGGCGGTCGCGAGCTCTTGCAGGAGCTGGGCAAGATCGGCGGCAGCCTTCTGACCGGCATCGCGAGCGAGGTCCGCCTGCTCCGCCAGGGATTCGAGAGCTACGGTCGGCTCGAGTTGCGCCAGGGCGGAGCGTTCCGATTCGTGACGCTCGCGCTGTTGCAGCAGCCGGTGCTGCTGATTGTCCAGTTGCTCGATGCGGGCGCGCTCCACCTGGGTCTCGCGCTGTCCGGAGGCAACCGATTGGGCGTGGGCGTCGGAGGCCTGCTGCCAGGTCGCGAGGGCTTGCTCGCAGCGCTCGAGTTCGAGCGCCGCGGCACGTTCCTCCCCGTGCGCGGCATCGAGCCCCGGCACGGCCGTCGCCAGCTCTTGCGCCAACGCCTCGAGCTGACTGCGGTCGCGCTCGATGACGCCCGCGAGCTCGGTGACCTGCGCCTCGGATTGCTCCAGGTCGGCGCGCTGACGCTCTCGCATTTCGCGTGCGTGCTCGATGCTCTGCTCGACGCGCGTGACCTCGCCGCCGGCCGCATAGAACCTTTCCTGGATGGCGCGCAGCGCATCCGCCTTGGCCGATTGATCGACGCGGATCCGCTCGATGCGCGCCTCGGCTTCGCGCAGGTCCGCCAGGGCCGCCTGCATGGCCGTGTCGCAGTGCACCGCGGCCGCGTCGCGCACGCCCGCCTCCGCATCGAGGCTTTGCAAGCGCAGCGCGAACACCTCCGCCTGCAATTTACGCTCCTCCTCCTTGAGCGCCTGATAGCGCCGGGCGGTGGCCGCCTGGCGCTGCAGGTGACGGATCTGCTTATCGACCTCCTCGCGCAAATCGTTCAAGCGATCGAGGTTCTCGCGCGTCTGCGCGATGCGGCTCTCGGTCTCGCGGCGGCGCTCCTTGTAGCGCGAGATGCCCGCCGCCTCCTCGAGAAACGCGCGTAGATCATCCGGACGCGCCTCGATGATCCGCGAAATCATGCCTTGCTCGATGATGGCGTAGCTGCGCGTCCCCAGACCCGTGCCGAGGAACAGCTGCGTGATGTCCTTGCGCCGAACCTTGGTGCCGTTGATGAAGTAGTCCGACGTGCCGTCGCGGCTCACGGAGCGGCGCAGAGCCACCTCGTTGTAGCTCGCGTAAGGGCCGCCGATCTTTCCCTCCGAATTATCGAAGACGAGCTCCACCGAGCAGCTGCCCAGGGGCTTGCGCGCCGCGGATCCGTTGAAGATGACGTCCGCCATGGACTCGCCGCGCAGATGCTTGGCGGAAATCTCGCCCATCACCCAGCGCACGGCGTCGATGATGTTCGATTTGCCGCACCCGTTCGGGCCGACGACGCCCGTGAGGCTCGAGGGAAAGGTGACTATGGTGGGATCGACGAATGACTTGAAGCCTGCAATCTTGAGTTTGGTGAGTCGCATCAGATGCCCGCGTGCCGTCGATGTGGCGCGTAGTGTAAAGTAATCGACACATAGGTAAACCCCTCGTCCCGATGAGCAGCGCACTCGAAGTCTTCGCAAATCCCGCGCCCGAGCGCGACTACACGATCCGGATGACCATTCCGGAGTTCACCTGCCTCTGCCCGAAAACCGGTCAGCCGGATTTCGCAACGTTGAAGCTCGAATACGTCGCCGATGAGCGGTGCGTCGAGTTGAAATCCTTGAAGCTTTACATCTGGTCGTTTCGTTCGCGCGGCGCCTTTCACGAGGCGGTGACGAACGAGATCCTCGCCGCCCTGGTGGCCGCGACCGCGCCGCGATTCATGCGCCTAAGCGCGGAATTCAATGTGCGGGGCGGCATCTACACGACCGTGATCGTCGAGCACCGCCGCCCGGGGTGGACCCCTGCCCCGCCGGTTTCCCTGCCTCCCTAGGCCCAAAAGTGCTCTATTCGGGGCCCCGCTCCGCCGGGAGCCTCTCCCGTACGCCCGCAGCCCTCATAAATATCGATATTTTTCAATTGGTTGCGCGCGTAGAAAGCAGTAGCGTCACCGCCCTGTACACACGGTATTGCGTCGGTATAATCGCGCGCTCTCTCTTTGGAGGCGGAGACACCAGATGCCCTCGAAAAAAGCCAATAAAGCGGCGAAGAAGCCAGGAAAGGCGATCCCGAAGAAAGCGGCTGTCCGCAAGACAGCGGTAGTTGCCAAAAAGGCAGCGCGAGCGTCACCCGGCCTGAAGCACACATCGAAGGTAACAGTGAAACCGCATAAACCGACCACGAAATCGTCCCCGGTGAAACACGACACCAAACACGACACGCCGAGCAACGTCTCGCCGGCGCGTCCGAAATCCCAGGGCGCGGCGCCCGCAAAGGCTGCATCCGCCGTGACCAACGGGCCGGCTCCGAGCGCAGAGAAGGCGCCGCCCACCGTCAAATTCGATTCACGACCCTTGGTAATGCCGACCCGCGCGCCCGCGAACGACGACGACGGCGACGGCGAGCAATCCGGATCGGCGAGCCTTCTGGCGGGACCGCGCAACGTCAAGCCGTACATCGCCCGCCGCGGCGAGCAGTACATGAGCAAGGAGCAGCTCGAGCATTTCGCGCGCATTCTGCAGAACTGGAAACGCGACCTCATGGTGGAGGTCGACCGCACGGTGCTGCACATGAAAGATGAGGCGGCCAACTTTCCGGACCCGAACGACCGTGCCACGCAGGAAGAGGAATTCAGCCTCGAGCTGCGCACGCGCGATCGCGAGCGCAAGCTCATCCGCAAGATCGACGAGGCGCTCAAGCGCATCGAGGACGGCTCCTACGGCTATTGCCTGGAGACCGGCGAGGAGATCGGCATCAAGCGTCTCGAAGCGCGGCCGGTGGCCACGCTGTCGGTCGAAGCTCAGGAGCGGCGCGAACGCCGCGAAAAGCAGTACGGCGACCGCGACGACCGGTACCGCTAGCGAGGAGCCGGTCTCGAGCCGCGGCCCGGACCGGGGCTACGTCGGGCGATTCGCCCCGTCGCCCAGCGGCGATTTGCATCTCGGGTCGCTATATACCGCGGCCGCCAGCTTTCTCGATGCGCGTGCCCATGGTGGCCGCTGGCTCGTGCGCATGGAGGATGTCGACCGGCCGCGGGTGGTTGCGGGCTCGGCGGAGCGCATCCTCGCGACGCTCGAAGCATTCGGGTTCGAGTGGCAGGACGAGGTACTCAAGCAATCGGACCGAGACGATGCCTACGCCGCGGCGCTCGATGATTTGCACCGGCGCGGATTGACCTTTGCCTGCTCCTGCAGCCGGCAGGACCTCGCGGACGGGCCGCGCTACCCCGGCCATTGCCGAGACGGACCCCGGCAGCCGAACGCCGGCATGGCGATACGCCTGCGAGTCGACTCAGGGTTCGTGCAGTTCGCGGATTGTATACAAGGCATGTTCCGGCAGGACGTAGCCCTCGCTTCGGGCGACCTCATTCTCAAGCGCCGCGACGGTTGGTTCGCATATCTGCTTGCCGTCGTGGTGGATGACGCCTACCAAGGCGTAACGACCATAGTGCGCGGCGCCGACTTGCTCGATCACACGCCGGCTCAGATCTATCTGCAGAGGCAGCTCGGACTTCGCACCCCCGCCTACGCGCATGTACCCGCCCTGGTCGAGCCCGAGGGCGGCAAGCTCTCCAAATCGGCGCGGAGCGTCGCCCTCGAGCCGGACGCGGCCATACTCCAATTGGTGTATGTCTTTGAGCTATTAGGCCTTGCTCCCCCGCCCTCGCTCGCTGGTGCCACTCTCGCCACCGCCTGGGCGTGGGGCACGGAGCACTGGGACCTCCGCCGGCTCGCCAGGCACCCTGCGCTGACGCGCGCCGCGCGCTAAGCAGGGCACCAGGGACCGCACCGGAAAGCTCCTACAGGCGCGTCGGAAAAGGTAGCTTGCCTTAACGCTGCGTTGCGCTATCCTTCAATTGCAGTACCCAAATGACTGGTCTATTGGTTTAGGCACGAACCGGCATACTCCGGCAGCGCGTCGGCCAACACGAGCGAGGAGCCATATGAGCGATCCGCGAGTGATTAAGAAATACCCCAACCGTCGCCTCTACGATACCGTTGAAAGCCGGTATATCACCCTGGCGGATGTGAGGCGATTGGTGGTCGAGAAGATCGACTTCGTCGTGGTGGACAAGAAAAACAATGCGGACATTACGCGCAGTATCTTGTTGCAGGTTATCGCCGAGCAGGAACATTTGCCGGAGCCGATTCTGAGCCAGGATTTCATGGTCAACGTGATCCGCTCTTACGGAAGCAATGCGCAGAGCGCGGTGAGCGGCCACCTGGAACAGACCTTGAAGCAATTCCTGGGTCAGAACCACCCCATGCGCGAGCGGCCGAAATCCTTCGCCAGCGCCGAAGTCGCCTCGCCGCGCCCGCGCGCGGAAGAGGGCTACAAGGCGCTGACTCCGGTGCGGCTGCGCGACGGCGAGAAGGACCGCGACGAGTCGAATCTCACCAAATAACGCAGCGGTGAGCCGGCGACGGCTCGCGAGCGAGGCGTTGGGCGGCAACACCATCTTCAGGGAGCGCTAGATCCTTGAGGAGTTGCTGCGCTCGTCAGGCTGCGTCGACATTGCGCATCGAGAGTCGGACCCGGCCCTGGCGGTCCACCTCGAGCACTTTCACGCGCACCACGTCGCCTTCCTTGAGCTTGTCGCCCACGCGCTCGACGCGCTCCTCGGAAATCTGCGAGATGTGCACCAGTCCGTCGCGACCCGGGAGTATGGTCACGAATGCGCCGAAATCCATGAGGCGCGCCACACGACCCTCGTACACGCGGCCTACCTCGACGTCGGCGGTGATCAACTCGATGCGCCGCTGCGCCTCGCGTCCGGCGGCACCCTGTACGGAGGCGATCTTCACCGTGCCGTCGTTCTCGATGTCGATCGACGTACCGGTCTCCTCGGTGATCTGACGGATCACCGCACCGCCCTTGCCGATGACGTCGCGGATCTTCTCCGGATCGATCTTCAAGGTGATGATGGTCGGAGCCCACTCGGACATGTTCTCGCGCGGCTTGGCGAGGACCTTGTTCATCTCGCCGAGGATGTGCAGCCGGCCGGCGCGCGCCTGCTCGAGGGCAACCTTCATGATCTCGCGCGTGATGCTCGTGATCTTGATGTCCATCTGCAGGGCAGTGATGCCGTTGTTGGTTCCCGCGACCTTGAAATCCATGTCGCCGAGATGATCCTCATCGCCGAGGATGTCCGTGAGCACCTGGAAGCGCGATCCCTCTTTGACGAGGCCCATCGCAACGCCCGCGACCGGCGCGGTGATCGGCACGCCCGCATCCATCAGCGCGAGGCTGGTGCCGCAAACCGAGGCCATGGAGCTCGAGCCGTTCGACTCCAGAATCTCGGACACCACGCGAATGACGTAGGGAAATGTCTGCATGTCCGGCATCACGGCCCTGACGCCGCGCTTCGCCAGATTTCCGTGACCGATCTCGCGCCGCTTCGGCGAGCCCATCATGCCGGTCTCGCCCACGCTGAACGGCGGGAAGTTGTAATGCAGCATGAAGGCTTCTTTGCGTTCGCCGGTCAGGCCGTCGATGATCTGCGCATCGCGTCCGGTGCCCAACGTGGTAACCACCAGCGCCTGCGTCTCGCCGCGGGTGAAGAGCGCCGAGCCGTGGGTGCGCGCGAGCACGCCCGTGCGGATGTTGATGGGGCGCACGGTCTTCGTGTCGCGGCCGTCGATGCGCGGGTGACCCTCGAGGATGCGCTCGCGCACCAGCCGGTACTCGAGGTTGAAGAATTCGGTTCCCACTTGATCGGCGGTGAACTTGGGAGTCTCGCCGGCGGCAAGCGCGGCGAGCACCGCGCTCTTGACCTCCGCGATCTTGGCGTAGCGCTGCTGCTTTTCGGTGATCGCATAGGCCGCGGCCAGCTGCTTGTCCGCGAACGAGGCCACGGCGTTCTTCAGTTCCGTATTCGCCTCCGGCGCGACCCACGACCACTTCGGCTTGCCGGCCTCGGCGGCGAGCTCGTTGATCGCCTTGATGGCGACCTGCATCTGCTCGTGTCCGAAGACGACGGCCCCCAGCATGGTGTCCTCATCGAGACCTTTCGCCTCGGATTCGACCATGAGCACGCCCTCGGCGGTGCCCGCCACCACCAGATCGAGCTTCGACTCGGCGAGCTGCGTGGCGGTGGGGTTCAGAATGTACTTGCCGTCCTTGTAGCCGATGCGCGCCGCGCCGATCGGGCCCAAGAATGGCATGCCGGAAATCGCCAGCGCCGCGGAGGCGCCGAGCAGCGAGGCGATGTCGGGATCGACCTCGGAGTTGACGGAAAGCACCGAGGCGACGACCTGCACGTCGTTGACGAATCCTTCCGGAAACAACGGCCGGATGGGACGATCGATCAGACGCGAGGTGAGCGTCTCCTTCTCGGTGGGACGGCCCTCACGCTTGAAGAACCCGCCGGGAATGCGGCCCGCAGCATAGGTCTTCTCTTGATAGTTGACCGTGAGCGGGAAGAAGTCTCGGCCGGGCGTCGGCTTTTTTGCGCCCACGGCGGTGACCAGTACCACCGTCTCGCTCATGCTGACGAGCACGGCGCCGTTGGCTTGTCGCGCGAGCTCCCCCGTTTCGAGCGTTACGGTGTGTTCCCCAAACTGAAAGCTTTTCTTCGAATGGCTCACGGAGGCCCCTTCTATCGGAAGTAATTGAAAGACGCGACCGTCTTGAAGACGGTGCGAGTTAGCGGCGTAGGCCGAGACGTTCGACCAGTTGCGTGTACTTGTCGGGCGTGCGGCTCTTCAGATAGTCGAGCAACTTGCGACGCTGGTTCACCATCTTCAGCAAACCGCGACGCGAGGCGTGGTCGGCTTTGTGAGTAGTGAAATGCTGGCTCAAGCCGTTGATGCGCTCGGACAACAGAGCAATTTGAACCTCGGGCGAGCCGGTATCGCGCGTGCTGCGCTGGAACTTACCGACACACACGCTCTTTTCTTCACGAGTAAGTGGCATGGAAATCAAACCTCAATCAATAACTTATGACCTTTTAAGGAGGCGCGCATTGTACGCGTCGCGCGCGCCGCTCTCAAGCTCGATTCGTGGCCGCGGAAATCAGCCGCAGCGGCACCAGCCGCCCCGACGGTCCGACCGCCCCCAAGCCCACGAAACCGAGGCCCGGCGCGTAGATGCGCACATTTCCGGTGCATTCCAGGCTCACCGCAATGCTCTGGCCTTGCCGAACCGCCTCGATGCCCTCGGCCGGCAGATCGAGCCGGCGCCAATCGCCGAGCGCCGCATCGACCGGCAGCAGCAGCCGAGCGCGCTCACTCGGCGACAGGCCATCCAAGGCCTCGAAGCTCCACTGCGGCGCGTGCGCGAAAGGTGCGACGCCGAGACGGCGCAGACCGATCAGATGGCCGATGGTCCCGAGCCGCAACGCCAGATCCTCCGCCAGCACGCGCATGTAGGCGCCTTTCGTGCAGCGCACATCGAAAGTGAGGTCGGGCGATCGCCAGTCGATCAATCGCATGTCGTGAATGACGATGGAGCGCGATGCCCTATCCCGCGTCTGTCCGGCACGCGCGTAGAGGTACAGCGGCTTGCCGTCCTGCTTGATGGCCGAATGCATGGGCGGCACCTGCTCGTAATGCCGCGGAAACTCGGCGAGTGCCCGCTCGAGACCCGCGGCGCCGAGAGGCGGCAACGCGCGCCGCTCGATCACCGCCGACTCCAGATCCGCGCTCGGCGTGCGCTCGCCGAGGCGCAAGGTCAACCGATAGGTCTTGTCCGCCTCCAGCATCAGCGCGCCGAACTTGGTGGCCTCGCCGAGGCAGATGGGCAGCATCCCGGTAGCGAGCGGATCGAGCGAGCCGGTGTGGCCGGCCTTGCGTGCTGCAAACAATCGCTTGGTGCGCGCAACCGCCGCGGCGGAGGAGAGGCCGAGCGGCTTGTCGAGCAGCAGGATGCCGTGCACGTCGGAGAGGACGCTCGCGCGCGGCGCCGGAGCGCTCATTCAGGCTTGCCGGGCTTGGTCACCGAATCGATCAGCTGCGTCAGGCGCACGCCATGCGCGATCGAGGTGTCGAGCGCGAAACTCAAGGTCGGCGTGTAGCGGATCATCAGGGATTTCGACAGCGCATTCCTCAGAAAGCCGGCGGCGCTGGTGAGACCGGCCTGCACTTGCGCATCCGGCCCTTCCTTGCCGAACACCAGGTAGTGCACGCGCGCGCTGCGCAGATCTCCGGTGACATCCACCGCGGTGATGGTGACGTTGCCGATGCGCTCGTCCTTCACCTCGCGCCGCAGGAGCTCGGTCAGCTCGCGCTGGATCTGCTCACCGAGGCGCCGCGCACGCGGATTGTCCTTCGCCATGTTCGCTCCCGCGTCCTTGCAATCCGGCGGCGGCACGCTACAGCGTGCGCGCCACCTCCACCCGCGAGTAACACTCGATCTGATCCCCCTCGCGCACGTCGTTGTAGTTCTTCACGCCGATGCCGCACTCGGTTCCGGCGCGCACCTCGTTGACGTCGTCCTTGAAGCGCTTCAACGACTCGAGTGCCCCCTCGAAGATCACCACGTTGTCGCGCAGCACGCGGATCGGGAAATTGCGGCGCACGTAGCCGTCTATGACCATGCAGCCCGCCACCGTGCCGAACTTGCTCGAACGGAACACGTTGCGCACCTCCGCCAGACCGACGATCTGCTCCTTGACCTCGGGCGCCAGCATGCCGGTGAGCACGGCGCGAATGTCGTCGATGGCCTCGTATATGATGCTGTAGTAGCGCACATCGACGCCGTGTTCCTTGATCGCCATGCGCGCAGCCGCATCGCCACGCACGTTGAAGGCAATGATCCGCGCCTTCGAGGCCGCCGCCAGCGTGACGTCGGACTCGGTGAGACCGCCGACGCCGGAGGCGACTATATTGACGCCCACTTCTCCGGTGGAGAGAGCCTTGAGCGCATCGCGCAATGCCTCGACGCTTCCTTGCACGTCGGCCTTCACCAGGATCTGCACCAGGTTCGGCTTGGTCTCTCCCATGGTGGAGAACACGTCCTGCATGTTCGCGCTCTTCTGCGCGAGCTTGACGTCGCGCGATTTGGCCTGCCGGTGCATCGCCACCTCGCGCGCCTTGCGTTCGCTCTCGACGACCAGCAGTTCGTCGCCCGCATTCGGAGCGCCGGACAGGCCCAGCACCACGACGGGGATCGAGGGCCCGGCGCTCTCGACCGGCTTGCCGGCCTCATCGAACAGCGCGCGCACGCGTCCGAACTCCTGGCCGATCAGCAGCGGGTCGCCGAGCTTCAAGGTGCCGCGCAGCACCAGCACGGTGGCGACGGCGCCGCGTCCCTTCTCGAGGCTCGACTCGATGACGTAGCCCGCGGCGAGCCCGTCGATCGGCGCCGTGAGCTCGAGCACCTCGGCCTGCAGCAGCAAGGCATCGAGCAGCTGGTCGACTCCCTGGCCGGTGCGCGCCGAGACGTTCACGAAAATATTCTCGCCGCCCCATTCTTCGGGAATGACCCCGTACTTGGTGAGCTCCTGCTTGACCTTCTCCGGATCGGCCTCCGGCTTGTCGATCTTGTTGAGCGCGACGACGATCGGAACCTGGGCAGCCTGAGCATGCTGGACCGCCTCGATGGTTTGCGGCATGACGCCGTCGTCCGCACCCACCACCAGGATGACGATATCGGTGACCTGCGCGCCGCGGGCGCGCATGGAGGTGAACGCGGCGTGGCCCGGCGTATCGAGGAAAGTCACCATGCCCTTCGCGGTCTCCACGTGATACGCACCGATGTGCTGCGTGATGCCGCCCGCCTCGCCGGCCGCCACCTTGGTGCGGCGAATGTAGTCGAGGAGCGAGGTCTTGCCGTGATCCACGTGTCCCATGACCGTGACCACCGGCGGCCGCGGCACCACTTCGAGAGTGGCATCGGTCTCGCCTTGCAGGCTTTCCTCGATGACGTTTTCCTTGCGCAAAACCGGGGTGTGGCCCATCTCCTCGACCACCAGCATGGCCGTATCCTGCTCGATGGTCTGGTTGATCGTCGCCATGACGCCCATGTTCATCAATGTCTTGATGACCTCGGTCGCCTTGACGGCCATCTTCTGCGCGAGCTCGCCGACGGTCATGGCTTCGGTGATCGCAATCTCGCGCACCACCCGCGCCGTCGGCATCTCGAAGCCGTGCTTCGCGTCCGTATCGGAGCCCGTTGCGCGGCGGCGGCCGTCGCGCGACTTCTTCTTTTTGTGCCGCGAGCTCACATCGCCGACGATGTGCAGCTCCTGCCGGCCATAGCGCGTCGCCTTGTCGTCCTGCGTCTCGCGCGCGGCTTTGGCGGGTTTGGCCGCCGCAGCCGAGGCGACCTTGCGCTCGCGCTCGC
>Ga0302311_10001087_pt1 | contig 32740 bp, 33 predicted proteins | sample III_Palsa_N1_3_FD_200449 | JGI IMG/M metagenome (GOLD analysis project Ga0302311, IMG submission 200449) | Peat permafrost microbial communities from Stordalen Mire near Abisko, Sweden - III_Palsa_N1_3 | ecosystem: Environmental > Terrestrial > Soil > Palsa > Peat permafrost | place: Sweden... | reverse complement strand
ACAACCAGACCCCCAAGCCCTTCACCTGGACCAAAGATCCCGAAGAAATCATCGCCGCCGTAAAGCGTGGGCACCAACTGTTAGATTCTATCCACTAGTGCGCTAGCGTCGTCGAATCGTCGCCAGCAGCGCCCGGCCATCGTCGGGACCGTCGATGTCGATCGTGCCGGTAACGCCGTCGAGCCGCAGGGTATCGCCTTCGGGCACCACCCAGGCGCCAAGAGGTCCGGCATCGACGGTGAACCCGCCCATGAGCGCGTGCAGCAGGGCGGTGCCGCCGTCGAGGGCGACCGATTGGGCGGCGCGCAAGCCGACGACGCGGCCCCGCGCGGTGGCGCGGTCGACGATCAGGTTGAAATCGCGAATCGGCCCGTCGATCAGGCCGCAGTCGGTCGCGGCGTCGCCCGGGAAATCATAGGGTGCCGATTCCCGGTCGATCAGCACCGTCGGCCGTCCAGCGACCGCCAGGCGCATGCCGGCGCCGGCGACCACGGCGATGGTGCGGTCATAGCCGTCGAAGCTGGAAAACGGGCCGGACTGGGCGACGTCGGCGATGCTGAGGCGCCAGTGAAAGCGACCATCGGCAGCGGGCTCGACCGCGATCTCGGTCGTGGTGCCGAGCCCGTTGCGCCAGGGCATGGCGCGATAGTGCCGGGCCGGCAGTAGGGTGATCTGGGGCGCCGTGCTCACCGCTCGTGCTCGGGGACCCGGCCCAGCCAATCGACGGCCCGGCGGATCGAGCGGTCGGTCGGGAAGAAGGCGGCCAGCACCAGATCGGCCCGACCCTCGCTACGATGGGAGAATGGCAGTAGCAGGCGGTAGTAGCCGAGTTTCAGGAACAGAAGGTTGAACACGCGCTCGGTATAATCGGGCTCGCCCGTCTCGATGGTTCGGCGATACGCGGCCAGCGCCTCGCTGCGAATCGCGGTCGAATACATCTCGTCCAGGTAACGCCCGGTCGGGTCCTCGCCCAGCAGATCGGCGAGCTTGGTCCCGACCAGGCGATAGCGCGGGCGGAACGGCGGCTCGATCTCGACCAATGCGACATTGCCCAGGCAATAGGCGATCTCGACCGGGTCCAGATCGGCCCGAAGCGGCAATGGGCGAGCGCCTTTGAGCTTGTACCAATGCTGCAGCAGCCGGCGCAGTTCGCTCGTGCGCACCATCGGCTGGGTCTCGCGCCTGGTCTCCGGCGTGCGAGCCTTGCGCGGCGAAAAGACGAACGACTGGTCGTATGGCAAGCTGGTCATTGCGGCTTGAACTCGAGAATGTGCTGATCCGAACATGGCAGATCGGGCCTTATAAGTCGGTTGGCAAATCGCACAGAACAGAGCGCGCGACGATGTTTTCGCGCGGCATTTGAGACAAGAACGCGTCGAGTGCAATTTGTTCGGCCGATGGACCTGTTTCGTCGCAGGCTGCTCAAACAAAAATGGGGTCCGCCAATCGGCGCTGGACGACAGGAGGCCTCCCCTTGTAGCAAGGTGGTTCAAAGGCTTGTGGGGGACCAGATGAGCAAACGTACGCTCCTTTCGATCGGCTTGGCGCTCATCAGCGCCGCCGCCGTTTTGCCCGCGATGCCGGCATTTGCCGCGGCACCGACCGCCACGCCGCAGCCGGCCGCCGCGGAGCCGGTGCACCCCGACATCGTGTTCAACCGCGTCTTCATCTTCTTCCGCACCGCCGACGCGTCGCTGACCCCGCTCATGGCCAAGCAGGTCACGCGTGCGGCCGAACTGGCGAAGCAGGGTGGGGCCACGCGCATCAAGATCACCGGCTATTCCGACGACCCGAAGCGCGCCGAGGCGCTCGGCCGGGCGCGGGCCGATGTGTTGAAGGCGCAGTTGATCAAGGAGGGTGTGCCGGAAGCGATGATCGAGACCCAGGCCCGGGTGAAATCGCCGCCGGCCAAGGTCGCGGGCCCGAACCCGGCCAATCACCGCGCCCGCATCGCCCTCATCCGTGCCTTCGCCGCGCCGGTCGGGCCGCACGACAGCGGACGCTGATTACCGCCCGCTGAACTTGGCGTCGCGCTTCTCGCGGAAGCTCGCGACGCCTTCGGCGGCATCTTCGCTCGCCATCAATCGGATCTGGACGGGGCCCAGGCCGGCCACCGCGGCGGCAGGACCATGCTCGATTGCCTGGGCGGCATTGCTGAGCGTCGCCTGGACCGCCAGCGGCGCTTGCGTCGCGATGCGCTCAGCCAGTTCGATCGCCCGGTCGAGTTGGCGGCCGGTCTCGACCACTTCCTGCACGAAGCCCAGGCGGAGCGCGGTCTCGGCGTCGAACTCGTCGCCGGTCAGGAGATAGCGCATGGCGTTGCCCCAGCCGGCGCGCTCGACCATGCGGATCGTGGCGCCATGGTTCGCCATGATGCCGCGCTTCACCTCGATCTGGCCGAAGCGGCAATCCTCCGCCGCCACGACCAGGTCGGCGGCCAGCATCAGCTCGATGCCCGCGGTGAAGCAGATGCCCTGGACTGCGGCCACGACCGGTTTGGTCCTGAGCGGCGGGCGCAGATTATAGGGATCGACCTTGCCCGGCAGCGCCAGATGACGCCCGGCCTCGAACCAGGCGGTCAGTTGGTCGAGCTGCAGGCCGGCGGTGAAATGGGGACCCAGCGCGTGCAGCACGCCGCAGCGGACGGTCGGATCCTGCTCCATCCGGTCGAACGCCAGGGCCAGCTCGACCACCATCTTCTCGCTGAAGCCGTTGCGCTTCGGCACCCGGTCGATGCCGATCAGCAGCAGCGACCCGCGCTGCTCGACCAGGATCCGGCCGTCGGTGTCGGTCATCAGCCCTCGACCTCGAACTTGATGCCCTGGGCCAGCGGCAGCGAGCGGGAATAGTTCACCGTGTTGGTGGCGCGCCGCATATAGGCGCGCCAGCTGTCGGATCCCGACTCGCGGCCGCCGCCGGTTTCCTTCTCGCCACCGAACGCGCCGCCGATCTCGGCGCCGGACGGGCCGATGTTGACATTGACGATGCCGCAATCGCTGCCGGCGGCCGACAGGAACGTCTCGGCCTCGCGCAGGTCGGTGGTGAAGATCGACGAGGACAGGCCCTGCGGCACCGCATTGTGCAGGCGGATCGCCTCGGCGAGATCGCTATAGCGAAGCACATAGAGGATCGGCGCGAAGGTCTCGTGGCAGACCACATCGGCCTGGGCCGGCATCTCGACCAGGGCAGGGCGCACGTAATAGGCATCGGGAGCCTGCTCGGCATTGACCCGCTCGCCGCCCACGGTCTTGCCGCCGGCCTCGGCGGCGGCACCCAGGCTCTTCTGCATCATGTCATAGGCGGCGCGGTCGATCAGGGGGCCCACCAGCGTGCCGGCCTCGAGCGGGCTGCCGACCGGGACCGAGCCATAGGCGCGCTTCAGGCGGGGGACCAGAGTGTCATAGACCGAGTCATGGACGAACAGGCGGCGCAATGTCGTGCAGCGCTGGCCGGCGGTGCCGACGGCGGCGAACAGGATGCCGCGCACGGCCAGATCGAGATCGGCCGAGGGCGCTACGATCATGCCGTTGTTGCCGCCCAGCTCCAGGAGTGCCCGGGCAAAACGCTTGGCGAGGCGTGGGCCGACCTCGCGGCCCATGCGGGTCGAGCCGGTGGCGCTGATCAGCGGCACGCGCGGATCGTCGACCAGGACTTCGCCGATGTCGCGCTGACCGATGATCAGCGCCGACAAGCCCTTGGGCACGCCGCCGAACCTGGCTGCGGCCTTCTCGAACAGCGCATGGGTCGCAAGCGCCGTCAGCGGCGTCTTCTCCGACGGCTTCCAGACGCAGGCGTCGCCGCAGACGAAGGCGAGCGCCGCGTTCCACGACCAGACCGCGACCGGGAAATTGAAGGCGCTGATGATACCGACCACGCCCAGCGGGTGCCAGGTCTCGCGCATCACATGGCCTGGGCGCTCGGTCGCGATGGTGAGGCCGTAGAGCTGGCGCGACAGGCCCACGGCATAGTCGCAGATGTCGATCATCTCCTGGACCTCGCCCAGGCCTTCCTGGACGATCTTGCCGGCTTCGAGCGTCACCAGACGGCCGAGCGCATCCTTATGCGCGCGCAGCTCTTCACCGAACAGGCGCACGAGTTCGCCGCGGCGCGGCGCCGGGATCTCGCGCCAGGCGAGGAAGGCCTCCTGGGCCTGGCCGATCGCGGCGGTCACCTCGGCGGCGGAGGTCTCGCGCAAGTGCCCGATGACGGCGCCGTCGATCGGGGAGCGCACGGCCAGCGTGCCGCCCTCATAGGCGCCAGGATCGACGCCCAGTTGGACGAGCAGGGACGAAACCTCGCGGGCGGTAGACATGGCGGCAATTCTCCGATGGGCAATTCTGCCCTGATCCTTAGCCGAGCGGTGCCCGCGGGTCATCCCTGGAAAATGCACGGCCGCTGGAGTGCCGGACGAAGAGGCGTCGAGATCGGCGAAATGCCGGACCGCTCGTCATATCGACGATGCCGGGCCGATCCATGACCTGAGCGTCGCCGGCAGATCCGTGAGGGCGGGCAGGATGTCGTTTTCGGCGGCGAAGTCGCGACCGTAGAGGGCCGACATCATCTGGACGCCGGCGAGGTGGAGCGGGACCGGCACGTCGGCCGCTTCGGCCAGAGTGACCGTCGGCCACAGGCCGAACGGCACGTCCTCGGTCACGTAGCGGCTATCGAGCGTGGCGGGTGCCGCAACATCGGCGCCGCGGGCGCTGAGCGAGGCCGCCTGCTCCGCCATAGTGTCGCCTTCCGCGGCGAAGGACAGCCGGAAATGCTCGTGCAGCGTCTTCACGCTGACGCCATAGGCGTCGGCAACGGCAAGACGCTCGCGGTCGAGCGCTTCCAGCAACCGGCCGACGGCACCGGTGATATTGGCGTATTGCAGCCAATGCTCGCCCTTTTCCATGCGGGTGAGGTTGCAGAGCGCGATGGCCAGGTGGTTCTGCGGGTTGAGGTTGCTGAGCGCGATCGCCGCCAAGCCGTCGCGCAGTACGAACCGGTCGCCGAACAGCGCCGTGCACAGCGCCACCGCTTCGGCGCCGGCCGAGGAGGGCAGGACCGTCATGTCCACTTTGGCGCGGATATTGGAGACCGTGACTTCGGCGGCACCAACCTGCCGGCCGGTCACCACCGTCGTGCCCCAGGCGATCACCTGCGGCGCCGGACCATGCTCGGCCCGCCGCTGCAGCAGGTAGAGCATGCTGAACGACATGTGCGAGCTGAAGATGACCGGCTGACCGGGCCGCAGATGGGGCGCCATCGCCTCGATCACGGCGCGATGGGCATAGCCCGGCACGGCGATATAGGCGACGTCGGCACCGTCCAGCGCCTCGGCACAGGTCTGGGCGACGGCGGGACGGAACCGCCCCTCGACGGCGCCGCGCGCTTCCAGCGGCGTGCCGGCCGCCAGGGCAGCGGTGCGGCGGCCGGACGGCGACCAGAGCACGGGCTGATGGCCATCGCGCGCCAGCAAGGCTGCAGTGGCGAAACCGATGGAGCCGGCGCCGAGGATGGCGACGCGCATCGGTTCAGGCCGCATTCGGGTGAATACCGGGGCGAATGGCCTCGCCCAGCGGATGCATCAGCCGGTTGGCCCAGCCGAACACGGCGACCGACAGGGTGAGATCGAGAATTTCCAGCTCCGACAGGCCCGCGGCGCGCAACGCCCGCATATCCTCGGCCGTAGCTTGCGGCGGGTTGAGCGCCAGGCGGGTGGCATAGCCGACGATGGCCCGGTCGCGCGCGCCCAGCGTCGCCTCGGTGCCGTCGAACACCGCGGCGATGACCTCGGGCTGCTTCGCCAGGCTGATGTAGCGGCCGGCATGGACCGAGACGCAATAGATGCAGCGATTGACCACGGAGGCCGCCGTCGCCCCCAGCTCCCGCTCGGCACGGCTGAGGCCGCCGCGGCCATACATGATGCCGTTGAACAGCGGCGTGCGCTGGCCCAAGGATTCCGGATCATGCGCCAGCACCAGCACATAGTCGGAGATCTTGGTGTTCGATGGGGTTTCCTTGAGGGCCTCGCGCTGGGCGGGCGTCGCCTCGTCGAGCACGACCGGCGTCAGATAGGGGCGCCAGGCGAGGGGATCGGCGGTGAAATCGTGGACGACGTCGCTCATGGCGCTGCTCCCATCAGCCGCAAACCGGCGATCAGGCGAAGCTGAAAACTGACGAAGGCGATCAGTTGGGACAGCCGGACGATGTCACCCGTGGCGACACCGGCAGCCTGCAGCGCCGCGATATCGGCCCGGGTCGCCTCGCGCGGCGTGGCGGCGATCAGATCGACATGGCGCAGGATCGCCGCCATCCGGGCATCCTCCTCGGGCAAGGCTCCGTCGACCTCATAATGGGCCGCCAGCTGGGCATCACCGCCCAGCCGGGCGACGCGCGCGGCCAGCGCGAAACGCAGGGGCTGCGACAGACCACCCGGATCCTCAGGCGTCAGCACCGCGTCGTAATTCGCCTGGCTCGCATCCAACAACGCGGCGCGGGCGGCCATCGCTTCTGCGACGGGCGAACCCGGGGCCGCGCCGATCAGCCGTTCGATCACATTCGGCAAAGCCACCTCCTGCTCAGCGCCTGCAGGCAATTCTGTATTAGATTTTCGGATAGTGCCATGCTCATAATCAAATCCATGGATAAAAGAAATTTCGATATCCGACAGATCGAAACCTTTGCCGCCGTCATGTCGACGGGCAGCATCACCGGTGCTGCGCGCCTGACCGGGCAATCCCAGCCGACGGTGACCCGTTTGATGCAGGAGCTGGAGGCCGACCTCGGCTTCAGCCTGCTGCATCGCGCCGGGCCGCGCATCACGCCGACCGCGAACGGCATCCGCTTCCATCAGGAGGCGGAGCGGGCGCTGATGTCGCTGGACCAGATGCGGGCCCAGGTGGACGCGATCGTACAGGCCGAGGCCGCCCCCCTGGCGATTGCCGCGACCCCGGCGCTGGCCTGCGGGATCGTGCCGATGGCTCTGGCCCGGCTGGCCCAGACCTTGCCGAACCAGGTACAGCTCGATAGCGCGCCGGCCGAGGTCGTGGTGCAGTCCGTGCTGAACGGACGCGCCGCGGTCGGCTTGACCAGTCTGCCGTTCGATCATCCGGGCCTCACCACCCATTGGGTCGGCCAGGCATCCTGCGTGGCGCTGCTCGCCTGCGACGACCCGCTGGCGGCGCTGCCGGTTCTGCCCTTGGCGGAACTCGCGACGCGGCGGCTCCTGACCATGGCCAACCCGTTCCGGCTGCGCGGGCGGGTGCAGGCGGCCTTGGATCGCCAGGGCATCGCCCCTCAGGCGCATCTCGCCACCAACACCACGATCAATGCCGCCCTGCTCGTCCGGGCCGGGCTCGGTGTCGCGGTGGTCGAGCCGGCCACCGCCCATGGCGCGCCGATCGAAGGGGTCGTCGTGCGCCCGCTGGACGTGGAGATCCCGTTCCTCTGGGGCGTGGTGACGCCGGCCAGGCAGCCCTGCTCGGCCCTGGTCACCGCCCTGATCGACGCGGTCTATGAGAGTGCCGTGGCACTGCTGCCGGGCTTTCGGCTGTGCGACCCGGCGCAGCGGGCGGCGCTGGCCGACTCCCAGTCGGCCATGGAGTATGGGGTATGACGGCGGCGGGGTTGCCGGCGCTCGAAGCGCGGCTGAAGCAGGATCTGGCCTATCTGGAGCTGCCGGCCAAAAGCTGGGTGCCGCCGCGCCAGAAGGATGGTCAGGCAATCTACGACGTGGTGGTGGTCGGCGCCGGCATGTGCGGCCTGACCGCATCCGCCGCGATGATCAATCTCGGCATCCGCAACATCGTGGCGCTGGATGCCGCACCCGCCGGCCTCGAAGGCCCGTGGGTGACCTTCGCGCGGATGCGGACCTTGCGCTCGCCGAAGACACTGACCGGCCCGGCGCTGGGCCTGCCCGCGCTCACATTCCGGGCCTATTACGAGGCCCGCTTCGGTGCCGAGGCCTGGGTGGCGCTTGGCAAGATCCCGCGCCCGCTGTGGATGGAATATCTCGTCTGGTATCGCCGTGTGCTCGATCTGCCCGTGCGGAACGAGACAAGGCTGACCGGCGTGCGCCTGATCGAGAGCGACCTGTTAGAGCTGGATGTCGCGACGCCGGCCGGCCCTGAGCAGCTGCTCGCCCGCCGGCTGGTCCTGGCCAATGGCCGCGACGCGCTCGGCGGTCCGTTCGTGCCCGGCGTTGCCGATCGCATCGACCGGCGCCTCTGGGCGCATTCGGCCGACGCGATCGATTTCGCGGCCTTGCGCGGGCGCGCCGTCGGCGTGGTCGGCGCCAGCGCCTCGGCGATGGATAACGCCGCGACGGCGCTCGAAGCCGGCGCCGGCAGCGTCGATCTGTTCGTCCGGCGTACGAAGCTGCCGCGCATCAACAAATTCACCGGCATCGGCAGTCCCGGGGTGGTCCATGGCTTCGCCGGTCTGCCCGACGACTGGAAATGGCGGTTCCTGCATTACGCCATGGCCGAGCAGACGCCGCCGCCACGCGACAGCACCTTGCGCGTCTCGGCCCACGCCAATGCGCGGTTTCATCTGGGCAGCCCGCTCATCAGCCTGGAGCAGGCAGGCGAAGGCCTGCTGCTGACCACGCCCAAGGGCAGCTATCGCCTGGACTTCCTGATCTTCGCCACCGGCTTTCGCCAGGATCTGGATCGGCGGCCGGAATTCGCCAACTTCGCTCCTTACATCCGGCTCTGGCGGGATAGGTTCCCCGCACCGGACGGGCTCGACGACGAAGAACTGGCGACCTCGCCCGACTTGGGGCCCGGTTTCGAGTTCCAGGAACGCGAACCGGGCAGCTGCCCGATGCTGCGCTCCATCCATTGCTTCAACCACCACGCCACGCTCAGCCACGGCAAGCTGGCCGGCGACATCCCCGCGGTCAGCGACGGCGCGCAGCGCCTGGCGCGTGGCTTGGCGCAATCGCTGTTCACTGAAGACCGGAATCTGCACTACGCGGCCCTGCAGGCATTCGACACGCCGGAGCTGTTGGGCGATGAATGGCGGGATGCCGACGCTCCCCCCAGCACCTCAGGAGATTAGCATGCGATTTGTTCGGTTCTCCGCCGTCCTGCTCATCGGCCTCGGCCTCGCCGCCGGAACGCCGCTGCGGGCGCAGGAGGTGGATTCGGTCGTCAAGAAGCTGCAGGTGACCCACACCATCACGATCGGTTATCGCGAAAGCTCGCTGCCGCTGTCCTATCTGGGCCCCGACAACAAGCCGACCGGCTATGCCGTGGAATTCTGCCAACGGATCGCCGAGGCGGCGAAGCGCGAGCTCAAGCTGCCGACGCTCGACATCAACTATGTGCCGGTCACGATCCAGACGCGCCAGGCGCTGATTGCCAACGGCACGGTGGATATCGTCTGCGACGGTACGGTGCGTACCTGGGCGCGGTCGAAACAGGTGGCCTTCACGCCGATCCATTGGACGTCGGCCGAGCAGCTTTTGGTGCTGAAAAGCTCGGGCATCAAGGATCTGGCGGATCTGAAAGGCAAGATCGTCATCATCGCCACCGGCGGCACCAGCGAGCCGACGGTGAAGCATCTGCTCGACGACGAGCATATGGATTTCCGTGTGATGCGGGTCAGCGACCATCCGGCAGCGCTGCTGGCGCTGGAAAGCCACCGCGCCGACGCGTACTTGAGCGACAATGCCGCCTTCTATGCGCTGATCAAGTCGTCGCAGCATCCGGAGAATCTCGCGATCGTCGGACCGGAACTCAGCTACCAGCCGGAGGCGCTGATCATTCCGCTGAACAATCCACAATTCGCCTGGATCGCCGGGCACGAGATGTCGACCATGTTCAAGAATGGCGATGCGGAGAAGCTGGTGCAGAAATGGTTCAGCCCGTTCGGCGTCGGCGTCGGCCCGAAGCTCAGGGGCGCCTGGGACACTTACTCCTTCCCGGAATGAGGTAGCCAGCGGGGCGCTGAGGCATGAACTACAACTGGGACTGGGGCATCCTGCTGGAGCCGCCCAATGCCGCGCTGCTGGCCGAAGGCGTCGCCTGGACGCTGGCCGTGACGGCGCTCAGCTGGGCGATCGCGCTCATGGTCGGCAGCCTCGTCGGCCTCGCGCGCAGCCTGGCCTGGGCGCCCGGCCGGATCGCGGCGACCGCTTTCATCGAGGTTTTCCGCAACGTGCCGCCGCTGGTGCAGCTGTTCCTGTGGTTCTTCGTGTTTCCGGAGGTGGTGCCGGACACGATCGGCCTCTGGATCAAGCGCGACCTGCCGCTGCCGGAATTTACCACCTCGGTCGTCTGCATCGGCCTGTTCAGCGCGGCCCGCGTCGCCGAGCAGGTGCGCGCCGGCATCGCGCTGGTGCGGGCCAAACTGCTGCCGGCAGCGCTCGCGACCGGGCTCAGGCCGTCGCAGGCCTATCGGCTGGTCGTGCTGCCGGTGGCGATGCGCAGCATCATCGGACCCTTGACCTCCGAGCTGTTGATCGCGACCAAGATGTCCTCGATCGGGCTGACCATCGGTGTGCTGGAGCTGACGGCGCAAAGCCAGCGCATCGCCAACGACACGTTCCATGGCTTCGAGGCCTATGGCGCTGCGACCGTCAGCTATCTGGTGATCGGGCTGGCAATTACCGGGGCTATGCATCTGCTGGCCGTCTGGCTGCGCGTCCCCGGTATCGAGGCGGCCTGATCGGTGGGCGATCTCGATTTCGGCGTCGTCTGGACCAACCTCGGCTTCTTGGGCAACGGGCTGGCGCTGAGCGCGCTCTTGGTGGTCGTGAGTTCGGTGGGCGGCATGATCTTGGGCGGCGGGCTCGCCGCACTGCGCCTGTCGCGCCATCGCGTCCTGCGGCTGCCCGCCGGGGCCTATGTGACGGTGATCCGCTCGGTCCCGCTCATCCTCGTGCTGTTCTGGTTCTACTTCATGCTGCCGCTCTGGACCGGGCATACGATCGGCGCGCTGCCGTCGGCTCTGGTCGCCTATGTGATGTTCGAAGCGGCGTTTTATTGCGAGATCATCCGGGCCGGCATTCGGGCCGTGCCGCCGGGCCAGACCGCGGCAGCGGCGGCGACCGGCCTCAGCCGGTGGCAGGTGATGCGCCTGGTCGTGCTGCCGCAGGCGCTCGTCGCCATGGGGCCGCTGCTGGTGAACCAGGTGGTCATCCTGTTCCAGGATACGGCGCTGGTCTATGTGGTGGCGCTGCGCGACTTCCTGACGGCGGCCAGCGTGATCGCCAGCCGGGACGACCGGCCGGTGGAATTATACGGCTTCGTCGCCGTGGTCTATTTCGTCATCTGCCTGGCCGGCTCGCAGCTCGCCGGCCGACGGCGCCGAGAGGTGATCCAATGACCGAACCGGCGATGGTGGTGCTCGACCGCGTCAGCAAATCCTACGGGCGCACACCGGTGCTGCAGGACTGCTCGACCGAGGTCGCCCGAGGCCAGGTGATGGTCGTGTGCGGGCCGTCCGGCTCCGGTAAGAGCACGATGATCAAATGCGTCAATGGCTTGGAGCCCTATCAGAGCGGCAGCATCACGGTCGACGGCGTCACGCTGGGGCCCAAGACCGACCTGCCGAAACTCCGCGCGCGGATCGGCATGGTGTTCCAGCATTTCGACCTCTATCCGCATATGAATGTGCTGCAGAACATTTGCCTCGCGCAGATCCATGTGCTGAAGCGCAGCCGCGCGGAGGCGGAGGCGCGCGCCTTGGACCTGCTGCGCCGGGTGGGACTGCCCGACAAGGCGTCGAGCCGTCCGGCGACGCTGTCCGGCGGGCAGCAGCAGCGGGTGGCGATCGCCCGCGCGCTCGCGATGGACCCGGCCGTGATGCTGTTCGACGAGCCGACCTCGGCACTCGACCCGGAAATGGTGAGCGAGGTGCTCGACGTCATGCAGGACCTCGCCCAGGACGGCATGACCATGATGGTGGTCACCCACGAGATGGGCTTCGCGCGCCGCGTGGCGCATCGCGTGCTGTTCCTGGATCAGGGGCGCGTGCTGGAGGATGCCGACAAGGACGCCTTCTTCGCCGAGCCCAAGGCCGAACGCGCGCGCCAGTTCCTCTCGAAGGTGCTGCAGCACTAAGTCAGTCCCGCCGCACATCGAACGTGATGACCAGGCAATTGCCTTGCGGGCGTGCCACATAGGTGGCGGTGCCGCTCAGCCCCAGCACCATCTTGATCCCGGCGCGGCCCTCGGGGCGATCGTCGGGGGCCAGATGCTCCTCCGGATGCTCCCAGGAGGTCGGGTCGAACGCGGCGGCGTCATCCTCATAGACCAGGGTCGGGACGGGAAGCGCGCTCAGGCGCAGCCGGAACGGCAGGTCGCATTCCCGGCCGTAGCCGTATTTGATCGTGTTCGAAATCAGCTCCTCGGCGATGATCAGCAGCCGGGCGATCACCTCCGCGCCGAAGTTCCACGCGCGGCCGGAATGCTCTATCGTCTCCAGCGCGGTAATCAGGCCGCTGGTCGTGGCAGGGAAACTCACTTCAAGGTCGGTTGGCATCGGCACCCTCTCCATCGGGAACCCCTCCAATGCGCAGTATGACATCGAAGCCGGCACTGCACCTCATCGCTCTCATCCTGGCGCTCGCCCCCGTCGCCGCCTGGGCGGACGACCCGATCGGGCAGATCAAGACCGAGACCGGCACGGTCACGGTCGAACGCGCGGGCAAGGCTCAGCCGATCGCGATCGGCGACCATGTGTTCCAGGCCGACAAGATCACGACCGCGCCCGGCAGCAGCGTCGGCATCACCTTCGCCGACAACAGCATGATGTCGCTCGGTCCCGACAGCCAGCTGGCGCTCGATCAGTTCCGCTTCGACAGCACCACTCAGGACGGCGTGTTCGACTCGTCGCTCCAGAAAGGCACGCTCGCGGTCAAGTCCGGCCAGATCGTGCATCAGACGCCGGAAGCGATGCATATCCGCACGCCGGCGGCGCTCTTGGGCGTGCGCGGCACCGAATTCGTCGTGCGCGCGGATGGGAACAGCTGATGACCTTCTTGCTCAAGCACCTTGTGCCACTGCTCGCCGTGGCACTGCTCGCGGGCTGCGCCAGCAACGATCTGGTGGTCGTGCTGCCGGCGGCCGACGGCCACATCGGTGGCGTCGTCGTCCAGCACGGCGACAACAAGATCCTGCTCGATAAGCCCTATGCCGCGGCCGGTGCCGACGCCAAGCCTGTCGCGGTCGATGCCAAGGATGTCGATCAGATCTTCGGCGCGACACTTGCGGCGCGCCCGATCCCGCCCATGCATTACACGCTCTATTTCCGGCCCGACAGCAACGAGATGGCGCCGGATTCGCAAGCCGCGTTCGAAGCGGTCTTCACCGAGATCGCCCGGCGCAAGGCGTCGGAGATCGTCGTCACCGGCCATACCGACACGATGGGCACGCTCGACTATAACGACAAGCTGTCGCTGGCCCGGGCGAAGTCGGTCTCGAAGCTGTTCACCGACCGCGGCTTGGCGCCGTCCTCCGTGATCGCGGTCGGCCGCGGCGAGCGCGAGTTGCTGGTCCAGACCAAGGATCAGGTGCCGGAGCCGCGCAACCGGCGGGTCGAGATCACGGTCCGGTAGGGCCGATCCAGCGGATCGTGAGGATAGTGAGATCGTCGGACGGTTCGGCACCATCGACGAAGCGCTCGACCGCGGCATGGAGCCGCTCGGTCAGGGTCTTGGCGCTCGCCCCCTGCGGGATCTCGGCGAGGGTGGCCTTGACCCGCTCGCCGCCCATCAGCGCGCCGGCCGCGGTCATGGCTTCGGTGACCCCGTCGGTGGTGAGCGACAGGACATCGCCGGGGGCGAGCTCGCAGCGTTCGGTCATGTAGGGGAAATCCTCGACGACGCAGAGCGGCGGGCCGCCCATGGCATCGATCGATTGCGGAGCGGCGCCCGCACGGACCAGCAAAGGCGCGTCATGGCCTGCGTTGCAGAACAAGAGCTCGCCGGTCGCGACATTGAGCACGCCGGCGAACATGGTGATGAACAGCTGCTCCGAATTGTCGCGCGAGATCTCGGCATTGGCCTGGTTGACGATCGCGCCGATGTCGGTCTCGCCGCGCAGCGCGCAGCTTTTGCAGAGCGACTTGCCGATCGCCATGAACAGGCTGGCGGGCACGCCCTTGCCGCTGACGTCGCCGACCGCGAAGAACAGATGGTCGGCGTCGATCTTGAAGAAATCATAGAGATCGCCGCCGATCTCGCGCGCCGGGATCATCAGCGCGTCCAGATCGAAGCGATGATCGTCGGCGACGCTGGCGAGGGTCGGCAGGATGCCCATCTGGATGCGGCGCCCGGCCGCCAGCTCGCCCTCGGCCTTGGCCGCAGCCAGCTTGCGGACCTCCAGCTCGCGGCGCAGCCGGCGGCGCTGCAGGTCGGCCTCGGCATAGCTGCCGCCGAGCATAGCCGTCAGGATCAGAACCAGGCCGATCGCCGGCGTGGCGATGTCGAGCAGCCACCGATCGGCATGCCAGAGGCCGAAGCCGGCAGCGGCCAGCAGCACGAACGGCGAGATCGCGACCGGCACCTGCCAGCGCGGACGCAGGGCCGGCAGAATCGTGATCAACAGCAGCGCCAGGACGGCGGTCAGGGCCGGCTCGGCCAAGTGTGCCCAGGGCGCGCGGCGGGCCAGATTGCCGTCGATGATGTTTTCCAGCAGCTGGGCATGGACCTCGATGCCGGGCATGAGGCCGAGCGGCGTCAGGCGCTGATCGGTCAGCCCCAACCCGGTCACGCCGATCAGCACCAGGCGCTGGTCGAAGGTATCGGCCGGAATCCGTCCCGCCAACACGTCGGCCGCCGAGACGAAGCGCCGGTCGTCATGGGCGGAAAAATCGATCCACAGGCTGCCGTCCGGTTCGGTCGGCACGCTGAGCGGCCCGACCGTGGCGCCCAGGATCGCGTGCCCCGCCAGATGCAGATCGACCCAGGGCGCCTTGGCGGCGAGGCGTAGCATTTCCAGGTCGAGCGACGGCGCCAGTCGGCCGGAAACGACGGACAGCAGCGGCAGATGCCGGAACGCGCCATCGGGATCGGGATCGACCGACAGCACGCCGTGGCCGGCTGCGGCATTGTCGAGTTCGGGGATGCTCCGCAGGGCCTCGGGATAGCTCGGCAGGCGCTCGGCGGCGTCGCCGGCGCCGATCTGGCGGACCGGGGCCAGCTTGCCGGTATCCTTGCGGTTTTGGCCGCTATCGACGCCGCCCACACCGATGGCCACCGGTCCGCGGCCCAGTGCCTGGCGCAGCAACCCATCGTGGCTCGGCAATTGCCGCAGCGCGTCGCCGAGCGCCGGCGGCAGGTCGCCGGCCTGGGCGAGTTGTTCCGGTGATTGCTTGTCGGGCTCGGACCAGAGGATGTCGATGCCGAGTGCCGCCGGATTGCCGGCCAGGATCTTGGTGACCAGGTCGGCATCGATCTGGCGCGGCCAGGGCCATTGGCCGATGCGGGCGAGGCTCGCATCGTCGATGGCGACGATGATCACCGGCGCCGTTTCCTGTCGATGCGGCATCGTGCGTTGATAGAGGTCGAACAGCGCGCGCCGCGGCGCGTCGAACACCGGGGCGGCCAAACCCTGCAGGGCCAGGACCAGCACCAGCATCGCCCAGGCGGCGCGTCGCCCCCATCCGCGCACTAGGTTCCGTAGAGGGCTCATAGTCCGAGAGACGACCACACCGCACCGCCGGGGGCCCACCCGTCGAGAATCATGTCCTTGGCGCCTTCGGCGACGGCTCTTTCCACCAATTCGGCTCCGGCGCGACCGGCTGGTTGACCGTCCTGCCCACACCAATGCAGCGCATAGGACTTTCGCCGTGCCCTCTCCTCGCTGCCATCTCCCGGGGTCTCGACAAATTCGCGGACGTCGGCAGCATTGCTCAGATGGCGAACTAACCGCCGATCGTCAAAAAAGGGATAGAAGGATGGCTTGTCCAACACGATGTTGGCAGTCGGTACTCCACAAACCAGGGACTCCCAGGCCACGCCGCTGGAACACTGAATCAGAAACGGCGGTCCTTGCTTGATAAGGTCCAAGGTCCGATCCTGATGCGACAGGATCCAATGACGAGGCAGTATGGCCCGCAATTCATCGAGATTGGATCGAGGATGCGGAGACACCAAAAGCGGCTGCGATGTGCCGGCGGCAATCAATCCGATGATCTGTTCCAAAACTGTGCTCGACTCTGCCGGCATGGCCAAAACGCCGAGACCGGTGCGGCTTTCCGGCACGGAATAGCCGACGACATCGGAGGCGGGATTGCCGATGACGGTCAGGCGGTCCGGGGCGCAGCCCAGGGCCCGATAATAGTCCGCCTCTCCTGTGCCCCTAAGCCCCACATAGTCGCAAGGAAGATCGGGACTCCATGGCAGGCGCGCCACCGGCGCATGGGGCACCAGGACCGATGCGATGCCAAGTTTTCGGGCTGTCAGAATGGCAGCCCTCATGTGCGCTTCTGCCTGGTTGGCAACCAGAAGCACTGCCGGACGCCGCGAGCGGAAGAGCGCTTCGCACCACATCAGCATTCGTCGTGCGCGCACGCATCGATAACGCCAACGATTGGAAAGATGGCCTTGACCAGCAGCCTTGAGGATCGCGATCCCCAACCGCACGATGTCCTGGTCTCCGGCCCAATGACGCAGGATGGCGGCGGCACCACGGGGTCCGTAGGAAACCACTTCCTGCTCTTTCGGGTGCAAAAGATTCACAATCGGTTTGATGGCTCGTTCCGAATTGGAATCGTGCCACATCGAGACCACACGCCCCGCCATGACGACATTGGTCGGCGCCCGTGGCGACAGCAGGTTCGCCGCAAACCCGCGAAGTAATGTCGTCCAGGGCGGCTGCCGACCCCAAAGAAAATTTGGACACAGGCATGCCCAAAGCAGATCTCCCGAATACCGCTGATTCGCTTCTTCCAGCAGTTCGTCGATCGTTGCCATTCAATGAGGATCAGATCTCGATCACGAGGCCGTCATAGGCCGCGTAGATCGCCACGGGCTCGCCGGAGCGGGTGATTTCCTCATAGCGGATGGTCTCGGCCAGGATACCGTCGATCTGGTCGTCGCCATAGACTGGCTCGTGATGGAACAGGCAGAGCCGCTTGGCGGCGGCCATCTGGCAGAGATCGACGCCCAGCATGTTGCTGGAATGGCCCCAGTCCTCCTTGACCGACACCGAATCGGCGAGCGAGTACATGGCATCGAACACGACTAGGTCCGCATCCTTGAAGAAGGCGGCGGTGCCTTCCATCTCGGCGACATCCTCCGGCTTATGCTCGGCATCGGTCGAATAGACGAAGGTCTTACCGTCCTTCTCGATGCGATAGCCGTAGGAATCATTGCCGTGCAGCTGCAGCCGGCCGGTCACTTTGGCGCCGCAGATCTCGTAGGTCTTACCGGGTTCGAGCGCGATAAACTCGATGCTGGCCGCCAGCATGCTGAACTCGACCGGGAAGCAGGGATCGTGGTTCTGGCCGCGGATCGCCTGTTCCAGCTTCGGGTGGCAGCTGTAGAGCTTGATACGGTTGCCGGGTATGAAGCCCGGGATGAAGAACGGGAACCCCATGATATGGTCCCAATGCACGTGCGACATCAGCACGTGATAGGTCTGCGGCTTGCCCGGGCCGTGCTTGCCCATCATCGACAGCGCGAATTCGCGGGCGCCAGAGCCCAGGTCGCATAGAAAATACTCCGGGCTGCCCAGATCGACCTGGACGCAGGAGGTATTGCCGCCATAGGCGCCGGCCTCGGCGAAGCTCAATTCCTCGGCGCAGAACGCCTCGGCCTTTTCGGGTGTGTCCAGCCCGTGCCCGGCGCCTTTGACCAGGGCGTTGACGATCTTGCGGCGCACGGCTTTGCCGTTGAGCGGTGTCGGCAGCGAGCCGCGTGTGCCCCAGAAGGTGACTTGCATCGGCGGCCTCCGATCAATGAGCGTCGAATTCGGGCAGTGCCGCGGGGGCGAATTTTTCGAGCGCGCCGCGCACGGTATCGAACAGCGGGAAGACCAGGTTGAACCGGCTGATCGTGAAGATCTCCATCAGCAGCGGCTGCAGGCCTGCGATCGCGAAGGCCTTATTGAGAGGCTTCGCCGCCTTGAACACGATCATGAGCGAGCGCAGCCCGGCGCTGCTGATATAGTCGACGCCGGAGAGGTCGACGACCAACACGGTCTCGGTCGAGGCCAGCGCCGCCGCCAGCGCCTCCCTGAGCGCCTCGGCATTCGAGAGGTCGATCCGGCCGGACACTGTTGCCAGTGCGGCGCCGCCAACGGTCTTTGCGCTGCAATTCATCGACTGCCCGCTCCCATCCCTAGTCGGCGGCGGTGGCACCGCAGCCGCTTTTTGAAGATTCCTCGCGGCGGAACCCTATAGCAAATTTAGCGGCATAGGGATCCTCCTCGGATCGGCCGGCGGGGCGAAATCGCCAAAAAGTCGGACGATATGGCCGCACCACCCCATCGGACGGTTGCCCTTCTCGTTTCCCTGGGGAATGCTGCTCGCCAATAAGAAAGACCAACACTCGAGGGGAGGGATAAATGACGGGAATTACCCGCAGACGCTTCGTCGGTACGGCTGCCGCGGTCGGGCTCGGTGCGACCATCCTGCCGCGCGGCCTACGCGCTGCCGAATTCAGCTATAAGATGGCGAATAATCTCGCGCTATCGCACCCGATGAACACGCGCCTGAAAGAGGCGGCGGACAAGATCCGCGAGGGTTCGGGCGGCAAGGTCGATATCCAGATCTTCCCGAACAGCCAGCTGGGTGGGGATACCGACATGCTGAGCCAGGTGCGCTCGGGCGCCTTGGAATTCTTCACGCTCTCCGGGCTGATCCTGTCGACCCTGGTGCCGGTCGCCTCCATCAACGGCATCGGCTTCGCCTTCAAGGATTATGGCCAGGTCTGGAAGGCCATGGACGGCGACCTCGGCAACCATGTCCGTCAGGCGATCTCCAAGGTCGGCCTCGTGGCGTTCGACAAGATGTGGGACAACGGCTATCGCGAGATCACGTCCTCGTCGAAGCCGATCCTGAAGCCCGAGGATCTGGTGGGCTTCAAGATCCGGGTGCCGGTGAGCCCGCTCTGGACCAGTATGTTCAAGGCGTTCGGCTCCTCGCCGGCCAGCATCAATTTCTCTGAGGTCTATACCTCGCTGCAGACCAAGATCGTCGAGGGTCAGGAAAACCCGCTCGCCATCATCCAGTCGGCCAAACTGTACGAAGTGCAGAAATATTGCTCGATGACGAACCATATGTGGGACGGTTTCCATTTCCTGGCCAATGCCAAGGCGTTCGCCGAACTGCCGAAGCCGATGCAGGATCTGGTGCAGGAGAGCTTCAACAAGTCGGCGCTCGACGAGCGCGCCGATGTCGCCGCCGCCGACAGCAGCGTCAAGGCCGATCTGACCTCCAAGGGCCTGGTGTTCGCCAGCCCCGATCCGCAGCCGTTCCGCGACACGCTGAAAAAGGCCGGCTTCTATTCTGAATGGAAGCAGAAGTACGGCGACGAAGCCTGGGGGCTGCTGGAAAAGAACGTCGGCAGCCTGGCTTAAAGGGGGACTGGCCGATGAGCATGGCCGCCCGGGTCGGCGAGCCCGCGGCGAACTCCAGGGTCAGCCGGTTCGATCTGTGGCTGGGGCGGCTGACCGAATGGCCGGCCGCTGCCCTGGTCGTGGTCGAGATCTGCGTGCTGTTTGCCGGCGTGATCTCGCGCTACGTCGTCAACCGGCCGCTGATCTGGTCGGACGAGTTGGCCTCGATCCTGTTCCTGTGGCTGGCCATGCTGGGCGCCGTGGTGGCGCTCCGGCGGGACGAGCATATGCGCCTGACGGCGGTGGCGATGCTGCTGCCGCCGGTCTGGCAAGGGCGCTTGCGCGCGCTGGCATCGGCTGTGGTGGCCGTGTTCGTGCTCGAAATCGTCTCGCCGGCGCGCGAGTATGTCGAGGCGCAATGGTTCATCACCACGCCGGCGCTGGAAATCCACGACAGTTTCCGGGTGGCGGCGATCATCGTCGGCACGCTGTTAATGCTGCTGATCGCGGTGCGCCGGCTCATCTCCGGCTCGACCGTGCCGCAGATGCTGGGTGCGCTCGCCGTCGTCGGCGCGGTCGCGGTCGGATTCTGGCTGGCCAAACCCTGGCTGATGAGCCTCGGCATCGGCAATCTGGTCGTGTTCTTCGTGATCCTGGTCGCGGTCTGCGTCGCCGTCGGCGTGCCGATCGCCTTCTCGTTCGGCGTCGCGACCATGTCCTATCTGATGGTGGTGACGCGGATGCCGCTCACCATCGTCGTCAGCCGCATGGACGAAGGCATGTCGAGCCTGGTGCTGCTGGCGGTGCCGCTGTTCGTGTTCCTGGGCCTGCTCATTGAAATGACCGGCCTCGCCCGGGTGCTGGTGGCCTTCATGGGCGCGCTCATCGGCCATGTGAAGGGCGGCCTCGCCTATGTGCTGCTGGGGGCAATGTATCTGGTCTCGGGCATTTCCGGCTCCAAGGCCGCCGACATGGCCGCGGTGGCGCCGGCGCTGTTTCCGGAGATGAAGGAGCGCGGGGCGGAGCCGGGCGAGTTGGTGGCGCTGTTGTCCGCGTCCGGCGCCATGGCCGAGACCATCCCGCCCAGCCTGGTGCTGATCACCATCGGCTCCGTCACCGGCGTCTCGATCGCGGCGCTCTTTACCGGCGGCCTGCTGCCGGCGGCGGTGGGCGCGCTGGCGCTCGCGATCGTGGCCCGGATCCGCTGCCGCCATGACGATGTCTCCGGCATTCAGAAGGCGTCGGGCCGCGAGATCGGCAAGCGCTTCCTGATCGCCGTCCCGGCGCTGATCCTGCCCTTCGTCATCCGCGCCGCCGTGGTCGACGGCATCGCGACCGCGACCGAGGTTTCGACCGTCGGCATCGTCTATACGATCCTGGTCGGGCTGTTCGTCTATCGCCAGTTCGACTGGGGCCGGATGGTGCCGATCCTGATCGAGACCGCGTCGCTCTCGGGCGCCATCCTGCTGATCATCGGCACGGCCACCGCCATGGCCTGGGCGCTGACCCAGTCCGGCTTTTCCCGTTCGCTGGTCGCGAGCATGAGCACGGTGCCGGGCGGGCCGCTGGGCTTCCTCGCCATTTCGATCGTGGTGTTCACGGTGCTGGGCAGCGTGCTGGAAGGCATTCCGGCGATCGTGCTGTTCGGGCCGTTGCTGTTCCCGGTCGCCCGCGCGCTCGGCATCAACGAGGTGCATTACGCCATTGTCGTCGTGCTGGCGATGGGCATGGGCCTGTTCGCCCCGCCGTTCGGCGTCGGCTTCTATGCCGCCTGCGCGATCGGCCGGGTGTCGCCCGACGCCGCGATGACCCGGGTCTGGCCCTATCTGGCCGTTCTGCTCGCGGCCACGGTCTTGATCGCGGCCGTCCCGTGGCTTTCGATCGGGTTCCTCTGAAAACCGGCACCGCGTTTGCGGAGATGGGAGGGAGAGGGCGCCAGGCCCTCACCCTTTCGCCGGACATTAGGAGGAAAACATGGCTCTCAACGACATTCGTACCGCCGAGGAATTGTCCGCTTGGATGAAGCGCATGAACCTCTCGTTGACCTCAGCCGCGGAGCAGCTCGGCCGCAAGCGCGCGACGATCGCGCGATATGTCAATGGAATCACGGACTTGCCGGAAAGCGTCGCCCGCCACGCCGCGGTGATCGAGGCTTCGCGCAGCGGCCAGCCGTTCGAAAACCGGATGGTGCGCCGGTCCAGCCGTTCGGCGATGGCCTAGAGCGCCGCGCCGGAATATCGGGCGGAACGCCAGGTAATTTACCAGGCAAAATGCAAAAAGGCGGCACCTTCGGGTGCCGTTTCGCATTTTCGGGATTGCTTTCAACCGGTCGGATCGCTGGCTATAGTCCGGCGATGCCGCCATCCTCCGTTCAACCCAATCGAAACGTTCCGGCCCTGCTCGACGCGGCGATCGCCGATCTCCGAGCCGGCCGTATGGGTGACGCCCGCGTCCATTGCGAACGGGTGCTGTACCTGCAGCCGAAGAACGCCGACGCGCTGCATCTCTTGGGCGTCATCCTTTGTTCCAGCGGCGACAGCGAGAAGGGGCTGAAGCTGATCCGGCGCGCGATCGCGTTCCAGCCGCGTCATCCGGTGGCGCTCAACAATCTCGGCAATATCCTGAAGGACCTGGGCCGCTACGAGGAAGCGCTGGCGAGCTTCGACAAGGCGCTCGCTCTCGATCCGACCCTGGTCGAGCTGCTCTATAACAGCGGCAATCTGCTGGGCCAGATGGGCCGGATGCAGGACGCGGTCGCGCGCTACGATCGCGCGCTTGAACTGCGTCCCGGCCTCGCCCCGGCGCTGGCCAACCGCGGCAATGCGCTGGGCGCCTTGGGACGGCTCGAAGACGCGCTCGACAGTTTCGACCGGGCCATCGTCGCCCAGCCGAATTTCGCCGAGGCGCATTACAATCGTGCCAATACGCTGGCGGCACTCGGTCGGCCGGAGGATGCGTTGGGGGCCTACGATCGGGCGCTGATGCTCAACCCCGCCTACGTCGATGCGCTCAACAATCGGGGCATCGCGCTCCAGCAGCTCCGCCGGTTCGGTGATGCGCTCGCCAGCTACGAGCGCGCTCTCGCACTCAAGCCGGGCGACACCGATACGCTGAACAATCTCGGCAATCTCCGCCACGAACAGGGCCGGGTCGCGGCCGCCCTCGATGCCTATGGCGCGGCCGTCCGCAGCCGTCCCGATCTGCCGGGCCCGGCCAGCAATCGGCTGATGGCGCTGAACTACACCGACGACACGGCGCCGGCGGAAATGCTCGCGGCCCACCGGGACTGGGGCACGCGCTTCGCCGTTCCGGCGGCGAAGCCGCGTGGCGCGCGCGCACCCGGCCGGCTGCGCGTCGGCTATGTCTCCGCCGACCTCCGCACCCACTCGGTCAGCTATTTCCTGGAGCCGCTGCTGACGTATCACGACCGGACGCGCGTCGAGATCTTCTGTTATTCCAACAGCCGGCTGGCGGATGCGACGACGGCACGGCTGCGCGGGCTGGCCGACCATTGGGTGCCGATCAGCGGCCTCGACGATGGCGCCGCCGCCGAGCGCATCCAGGCCGACGGCATCGATCTGCTGGTCGATCTCGGCGGCCATACCGGCAATTCCCGGCTGGCGATCTTCGCCCATCGGGCGGCACCGGTGCAGCTGAGCTGGCTCGGCTATCCCAACACGACCGGGCTCGCGGCCATCGACTATCGCCTGACCGACGCGATCGCCGATCCACCCGAGAGCGATGGCTTCCATATCGAAAAGCTGATCCGGCTCGACCAGGGCTTTCTCTGTTATCGTCCGCCGGCCGATGCGCCGCCGGTGGCGCCGCCGCCGTGCCTGACGCGCGGTTTCGTCACCTTCGGATCGTTCAATCATCCGGCCAAACTGTCCGATGCGACGGTGCGCTGCTGGGCCGATCTGCTCAGCCACGTGCCGAACAGTCGGCTGCTGCTGAAATACAAGATCTTCGAGGACGCGGCGACGCGCCGGTTTCATCAAGACCGCTTCCTGGCTGCCGGCCTCGCCGCCGATCGGCTGGAACTGCTGGGTCATATCGACGATGCCCAGGGACATCTGGGCGCCTATGGCCGGATCGACGTGGCACTCGATCCCTTTCCCTATAACGGCACGACGACGACCTGCGAGGCCCTGTGGATGGGCGTGCCGGTGGTCACGTTGGCCGGAAGCCGCCATGCCGGACGGGTCGGCGCCAGCCTGCTGCATCGGGTCGGGCTCGATGAGCTCGTCGTCCCGGACCCGGAAGCCTATGGCGCGCTCGCCGCAGCATTGGCGACCGACCCGGATCGGCTGGCGACCCTGCGCGCAGCCATGCGCGACCGGCTCGCCGCATCGCCGCTGCTCGACGGCGCCGGCTTCGCCCGAGCGGTCGAGGCCGTCTTGTTGGGGATCTCGCCGCTTTAGCGCAATGAACCCGTTCGGGCCGCCGCGTGTTTTCACCCGAGGACGACAGCCATCCGGCTGAACGGACAAGAGTGAGGACCCCATGCGGTTTCTGATCATTGCGGCCACCAGCGTGGCCCTGCTGTCGGCGTCGGCCGCCGTGCCCATCGCCCAGGCCCAATCGTCGCAATCCCTGCCGATCAGCGGCGCCGGCAACGACAAGCCGGGCGGCTTGACCGCCCGCGACGTGGTCGGCAAGCGCCTCAGCAACGCTGACGGCGATGTCCTGGGCCAGATCGTCAGCGTCAGCCAGGACGGGGCCAATGCCACAGTCCGCCCGGCGAAGGGCGGGGCGCCGACCATCGTCAGCATGAGCCAGCTCAGCCTCGGCATGGGCGCACGCCAGGTGATCCTGGGCGGTGAACCCAACGCGCCGCCGCCGCACTACAGCTCGCAATCGAGTTCGATCACGTCCACGACCACGCCGCCCGCGGTCGTGGTGCTGCCGCCGCCGCAATAAGGATCAGGCCGAGCCGCCTTCGCGCGGCGAGCTGAGCGTGCCGCCCCACAGCCGGTCGTAGTCCCAGCCGAGGCCGGGCAGGCTGCCGGGCAGCACGCGCCTGTCCTCGGCGAATTGGCGGCCGCGCCATTCCATACCCTGCTCGAACCGATGCGCCAGCAGCGGCCACCAAGGGCGCGGGCTGAGGCCGTGTTCGGCGCGGATGCGGTCGATCTCGGCCGCCCCCTCGACCGAGCGTTTGCGCGTGCTGGTCGAGCTGGGATTGACCCGGCTGGCACCCAGGAACCGATCGACCCGCGTCGCCCGGCCGATCATCATGAAGCGGGCGAACAGATCGAAATCCATCGCAAAGCGGTATTTCGCATCGATGCCGCCGGCACGCTCGTAGAGACCGCGGCGCCAGAAGCAGGTTTCCTGCGGGATGCGCGGCCAGCGCCGCATCTGGCGGTTGGAATGGCGCGGCAGCAGCCAATAGCCGACTGCGCGGTCGGCCGCATCGATCAGCACCCGATGGCTGTAGATCATGTCGGTCTTCGGGTGGGCGGCGAAATACCAGGCGACGAACTCCAGCGTCTCCGGCGCCAGCATGTCGTAGCTGTTGACCCAGCCCATGATCTCGCCGGTCGCCCGCGCGAAGCCGCGCTGCAGCGCCGGGGCCGGGCCGTCGTCGGGCGTGCTTTCGATGTGGGCGAAATGGCGCCGATAGCGCTTCAGGATCTCCAGCGTCCCGTCGGTCGAGCCGCCGTCCATCACCATATATTCCAGCCGCGGATAGCGCTGGCCCAGGACGGACGCGACCGTGCGCTCGACGAAACGGACCTGGTTGAAGCTGGGTGTCACCAGCGTGATACGCGGACGCTCCACCATCAACTCCTGAGGTCCGGCTTCAAGACGGCATAGAGATAGTCGCCGCGGCCGCGCCAATCCTGGAACAGCCGGGCCGCGAGCGCGGTCACTTCGGCGGCGCCACGGGTTTCCGGATCGGGTGCCAATCCATGGGGCACCGCTCCCATCAACCCCAGCTCGTTCAGCTTCAGGCTGAGCCAGCTCCAATAGGGATGCGACCAGCTGCGCGTGCGCAGGCAGCGCAGGCCGCTCGCCGCCGCGAGCGCCGCCAGCGCCTGCGCCGAAAACACGAAGCGATGGAACGGCGGATGCCAATGGGCCCAGGTCGGGCCGAAGCGATCGATCTGGGCCGAGTCGAGATTGGGCGTGCTGATCAGGATCAGCCCGTCCGGTTCCAGCAGGCGGGCCGCCCGTTGCAAGGCCGCCAGCGGTTCGGTCGCATGTTCCAGCGTATGGGCCATGACGACCAGATCGAACCGCTCCTCGGCCGGGATCACGCGCAACGCGTCTTCGATGCCGCCCAGCCAGACCTGATGGCCCTTGGCCCGCGCCGCTTCGACGGCGCGTTCGCTCGGATCGCAGCCGAAGGTGCGAAAGCCTTCGGCGCTGAAGCCGTCGAGCAGATCGCCCTCGAAGCAGGCGAGATCGAGCACCCGCAACGCTTCGCTCCGGCGCGGCAGCAGGCCGCGCGTCATCCGCTTGATCTCGGCATGGGTGCCGTCGGTCCAGGGCACCAGCGCGCGCCTGAGCGGTGCCGGCATGAGCCGAGCGATCGCGGGCGCCAGGCCACCGGACTTGCCGCGATAGTGCCGGAACGGGCTGGGACTGCCTTCAACCGGAATTTTGATTTCGCGCAAGCCGCCGCCGTAGTGGGCGTCGTGCAGGCGGCGCAGCGCCGGGCGATCCATCGCCGGCCCGATCGCGGCGACATGGCTGTCGGCATGATACCAGACGTCGTTCATCGCCGGCTCGCCGAAGCGGGTGTCGGGACTGGTGAACAGCAGCTGCTTCGGCAGGGCGTCGGTGATCGGGCAGCGCGCCGGTGCCGCCGCCGGCGGGGCGATGCCGCGCGGAGCCGGCACGTCTTCGTCGAGCGCCAGCGGGAAATAGAAACGGCGATGCGCGCCCAGGCGGCCTGCGGCCGTTTCCAGCCGTTCGGCCAGGACCAGACCGAGGCGCGCCGGCAGATCGGCCAGCCATTCCGCGCGTGACAGGGTCCCCTTCACCCTTGCCGCGACGAGGGCGCATTCGGTCTCATAGGCCGCCATGTCCTCGCTCAGCTGTCCCGGCCGGACGCGAAAGCTCGAGACATGGCCGTCGAGGCGACGGAGCGGATAGCGCCGCGCCAGCGCCAGCCACAGCGCCCAATCGCCGGCTAGCTTCAGCGATCGGTCGAGCCCGCCGACCGCGTCATAGGCGATGCGGCGGAAGAACACGCCGTCCTGGAACAGGAAATGGCCGTCGAGCAGCCGGCGGAAATCGACCAGGCCCAGCGGCTGATTGGCGAAACGCCAGGCGCCGATCGAGAGCAAATTCTCGAAATAGACCACGCGCTCGTCGGGAAAGGCAGCAAAGTGCCGGCCGACCCGGTCGAGCCCGCCCGGCAGGTAGAGATCGTCGGCGTTGAGCCAGGCCAGCACCTCGCCGGTCGCCCGGGTGAACCCCTTGGCGACGGCGTCATAGAGGCCTTCGTCCGGTTCGGCGATGACCAGATCGAGCCGATCGGCATAGCGCTCGATGATCTCGCGCGTGCCGTCGGTCGAGCCGCCGTCGACCAGGATATATTCCAGGCCCGGATAGGCTTGGCCCAGCACCGATTCGATGGTTTCGGCGATGGTGTCGCGGGCATTCAGCACCGGCGTCACGATCGAGATGCGGGGGAGCGGCGGGACAGGCGCGCTATCCGGAACGGGTGCGCCGCACCACAGCCCGTCGAGCCCGCGCGCGGCCGCCTTCAGCCCGTCGCGCAAGGTCGCGCGCCCGTCGCCCCGCTCGGCCGCGGCATCGCGCCGGCGGAAATGCGCGGTGACGGTGGCGAGCCTGGCCTCGAGAGCGGCGGCGCGCCGGACCAGTGCGGCGATCTCGTCCGGGTTGCTGGGCAGGGGCGGCGGATCCAGGGGACCGACCAGCAGTTCCAGCTGTTCCGGTTCCGCCTCGGAGGGCACGGACACGGGGTCACCGACCATGGAAAAACGGGCCGAGGGGCGGGCAAGCCATGAGGGTCGATCTTGTCCGTTCCTGTGCGTACATGCCCCTCACCATCGCAAACGGCCCGCACAGGGTCAACCGGTCCAGGCGCCCGATCCTTGATGGAATTTTGCGATATTCGGCACAAGCAGCTCGCGCGGCCGGGCGTAGCATTTTCGTGTCGGTTGAAACGATGGGCGCACTACGTCAGGATGGGGTTCAGGACATCTTGTCTCACGCGGGCAACCCTCTGCCTGCCCGACGAATCGGCTCCCGCCGCTCCTTCCCTGCAGCTCGTTCCACAATGCACGTTCAGCCCCCGACGCCGATGCGCTGGAAGGGACTTGTGCATGTGTCGTGCTCGCCCTCGACACCCAAAAATAACGGCTTCACGTGACTGGGGGATTACTATGCTTGTCTCGCGTATTGCGATCGGAGCGGCAGCAGGTGCCGCGGCCGTTCTCGCTGTCGCCGTCGCCACGCCCGCTTTCGCTGCCGGCGCCGCGACCGAACAGGTCCAATCAAGCCAGCAGGTGGGATTTGAATTATTCCTGCCGCTGCGCAATGTCGATGCCTTGGACGCGCTCATCGCGGCCCAGCAGCTGCCGAGTTCTCCCGATTATCAGAAATGGCTGACGCCGGCCGAGTTCCACGACCAGTTCGGACCGACGGACGCCCAGGTGGCACGCGTCACCGGCATTCTGGCTGCGGCCGGTCTTGCCGTGAGCGCTACCCATACACGCAGCCTGCATGTCGAAGGCAGCGCCACAGCGGTGCAAACGCTGTTCGGGACCCGGCTGGTCTATAAGAGCAATGCGGCGGGCGGGCAGCGCATGGCGGCCGAGGGTCGCATCATCATGCCGGCGGCTCTGGCCCAGGAAGGGGCGATCGTCGCCCATTTCCAGCCTAGCATTCACATGCACCCCCATGCGCGCGCGGCCCAGGTCGATGGCAAGGCACTCGCCAATCCGCTGAACCGGTATGCTGCCAACGGGCCCTATTGGTACAATGACCTGAAGCAGGCCTACGATTATCCTTCATACCAGACCAAGGCACCGCTGACCGGCAAGCAGCTGAACGGCCAGGGCGTCGCCGTCGCCATCGTCATGTCGTCCGATGTGCTCGACTCGGATATCGCCGCCGTGTTCAATCACGAGCATTGGACGACCACGACCGGCACGCCGGTGCCGGGGCTGGCCGGTCGCGTGCTGATCGACGGCGGTGCACCGTTCAGCACCGACAGCGATGGCTCGTTCGAGGCCTCGCTCGACGTGCAGCAGGTCCTGGGCGGGGCACCGGGCGCCAGCGTCTATCTCTACAACACGCCCGACCTGTCGGACGAATCGGTGCTGTCGGCATATCTCTCGATCGTCGAGAGTAACAGCATCGACATCGTCAGCTCCTCGTTCGGCGGCTGCGAGCTGTTCTATTCGGCGGCCTACAACGGCGGTACCGATTTCTACGGCATCCTCGACACCTATGACGAGCTGTTCAAGCAGGGCACTTCCCAGGGCATCACCTTCGTCGCCAGCTCCGGCGACAGCGGCGGCCTCGGCTGCCTCGATCTTACCTATGCGAACGGCCTGCCGGGCGGCAAGTTCATCCCCGGCGTCGAAGAACCGGCGTCGAGCCCGAACGTGACGGCTGTCGGCGGCACCAACCTGATCACGACCGCTCCGCCCAGCCCGCAGACCACGCCGCCGACACTGACGTCGAAATACGTGTCGGAGAATGCTTATGGCGATCCGGAGCTGCCCTATGACCCCTATGGGTTCGGGGTCAATGCCAGCGGCGGCTATTGGGGGGCCGGCGGCGGCGTCAGCGCGCATTTCGCCCGGCCCACCTATCAGAGCCTGGGTCTGGCGTTCGAAGAGGTGAAAAGCCGGATGCGCACCGTGCCGGACGTCGGCATGCAGGTCGGCGGCTGTCCGGCCGGGATTTCAGCGCCGACCTGCGGCGCCGACGGCTCGCGCAGCGCGGTCGTCATCAGCTTCGGCGGCGAACTGGTCGGCGTGATCGGTACCTCTGTGGCGGCCCCGGAGTTCGCCGGCATGGCGGCGCTGGGCGTGCAGCGGTTCGGCCACCGGCTCGGCAACCTCAACACCTATATCTACAACACCGGCTATGTGCAGACGCTGATCGGGGCCGTGGCGCCGAGCGAGCGGTTCTATCACCGCAATATTCCAGGCTACGATGGGCTCTACTACACCGACCCGACGAAGCAGCCGGATAATTTCATGACCGGCAACGGCACGCCCGACGTCCGCGCGTTCCTGGCGCTGGAGAACGCGGCCCCGGCGGGCAACCCGCAGACGGCCAGCAACCCCTGAGATCCGGTCCGATCCCGGGGATGCAATTGAGGTGGCGAAAATGGCGGGGGCAACCCCGCCATTTTTGTTGGGTCGGGTCAGCCGGCGAGCTGGGCCAGCAGGGACGAGCTCAGCAGATTGCCCTGGCCCGCCTTGGTGACGGTCGGCTTGAGCTGGCCCAAGGCGCTGGCGCTCTGGGCCTGGCTCTTGGCTTCGGCACCGACGTCGGCCAAGCTGAACTGCACGCCCTTGTCGCTCTTCTTCAGAGCGGAGAGCGGGCTGTCGGCGATCGGCGAACGGGGATGGATCATGGCGGCGGCGTGGCTCACGGTCGAAGACTCCTCGGATGAAACGAACGGCAGTACTGCCGGGAGCGTCGCAAACCCGGTACCAACTGTGAAATCTTTCAATATCAAGGTGTTGGCTTGAGCTTTCATCATTCCGCCGGGTGCGGCGGCAGTTTTTGCCCGGCAGAGGCCAGCGATCTTGTGCGGTAGAGTTTTCCAGGTCACGCCGCCCAAGCGTCTATCGGAGCTGTTCGGCACCCAGAATCCGCTGGCCAATGCGCCGCCACGCTACAACGCGGCGCCGACCGACCTGTTGCTGACCGTGCGGCACAATCCCAAGACCGGCGAGCGCGCACTCGATCCGATCCGCTGGGGGTTGGTGCCGCATTGGGCCAAGGACGCGAAGATCGGTGCGTCGCTGACCAATGCCCGGGCGGAAACCATCGCCGAAAAGCCGGCCTTTCGCGATGCCTTCGCCCGCCGCCGCTGTCTGGTGCCGGTCGACGGCTTTTATGAATGGTATCGGCCTGCGCAGGGCGCGAAGCAGCCCTATGCCTTCGCCCATCCAGTCAATGCGGCGGGCGAGCGGCCGCCCCTCGTGCTGGCGGGCTTGTGGGAATCCTGGCGCGATCCCGCGGGCGAGATCCTGCGCACGATCACGCTGGTGACGACTGCGGCCAACGGCGTGATGGCGCCGATCCATGACCGGATGCCGGTCATCCTGGCGCCTGAGGACTGGGGCGTCTGGCTGGGCGAGCAGACGGGCGATGCCGGGGCGCTGATGCAGCCCTGCGCCGACGCCCTCATCGATCACTGGCCGGTATCGCCGGCCGTCGGCAATGTCAGGAACCAGGGCGCGGAGCTTCCGCTGCCCCAGGGCGCGGAGCTTCCGCTGCCGGCAGTGGCGTCGCCGCGATGATCTCGGGCCCGAACAGGCGCTTGGCGGTCGCGATGACCTTGCGGATGTATTTCAGGCTCTCGGCCTTCGAGCGGGAATGGTACCAGCCGACCCCGGTCCAGAACTCGCCGGCGGCATTGATCTGCCGGCGGAGCAGATTGGCCGTGACGCGGATGTTGAAACAGCCGTCGTAGCGCAGCAGGGCGCGGGTGGTTTCCGGCGACTGATGGATGGTGCGCGCGATCTCGCCGACCCAGACGGTATTGATCTGGCCGGGGCCGTAATCCTCGCTGCCGTTCGAATTGGGCGAGTGCGTGCCCTCGTGGCCGGCCTCGACCGTCAGCACGGTCATCAGGATCGGCGGCGGCAGGTTGGCCGCCTGGGCGGCGAGATAGATGCAGGCGGCAGCCGCTTCGGGGAGCATGGCGATCGGGGCCGATGGTTGGGACGTCAGCCCCGCTCATAGCAGAAAACCATGCCTCCGGACATCGCCGGTTTCCACGAGCCGTTTCATCGCGGCCGGCCACCGGCGATCTTCTCGTGCTGCCGGACTGGATGGTATATAACCCTCGCGGTCGGGCAGGGGGCCCGCCGGCAGATCCGGGGGGATCTTCTCAGGCTATGTCGCCGGAATATGGACGAAGCACGCGGATCTTGATCGGTGGCAACTGCGGCGTCACGGACTGGTTCGATTGCCAGACACGCCTGTTGTCGAGGTCCAGGTAGAAGTGGTTCTCGAAATTCCAGGCGAGCGGATGGCTGATGCCGGTTTCGGTGAAGCTCCGCGTCAGAATCTCGCCATGCAGCAGGGTCACGCGCGCCTGGCCGGTTTCGGCCAGACTCGACTCGGCCGGCACGGAATAGAGTTTGGGTTTGGGGAAGTCGAGCAGGCGGATGAAATTTCCGGGCACGACCGCCCCGGCCGCGATCGGATCCTCGCTGCTCGGCACCGTTACCACCTCGATATCGCCGCTCTTGAAGCGCGTGATCCGGCCGTTGCGCGTCTGGATCACCGAATGGTCGGCGGCGATCCAGGTCAGGGTGTCGCCGTCGACCGTCGCGAGCACGACGAGCGCTTCGGAGGCGCTCCCGACCTGCACGCCGATGCTGGCGAAGGGAATCCTCTCGACATCGTCGTCGGTGAAAGCCCGGTCCGCGAAAAATTTACGCGCGATATCGATCGCACCTGCAAGATTCGGATTGCGGGAGTTGCCGCAGCCTGCCAGTAGAAACGTCCCCGCACCGAGCAGGGCGGACCGACGCGTTATCTTTTGTGAAGCTTTTGTCACGAACTAACCTGTCTGGGCCGAGCCATAGGAACTGAATATGCTAGCTGGTCGCCGCGTAGTTTTCACCATCATCCTCGGACTTTCGGTTGCGGCCTCGTCGGCACTGCCGGACGCGTGGGCGCAAAGCCTGCCGCAGGTGCCGCAGTCGCTGCTGGATCAGCTGCAGCGGCAGCAGGGCGGGGACAATGGTGAGATCTCGGTGCAGCAGCCGCTGCCGGTCGGCAGGAACACCCAGGGTAACCAACAAGGCCTCTACGGGCAGCAGAACCCCTACGGCAATGGTGGCCTGACCAACCAGGGCGAACAGCGGGATGGTCTCCAGCAGGCTCGCCAAGTGCCGCCGACGCCGCTCGAGCAGGATTATTCCTCGCGGGCCAGTACCGCGCTGCGGCTGTTCGGCCGGGACGTGTTTTCGCGCCCGATACAGAGTTCGGGCAGCGTCACCGGCGCCATTCGCGACAGTTATGTCATGGGGTTCGGTGACGAGATCGTCGTGACACTCAGG